>Ga0194137_10000138_pt1 | contig 49363 bp, 42 predicted proteins | sample TARM_MetaG_T3_14_FD_134025 | JGI IMG/M metagenome (GOLD analysis project Ga0194137, IMG submission 134025) | Freshwater microbial communities from Pennsylvania, USA, analyzing microbe dynamics in response to fracking - TARM_MetaG_T3_14 (version 2) | ecosystem: Environmental > Aquatic >...
CTTGTCATTGGCCTTGGTGCCAGTGACGCGAATCTTGTCGGCGTTGACGATGACGATGAAATCGCCGGTGTCCACGTGAGGCGTGTAAATGGCCTTGTGCTTGCCGCGCAGACGGAGAGCGACTTCGCTGGCCACTCGTCCGAGCACCTTATCGGTGGCGTCGATCACAAACCACTCGTGCTTCACTTCGGCCGGCTTGGCGCTGAAGGTCTTCATGAGATTTCCTAAGTGGTAAAAACTGGCTGACTGCCGCCTTTGGTGCCACTTCTTTGAAATCGTGGAGGCCTCTCAAGCAGCGGGGACACAGGGCGCACTCACAAACAGGTACGAATCCAGGTGCACAAATCCCCAGGCCACGCACCCCAGCCATCGCAAAAAACGCAAGGCAAAGGCGCACAACCCTCCCGGCAACCATGTCGGGGATCGGCGAGTATAGCCTGCTTTGGGAATATGAAGCAAGAATCCAGCGCCTACCCCGCAAGCTGACATTGTTCGTGCAAGAGTTGACAAGGGTCAGACTCCGGGTGTGCGTGTCCCCAACCGAGCCGGTATAGTTCGCCAAACCTAGTAATAACCCTAGGTTTGCGCGGCTTCTCGGACTCTGCCAAGCTGTCGGAGCGCGCATACTGAAAAATGAGCGCCATTGCTGAGGGTTCCCAAGAGGTCATCATGACCCCCGTCAAGCCACATGATCAACACCCAGACCGCTTTGGCCTGACTGCCAAGGATCTGGCGCACCGTCCCAAGCACCACCCCAAGCCGGTGGACAAGCCCCAGGACGAGCGCCAAGCCGCGCCCATGGCGCCCGAAGGCTGGGTCCCCATCCGCGATCTGCATGCGCGCCACCGCCGCCGCATCCTTGACCACCTGCTGCAACTCGACGAGCACGACCGCTACCTGCGCTTCGGCTCGCCCGTGTCGGCCGACCAGATCAACAAGTACGTCGCCTCGATCGACTTCAAGCGTGACGAGGTCTTTGGCATCTTCAACCGCAAGCTGCAACTGGTGGCCGTGGCGCATCTGGCTGCCATGCCTGGCAAAGGCCCGCATGGCGACGGCTCTTCGCGGGGCCGCGCCATGGAGTTCGGCGTATCGGTGCTGCCCGAGGGACGCGGCAAAGGCCTGGGCATGCGCCTGTTTGTTCACGCCATCACGCACGCGCGCAACCAGCACGCCAGCCACATGATGATCCACGCCTTGACGGAAAACGCCCCCATGCTGCGGATCGCGGCCAAGGCAGGCGCCGCCATCGAGCGCGACGGCCCCGATGCCGAAGCCTGGCTGAAACTGCCGCCGGACACCGTGGGCACCCACCTCGACAGCTCGCTGCAATCGCTGGCCGCCGAGCTCATCTACCGCGTCAAGTACCGCGTGATGCACATCGGCGAGTGGGTGAAGATGCTGGTCGCCTCGACCTGATCTCGTCCGCTTTTCCATGGGCTGGTATTCCCCTATGTGAGGGCGCTCTGGCTGGGGATTGTTTTCGTGAGAAATACCCGTAATATCCCTAGCACTTATTTGGGGGTGACATGGGGTCCGATCCGATCTACTGGGGCATTTTGCTGTCCGCCCTGGCTGGCGGCATCTTCCTGGGCCGCGCATGGCAGCAGTACGCCACCCGAGCCGCTCGCCGCCGCTGGCCCACACGCTGGAATCTGAACGCGCGTCCGCTGTTCAGTGTGCACGAGCGCGCGCTCTATCGCGAGTTGCGCGCCGCCCTCCCCAACCACGTGATCCTGGCCAAGGTCAGCCTGCTGCGCTTTTGCCAGTCGGCCGACGCCAATGACGCCAAAGCCTGGTACGAGCGTCTGCAGGCCCTTCATGTGTCCATGACGGTCTGCACACCCAACGGCGCGGTGGTGAGCGCCATCGACATCGAAACCAACCCCAGCAAGGCTGCGCGCAAATCGCAAAGGCTCAAGGAAGCCGTGCTTGAAGCCGCCCGCGTGCGCTACGTGCGCTGCCTGCCCGGCCAATGGCCCGGCGCGCATCTGCTGGCTGGCTGGGCTCTGGGGCCTACCGGCGCGGGGATCGTCGAGCCACAGCATGTGTCGCCAGACCGCTTGCATGATGCGGGCGATCAACTGGCTCGCAAGCTCAAGCAGCGTCGTGCCGAACGGGCCGCACGCTGGGCCGAATCCAGCTTTGCGCAAGACTCCTTCTTCGCGATGGACAGCCGCTTTGACGGCATCGCTGCCACCTCGCCTTCCGTGCTGGGCGCCAGCATGCCGGGCGAAGAACACGGCGGCGTGCATGATGAAATTGGCCACCCGAAGGTGGCCAATCAGCGCTCCTGATCGAGCATCAAGCCGGCGTCAGACGGATGCCGTCACCAGCAAGGCATTGATGCGACGCACATAAGCTGCCGGATCCTCGAGCTGACCGCCTTCAGCCAGCAGGGCCTGGTCGAACAGGATGTGGGCCAGGTCATCGAAATGCTCGCTCGTGTCGAGCTTCTTGACCAAGGGGTGCTCGGGGTTGATTTCCAGCGTGGGCTTGGTGACCGGTGCGCTTTGGCCGGCCTGCTTGAGCAGCCGCGCCAGGTGGCCGGACGCATCGCCCTCGCCCATCACCAGGCAAGCGGGCGAGTCCACCAGACGCGTGGTGACCCGCACGTCCTTGGCCACATCCTTGAGCGAAGCCTGCAGGCGCTCCAGCAGCGGCTTGAACTGCTCGGCGGCCTCTTCGGCCTTCTTCTTTTCTTCCTCGTCTTGCAATGCCCCCAGGTCCACCGCGCCCTTGGCCACGCTTTGAAGCGGCTTGCCCTCGAACTCGTAGAGATGCGAGAGCACCCATTCGTCCACACGGTCGGTCAACAACAGCACCTCGATGCCCTTCTTCTTGAAGATCTCGAGTTGCGGACTGTTCTTGGCGGCAGCCAGTGAATCGGCCGTGATCACGTAGATGGCCTCCTGGCCTTCCTTCATGCGGCCAACATAGTCTGCCAGCGACACGGACTGGGCACCGGATTCGTCATGCGTGGAAGAGAAGCGCAGCAGCTTGGCCAGGCGCTCGCGGTTGGCGAAGTCCTCGCCCAGGCCTTCCTTCAAGACCTGGCCGAACTCGGACCAGAAGGTCTTGTACTTCTCACGCATGGCCTCTTCATCGTGATGGGCCATGTCTTCCAGCATGGACAGGATGCGCTTGGTGCAACCCTCGCGGATGGCCTTCACGTCGCGGCTTTCCTGCAGGATCTCGCGGCTCACGTTCAGAGGCAGATCGGCGCTGTCGACCACGCCTTTGACGAAGCGCAGGTAGTTGGGCAGCAGGGCCTCGGCATCGTCCATGATGAAGACGCGCTTGACGTAGAGCTTGAGGCCGCCGCGCTTGTCGCGGTTCCACATGTCGTAGGGTGCGCTCTTGGGGATGTAGAGCAGCTGCGTGTACTCGCTGCGGCCTTCAACGCGGTTGTGCGTGTAGGCCAGCGGGTCTTCGCTGTCGTGGCTGATCTGCTTGTAGAACTCGTTGTACTGCTCTTCGGTGATGTCGCTCTTGGAGCGCGACCACAGCGCGGCTGCCTTGTTGACGGTTTCCCATTCGTCCTTGACGACGTACTCGCTCTTGTCCTTGTCCCACTCTTCCTTCTGCATCAGGATGGGCAGGGAGATGTGGTCGGAGTACTTGCCGATGATGCTGCGCAGCTTCCAGGTGGTGAGGAACTCGTCTTCGCCTTCACGCAGGTGCAGGATGATGTCGGTGCCACGCGTGGGCTTGTCGATGGCATCGACCTCGAAGTCGCCCGTGCCTTCGCTGACCCAACGCACGCCTTCAGCGGCCGGCAGACCAGCGCGGCGCGATTCCACCGTGATCTTGTCGGCCACGATGTAGCCGCTGTAGAAGCCCACGCCGAACTGGCCAATGAGCTGGGCGTCTTTTTGCTGATCGCCCGACAGGCGGCCCATGAACTCCTTGGTGCCCGATTTGGCGATGGTGCCCAGATGGTCGATGGCCTCAGCGGCGCTCATGCCAATGCCGTTGTCGCGGATGGTGAGCGTGCGATTGGCCTTGTCGAGCAGGATGCGCACTTCCAGATTGGGCGCGTCTTCATACAGGCCGCTGTTGTCCAGGGCTTCGAAACGCAGCTTGTCACAGGCGTCCGAGGCATTGGAGATCAGCTCACGCAGGAAGATCTCCTTGTTGGAGTACAGCGAGTGCGTGACCAGGTGCAGCAGTTGCTTGACCTCGGCCTGGAAGGTGTGGGTTTGCTTTGTCATGGTGTTGTCTGGCAAACAAGGAAAGGTTGTGAAAGCTGGTGGATGGTCGCCGGCGGTTGTGACTGCGACCGCGAGCGAGACATGGGGCGGCTTGACGCCATTTCAAGAGGGTCATTTGCCGGCAGGCAAAATTTTCTAGGGCAGCTTGCGGACTGGCAAAAAAGTGTCATAGAATCTATGTCTCGATGGCGCTTTAGCTCAGCCGGTTAGAGCGACGGAATCATAATCCGCAGGTCCGGGGTTCGAATCCCTGAAGCGCCACCAGAATAAAGCCTTTTGCATCAAGCACTTAGGCGCAGAAGCCACCCTCGCGGTGGCTTTTTGCTTTGGGGCTTCAGCACCTCTTACAGACTATTTACAGACCAAGGTACAGGGTTTTTGCACTAAACAAAGGAATGAACCTTGAAGGCCCGAAAGACCAATAACGACCAGATCACCCTTGGTGAGGGCTGGCGTAAGTTTGCCTTTGAGCGACCGGACCTTGAATACCTGAGCGTGATCCGTCGAGGCATCGAAATTGGCGCACTGGCCAAAGACAAAGACAGCGCGTTCTTGCAAGTAAATGGCGACATGCGCCAGCCCCTCAACACCAGCAGGATTCAGGCGCTACTGCGGTCGGCTCGTTCGGTTGTCAGGCCGGCACGCGTGGCGAGCCAACCAACACAGGAACAGCGTGCGGCTGTGGTGGTCACCGAAGCGTCCGACCAGTGAAAGCCAGAAGCACCGGCTCCAAACTGCGCACCACCGAAGTGCAGAACCCCATATTTGAGTCTGACGATTCCCGCGAATGCCAAGTTACCGAATGGCGTCACGGTGATGACACATCGTGATGCTGAAGTCTCCTTACCTTTTGACTGGTATGGCATCCATCCAAACTGCCCTCCCAGACTTACACTCCGTCGTCGCCCCATGCTGTCGACACCCACATTGAGGGAACCGTCATGACCACACTCGACATCGCGAACAAATTGGTTGACCTTTGCAAGCAGGGCAAGAACTCAGAGGCCAAGGCTCTGTATTCCGAGGAGATCGTCAGCATCGAGGCGTTCGCACCACCGGGCGGCCAAAAAGAAGTCAAGGGCCTTGCTGCGCTTCAGGCCAAGAGCAAGTGGTGGGTGGACAACCACGAAATTCATTCCGCCGTGGTGACCGGCCCCTGGCCAAATGGGGACCGCTTCATCGTCGGTTTCCACTATGACGTGACGCACAAGCCGTCTGGCCAGAGAATCAAGATGGAAGAGGCCGCGCTGTACACGGTCGAGAACGGCAAGATCGTGCGTGAAGAATTTTTCTACGCTGGCGGCGCATAAGAAGCTGCTCTGGCGAGGCAGCAAGCCTGAGGTTTTGGCAGACCTTGCCTCGCAGCAGACGTCAAAGGGGCTCCCTAGCACCCTGCTGAACTGCTGAGAGGGATCAGGCGCGCTTGATGAGTCTCACCGCAAAGAGCAGGACCACGGCGCCAATCGTGGCCACGATGATGCTGCCAATCAAGCCGCCCCCGGCAGAGATGCCGAGAGAATTGAACAGAAATCCGCCAACGAGCGCACCGACAATGCCGACGGCGAGATCACCCACGAGGCCAAACCCGCCTCCCTTGACCAGCTTGCCGGCCAACCAGCCAGCCAACACGCCAACAACGAGAAACCAAAGCAGACTCATAGGGACCTCCTGATCAGTGAGTAGATTTTGACGACGTTCTATCGTAGACACCCACGAATTCAGCCACGAGCTTAGGGGCAATCACAATCGGGTGCAGAAACGGCTTCGAAGCCAGCGTCGGCCACTGGTTAAACGGCTGCATCCACCTTCCCACCAAGCCGGGGGGAAGGCGCCAGGGCTTCCACTGCCTATCTCTGTTTCACCGATGTCCATACACCGGTACCCAATGATGGCGCCGGCTACACCGATGCGCAGTGCCTGAAGATCACTGAGCGCGAGGACAGTGGCACGACATTGATCATGCAGTCTCAATAGAGTCGGCAGACTACAGCCTGTCACGGTTTGTCATACATCTCCTGTCATCTCGGATTCAGCAGACTGCGTTGTGACTACACCGCCGCAAGGCATTCACAACACCTCTCAATCTGGAGCTGAAGATGAACACAACCAAGCTGATCGTTTCCGCCATGACCCTGGCCTTTGCTGGCGCCCTGGCCGCACCCGCTTTTGCTGAAGAGGGCCAATGGGCCAAGAACCACCCGCGTCGTGCACAGGTGAACAAGCGCCTGGAGCGTCAGAACAAGCGCATCCACGAAGAGCGCAAGGAAGGCGAGATCACGAAGGATCAGGCCCAGGCGCTGCACAAGGAAGACCACCAGATCCGTCAGGAAGAGCGGGACATGGCCTCGCAAAACGGTGGGCACATCACCAAGCAAGAACAAAAGACGCTGAACCAGCAGGAGAACGCTGTCAGCAAGCAGATCGGCAAGTGAGCTGAAGAACGCAGGCTCAGCGCACCCGGCTGAACACCGGCGCGGCCACGGCAGGCTGCACCGCAGTGGGTGCGCTGATCTGTGGGGGCTTGATCTCGACTGTCAGGTTGGTGGGCGCGGCAGCTGGTGGAATAACCAGCGGTTCCGACACCAGTTCTTCAGCAGGCTGGCTCATCGAGATGGACGGCGCCTCCACTTCATGCTGAACCAGTTCGATCGCCTTGTTCAACTCGGCCACGAGGTGGCTGATGACCTCGGGATTGTTGGGCATGAACGCACCGCTCTCGGTGGCAGAAGACACCGGGATGGTGAAGATCCGGACAGATGGCTCAGACATGATGCGCCCCATGATAGATCATTTCGATTTCCTCGGTGAGCTTCAATCTCAGCGCATGTGTGTAATCCTTGATGCTCATACCTTGGGGCACATCGGTGGTCCTCAAGGGGGTGGTGGTCGTGTCGGTGCTGAGCTGCAGCACGGCATAGGGCCAGTCCGGCGCTTCCATGGGTGCCAGGGGGATGGCCAGGATGGCCACCTCGGGCACGCTGTCACCTGGCAAAACCGGTTTGCCATCGGGGTGGACATAGCCCCATGGTCGTTCCCCGGGCGTTGAGGGCGGCCTGCGGAAACTCACGGCCTGCCCGGCCTTGAACGCGCGCCCTGGCAGCCCCAGGCCATAGTGATAGCGGGCCTCGCGCCTGGGGTCTGCTTCAGCGTGCGTGCCAACCAGATAGTGCAGGCATTTGTCGGTGGCATCGAAGGTGAACAGCGCGATGTCGAGCGGCGACTGGTCGTCACCATTGCCCAGCACCGTGCGGGCGTTGAACTCGGTGGCCTCCATCCTCTGGGCGAGCATTTGGGCCAGCTTGGGTTGCAGTGGCTTTGTACGCAAGGTGTTGAGCCACTTGCGCAGCTCCAGCGCGCGCTCGATGCCCCGCTCGCGCACCACGTTGCCATCGCCGTAGATGTTCTCTTCCAGATCCCAGTTGATCTGGTAGAGCGCGCCTGGCCTTGGGTAGAGGATCCGCATCTGTGCGGTGTTGCGCAAGCCCAGCCAGACCAGCGAGGACGGCGGGATCCAGCTCCAGTTCACGTCCTCGCCTGTGCGATGACCGATGCGTGGCGAGAGACGGCGGGGCCGCTTCATGCCGATTGGAAAGCTCGCTTCCACGATGAGCTCGCGCACGGCCAGGCCATCGGGTACCTTGAAGCGGATGTCCTCGGTGCTTTTGGCTTCGTCGGCGTCATCGCCCGTCACGCTGGCATACATGCACTCGGCCTGCCACTGGTTGAGCGCGAAGGCGTTGTTGCCGTAGACCTCGGTGAAGAAGTCGATCGGGGCGTCGTGTTCCAGCAGGCCGGCGCCCTCGAAATGCAACTCGACTTCAATGCGCTCGGCCGTGCGCACGCTGTTGGGCGTGGGACGCACCGTCACGCGTGGGCCGTGAGATGACAGTCCGCGCACGGTGTAGGCCTCCATCAAGCCACATTGCCCATACGCCACCAGCGTGCTGGGCAGCTTCTTGACGCAAGACCTGGGCGTGGAGACCTGGACGTACTCGCGGAAAAAACGCGCATCGCCGTAAGGGTTGATGTCCACCGAGCAGATCAGGCGTTCGCAGTGGATGTCGGATGTCTGCAGGCTGGCCTCATAGCGCCAGCGGTCCTGGTTTTCCGGGGGCGTGAGGTCGAAGCGCTTGTCCACCTTGAAGGCGCCACCGGTGGGTGGCCCCTGGTACATCTCGACCGTGGCGTTGCCGTCCGGCGCGATCTCGATCACGTTGAAGCCATGCCAGAACGCACCCGCATTGCGGGCCTGCGTGGGCGTGCCTGCTGACAGCACGGCGATGTCGGCGGTGGGGTCGGTCGCGGCATTGATCACGACACGCGCGAAGTGCTGATGGTGCTTGTGCCCATGCAGCAGCAGGCGGACGCGGTGCCCCGCCAGCTCGGCCAGCACCGACCCTGCATTGCCCATCACCATCATCTGTTCCTTGTCATGGTCATAAGGCAAGGGCAGCACGTGGTGATGGACCACGGCGATCAGCATGGTGTTGTCGTGGCCCGGGCCTGCTGGCGAACGCAGCCTTTGCAGGTCTTCCTTCAAGACGGCCAGCCCGTCGGCCGTGACTTCGCCTCGGGCCCAGGAGGTGTCGTAGGTGGCCGAATCCAGCGGCACGATGCCCACGCGCCCGCCTGCGCTGACCTGGCCCTTGGTCAACCACAGCTCGCCGCCCATGGCCTTGGCCAAATCACGTGTCACCAGGAGCCGCAAGACCACTGTCAACACGGCAAGCCCACTCCAGCCCCAGGTCGTGGCGCACAAGAGCCAGGCCAGCCAGACGGGATACGCACACGACAAGCCCCTCAGCCAGGCGCTGCCCGCAGCCAGCAGGGCACACGCGAGCGCGATGCGCCACAGCCAGATGACCGGCACGAGGCCTGTGATCTTGGTGTCGTGGTTGCCGGGTATGGCCCACACTTCGCACTGGCCATTGGGCGCCACCTTGGCCAGATCCTGCTTCAGCTCGGTCAAGGCCGTGCGCGCCCGCTTGAGCATCCAGAACCAGGGCGTGTTAACCAGGTCGCCCGTGACGACGACGAGATCGGGCTTGAGCGTCAGGACGGTGCTGCGCAGCTGCCGCCAGTTGCTCTTCTGGAAGTTGAAGCCGAAGTGCAGGTCGGACAGGTGCACCACCCGCATGGTGCTACCCGCCTGGTCACAGGCTGTCTGCGGTGGCTCATCAGGCATGAGCGGGCTCCCCATCTCTGTACATGGCGAGCGGTTTACCTGAGGGCAGGCACCGCGTCAATGGGCCAGCTAGCTGTCGAAGGCCTGCTCCGGCTTGGTGGACGACAGGCACAGGGCCGCCAGGCTGATGGCCGCCGCCAGCGACAGGTAGTAGCCCACATAGGCCAGGCCATGCCGCGTAGCCAGGGTGGTGGCGAGATAAGGCGCCAGCGAGGCCCCGAGGATGCCGGCGAAGTTGAAGGTCATGGACGAGCCGGTGTAGCGCACGGCGGTGGGGAACATCTCCGACAGCAAGGTGCCAAGCGGCCCGTAGGTCATGCCCATCAGGCCCAGGCCGATCGACAGGAACAGGGTTACGCGGGGAAGGTTGCCGGCCTCGAACATGGGCGCCACCAGAAAGCCAAAGGCCACGATGGTGGCCGACACCAGGATCAGCGTGAGGCGGCGGCCGAAGCGGTCCGCCAGCCATGCCGATACCGGGATGCACAGGGCGAAGAACAGCACGGCAAACAACTGGCCGTGCAGGAAATCGTGGCGCGAATAGTGCAAGGCGCTTGTGCCCCAGCTCAGCGCGAACACGGTCATCAGGTAGAACAGCACGAAGGTGCAGGTAGCCGCCAGCGTGCCCAGGATCAGTGCCGATGTGTGCTGGCTCAGCACCGTGAGCATGGGCACCTTGACGCGCTTGTCGCTGTCCAGCGCTTTCTGGAAGACGGGGGTTTCGGTGATGCGCAAGCGCACGAACAGGCCCACGAACACCAGCACGGCGCTGGCCAGGAAGGGAATGCGCCAGCCCCACTGGAAGAATTCGGCTTCGCTCAGGGCATCGCCCAGCCACAGGAAGATGCTGCCCGACAGCAAGAAGCCGATGGGTGCCCCCAGTTGCGGAAACATGCCCCACCAGGCCCGCTTGCCCGGTGGCGCGTTCTCGGTGGCCAGCAGCACCGCCCCGCCCCATTCGCCGCCCAGGCCAAAGCCCTGGCCGAATCGGCACAGCGCCAGCAGCAAGGCGGCAGCGGTACCCCAGGTTTCATAGGTGGGCAGCAGGCCGATGGCCACGGTCGAGATACCCATGGTGAGCAACGCGCCCACCAGTGTGGCCTTGCGGCCGATGCGGTCGCCAAAGTGGCCGAACACGGCCGAGCCAACGGGCCGCGCGAAGAAGGCCAGGGCAAAGGTGATCAGGGATTGGAGCGTGGCTGCGGTTGGGTCCGACGAAGGAAAGAAGGCCTTGGGGAAGACGAGGACGGCCGCCGTGGCGTAGATGTAGAAATCGAAGAACTCGACGGTGGTGCCGATCAGGCTGGCAAACAAAACGGTGGCGGGCGAGTTGGCGGGGGCGTGTGCAATGCGGCTTGGGTCGCCTTGGTCAGTTTGGGCGGTCATCGGCGTGTGTCCTCGTGATCTGCGGCGTGCAGGGTCGACATCATAGGCCGCAGCACCATGCGCCGGGCAAAACCGCCATAAGCAGGGCCGAGCCATGCCAATCCCGTGGATTGGTGGCGGGGCCTTCGGGCGATCATGTGCCCATCTGCCCTGGCCCGCCTACAGGTGACACATGACCACGACCAACACCAGCCTCTCCAGTGTCTTGTCTGCCTATGGCAGCTATGGCGGCGCCTTCTCGGGCACCGGCACGACCGTGGCCAGCACCTCGCAGAATCAGGCCAGCAAGGCCTCGTCGAGCTCGGCCAGCAACAGCACGCCGCTGAGCTACCAGTCTCCCGCCAAGGCGGCCGTGGCCCGTCAGCAGCTCAACACGCTGCAATCGGCGCTGGGCAAGGACATCCGGGCGGCCCTGACCAAGGCCGGCCAGCATCTGAGCGGCACGGTGGACGTGAGCCTGGGCAGCGACGGCAAGCTGGTGTTCTCTGGTAGCGATGAAGACAAGGCCAAGCTCAAGGCTGCCTTGAGCGCAGACAAGTCCACGCCTTCCCTCACAGCCCGGCTGGTCTCGCTGGCCAAACAGGCCGAGTCCTTCGACCGTCAAAGCGTGCAGTCCTCGGCCTTGACCACGGCCGCACGCATGGCGGGCAAGACCTCGCAGAACCTGGTGGAGCTGTACCGCTCGTTGATGACCACCCAGTCGTCCAGCACAGCGGTGTTTTCGCTGTCGGACAAGAGCAGTCAGGTGGCCTTCAAAGGCGCGGTGTCTGCGTCCGCCTGAGTGAGCCGACCAGGTCTCCAGGCGGGCTTTGTCTGCAAGGTGATGGGCTGCTTCAGTTCGCTCGCGCGGCTCGGCGCCTGGCAGCCGCAGCAACGCCAGCCAAGCCCAGGCCCATCAAGGCATAGGTATTTGGCTCGGGAATAACGGGCGGCGTGCCGATGACCGAAGTGATCGTCCCGAAGTCGGTCACGCCCGACAAGGCCGCTTTGCCCAGGCTCAGCAAACCCAGGGATTGCGAGAACTTGTTAAAGCCGCTGGTCGTGATGGACAGGCCGCTCAGGGTTGTGGAAAACGTACCCGGCCCGGAGATGGCTGTCGAACCCGTGACACTGCCAATGTCCCAAAGATAGAAATTGGTCAAGGTGCCCACGCCGTTGCCGCCGATCAGGGTCGCGTAGACGCGCTTGTTGGCCAAGTCGACATTGAGGTCCGTCACGGTCAAGGAACCGCCACTCGATACGCTCTTGAGCACAGGTGCAACCTGGGTCGCGCCGCCGGTGGTGGCCGCACCCAGCACCTGATTCGTGCTGGTATCAATCGTGAGCGAGGTAAGCGGTGCACTCACCGATACCTGGCTGTATAAGCCGTCGGAATCCTTGAGGATGTTGCCGACAGCCGCGCCGAAGGGCGACACGGAGACCTTGCCGACATCCAGCGCGCTCGTCAGGTCCGCACTGAAGGTCAGTGTGCCGCTCCCAACAAAGATAAGCCCGTTATAAACACCCGTGCCCGCAGGCACCACCACGGACGCCGCCTGCGCCCCCAAGGCCAGGGTCATCAAAGACGCCATGGCGGTCAAACGCACAGCAACTCGCATCATGTTTCCTCTCTGACTGTTGAATGGATGTGGTCACATTAACGCATAAGGCCATCGCCCATTCAATCTCTCAAAAGCACGCACAAGCAACAGCTTGCAACAGACCCAATGAAAAGGCCCACCCGTTTGAAGGGGTGGGCCCACAAGCCGAACCGATGGCGACCAACGATCAGAGCAGTTTCAGTTTAGGTAAGCCTTGTTGCTGAACGATGGCTGTCAACACGCCTGTCGGTAAAGCTGTGAGATCAATCAGGGCGCCGGCACGTAAGGCGTGGCCGACACGGGCTTGGAGCGGAAAGCCACCAGGATGTCCTGCGTCAGGGTACCGAAGGTGGTGATGGAGTCCAGCGCAGCGGCCAGGGCCGGCGTGAGCTTGAGCGCCGACTTCATGGTGGCGTTCATCTCAGGCGTCAGCGTCAGTTGATCCAGCACTTCGTGAGCGGTGATGGTCAGCGGGAACTTGTACTTGATGCCCAGCGGGGTCTGGGTCTGGAAGTTGTACAGAGGCGATTGCTTGGCCGTGGTGCCGCCCAGCGGGGTGGTGTCGGCCAGCACCTGCTTGGTCTGGTAGTTGATGGTGAAGTTGGCGATGGTCACGCCCACCGTGCCGGCACCCTTGGCCAGACGAGTGAGTTGCAGGGCCGAGCCACTGGCTTGGCCACCGGCGATGCTCAGACCCTTGCCGATCGTGATCGAGGTGATGGGGAAGCTGTAGCTACCGTCCGTCGGGCTGGTGGCATTGCCCAGGGGCGTGATGGTCACACTGCCTGCGGCGAAGGCGTCCGTGGCCTCAGACGAGAAAGCCTGCACCGAGTTGGCGACCAGCGCGTTGGTGGGGATGGTCAGACCGGCGTGGGCAGCAGCGCCGGCAGCCATCAGGGCCACGGCCACGGTAAGCGAACGGACAGAAAAAGATTGGTTCATCTCGACACTCCTGTGCTAGGTCCATGTGCCCGCTTGGTGATGTGCAGGGCGTTGTGTTGGTGTAGTAAGAATGGTGCGCCTCCACCCCGCCGGGTGTCATCAGGCATGCCCCCTGAATAGGGTCCGTAGAAACGTGGAGAAAGCGGGTAAAGCAAGGGTTAGCCTTGAGAGATTCATGGGATCACCGATTCGGGGTTTCACGTAGTCATGGCGTTAGTACCTAACCGTTTGGGCTGATCACAAAAAAGCCCGGCATGTAGCCGGGCTCGTGTGTTTGGCGTGTGCTGTCGCGATCAGAAGGTTTCCCAGTCGTCACTGGCTCCTTTGGGTTCTGCGCGAGGTTCGATGACCGGCGGCGTATGCGGTTCGCTGCGCGGTGCGGCTGCCGTGGGCTTGGGCGTGGCCGCCTGCGCTGCCAGATGCGGTGCGCGGCTGCCGGCACGGCGCTCCGTGCCACCGTAGTTATCAGGCTGTGCAGCGGCGGGCTTGGCAGCCGCTGCGGCCATCGGGTGCACGTTCACGCTCCGTGAGGACAGGCTGCCACCCATGCCATGGTCCACCTTGAAGACGGCCACGGCCTGCACCAGTTGTTGTGCCTGCTGCTTGAGGCTTTCGGCAGCGGCGGCGCTTTGCTCGACCAGCGCAGCGTTCTGCTGCGTAGCCTGGTCCATCTGGCTGACGGCATCGCCCACCTGGGCCACGCCACTGCTTTGTTCGACGCTGGCGGCGCTGATCTCACCGATGATGTCGGAGACGCGCTTGATCGAGGCCACGATCTCCTGCATGGTCGAGCCGGCCTGGTCGACCAGACCCGTGCCTTGCTCGACACGCTCCACGCTGGTGTTGATCAGGCTCTTGATTTCCTTGGCGGCCTCGGCGCTGCGTTGCGCCAGATTGCGCACTTCGCCGGCCACCACGGCAAAACCGCGGCCTTGCTCGCCTGCACGGGCGGCTTCCACGGCCGCGTTCAGCGCCAGGATGTTGGTCTGGAAGGCGATGCCGTCGATCACGCTGATGATGTCGGCGATCTTGCGCGAGCTTTCGTTGATACCCTTCATGGTGTCGACCACCTGGGACACGACCTCGCCACCTCGCGCAGCCACACTGGAGGCGCCTTGCGCCAGTTGATTGGCCTGGCGAGCGTTGTCGGCGTTCTGGCGCACCGTGGAACCCAGTTGCTCCATGGACGAGGCGGTCTGCTGCAGCGAGGAAGCTTGCTGCTCAGTACGGCCCGACAGGTCCTGGTTGCCTTGGGCGATCTGCGTGCTGGCCGTGGCCACGCTGTCGGAGTTGCGGCGCACGGTGCTGACCACATTGGCCATCTCGGAGCGCATGCGGTCGAGGGCTGCGACGAACTCGCCGACCTCGTCGTCACCCTGGTGTACGCCGCGGTTGGCGGTCAGATTCAGCGCGGCCAGTTCGTCGGCCTGGGCCTTGGCAAAGGCCAGACGTGAAGCCAGGTTGCGCACGATCATGAAGCCACCAATGACGCCGCCGATGCCAACCAGTGCGCTCACCACGACGAGTGCCGTGGCCGCGCCGCCCTGACTGGCGCCATTCGATTGCGACAAGGCCAGCGCGCAAACGGCAACCACGCCGGCGAGCATGCCGCCCGTGAGCACCTTGACTTGGGTGGTGAGTTTCATGAACAACGTCCTTCTCTTCGACTTGGTCAATCCATTGAAGTCCGCGCCCCGCCCCAACAGGGACCGGCCTCGCAGACTCAGCGACTTGCTATCGGCGTTGCTATCGGCGCAAAGGGCCCCCAACTTGAATTCAGGACGTGCGCACGGGCCGCCAACGCCCTCAAGCAGGTGGCGATTCGTGACGCATGGCGCAATCGATCGCCACAGCCCCGCGCCTTGCTCCACAATGACGCGTTAAATCGAAGTCATCACGCTGTACCTGCCGTCCATGCCCCCACCCCAGCCCTGGAATGCCACGATCCCGGCCTCCTACGGTCTGTCGCTGCTGTCGCTGATGACAGAGCGGGGCTACGCCACGGACAGCGTCCTCGAAGGCAGCCAGCTCGAGCGCAGCCAGTTGCAGGACCAGCACGCCCAGATCGGCGGCTGGCAGTACGTGGTCATGCTCAACAACGCGCTGCGCCTGGGCGGCGACGATGGCCTGGCCTACGAGCTGGGCCTGCGCAGCCAGGTCACCAAGCACGGCTTCGTGGGCTTTGGTCTGCTCAGTTGCGCCAACCTGCGCGAGGCCATCGAGTTCAGCGAGCGCTATTTCCAGGCCCGCGTGTCGGTGTTCCGCAGCGAGGTGACCATCAAGAGCGATCAGGTGGTCATCGGCCTGCACGAGACTGTACCCATGGGGCCCATGCGCCCCTTGATCATGGACATGGCCCTGGTCGAGCTGTGCAGCTTGTTCGCCAAGGTGATGGGGCTGGACCCGTCCACCTCCGGCTGGATCAGCGAGATCTGGGTGCCCTACCCCGAGCCGCCCGCCTACGCGCGCTACAAGGCCCGTCTGCCGCGCTTTCGCTTCAAGCAGTCGGCCGTGCAGATCCGCTTTCCCGCGCGGTTGCTGGATGCGCCCATCCCCTCGGCAGACCCGGTCAGCGTGCGGTTGGCCATCGACCGCTGCGAGCAGGAGATCGCCAGCAAGGCCAGCCAGCAGACCACCTCGGACATGGTCTACACCCGGCTGGTGTGCAAAGACGGCCGCTACCCGGACGTGGCCACGATGGCCTGTTGCCTGTTGATGTCGGAGCGCACGCTCAAGCGCCGCCTGCAAGAGGAAGGCAGCAGCTTCCAGGCGCTGCTGGACAAAGTGCGCCACCAAGACAGCCTGCGCCTGCTGGAGAACCCGGCGCTGGCCATCAAGCAGGTGGCCGAGGCCGTGGGCTATGCGGACCCCGCCAACTTCGCCAGAGCCTTCGCCAAGTGGACCGGTTTTTCACCACGTGAATGGCGTCAGCGCCAGACCAGACCTGACGCGTTTGAAGCACCTGGACCACTTGGCCCAAATTGACAGGTTTTCGGCCTGATCACCCCTCACGGTGACCGGGCCTGGCTGGGTACGCTTCGTGGTGAGATTGCCGATAATGAGGAGACCATGAGCCAACACGTCAACCCCAACCGCATGAGCGATGCGCAGAAGTCCGAGCACATCCGGGCGGTGGTCCTGCAAGCTGGTGTCGAGCTGCGCCAGCGTCATCCCTGGCTGCGCCATCAGGATGCCATCGGCGTCACGGTGATGACCGTGTCCCTGCTGGGCATGATCGCCAGTGGCTGGGCCTACATCGCCGGGCAGATTCCCTGGTGGGTCTGCGTGCCGGTCACGGCCATCTTCGCGTCCTTCATCCACGAGCTGGAGCACGACCTCATCCACCAGATGTACTTCCGTGACAAGCCCTGGGCCAACAGCCTGATGCTGGGCATTGGTTGGGTGGCGCGGGCCAGCACCGTCAGCCCCTTCGTGCGCCGCAAGCTGCACTTGCATCACCACAAGGTGTCGGGCACCGAGTCGGACCTGGAAGAGCGCGGCATCACCAATGGCGAGCGCTGGGGCATTCGCCGCCTGCTGATGACGGCCGACAACCTGCTGGGCATCATGCTGCGCCCCGAGACGATGCGCAAAGCGCTGTTCGCCTATGTGAAGGCGCAAAAGCCTCGTGACAAGCAGGAGTTCACCAGCCTGGTGCGCGAACAGGCGTCTGCCTTCTTCCCCATCGGCACGCTCTACAACCTGGTCTTCCACGCCTGGCTGGCCTTGCATCTCTTCGCCTGGGTGGCCCCCTTGCTGGGCTACACCGGCCCCGGTTGGCTGGGCGGCGTGCTCGAGAAGTTGGATGTATTGGGCGTGGTGTACATGCTGCCCAGCCTCCTGCGCACCTTCAGCATCCAGTTCATCAGCTCGAACATGCACTACTACGGCGATGTGGAGGCACGCAATGCCATGCAGCAGTGCCAGGTGCTCAACCCCTGGTGGCTGATGCCGCTGCAGCTGTTCTGCTTCAATTTCGGCAGCACGCACGCCATCCACCACTTCGCGGTGAAGGAGCCGTTCTACATCCGTCAATGGAACGCCGGCATCGCCCACAAGGTGATGCGCGAGATGGGCGTGCGCTTCAATGACTTCGGCACCTTCAAGCGGGCCAACCGCTTCCACCGCGGGCCCGCCCCGGTGCCGACACAAGTGCGCTCGGCTTGATCGACAATGGGAGGCTGACGCTTCAAGCAGCCTCCCGAGATGCCCCCACTACACCCGCTACAAGCTCCTGCCCTGATCCTGGCCGCCGGCCGCGGCGAACGCATGCGGCCCCTGACCGACACCACGCCCAAGCCTTTGCTGGCTGTGCAGGGCAAGCCGCTGATCGAGTGGCATCTGGAGGCGCTGGCCCGTGATGGCGTGCGCGAGGTCGTGATCAACACGGCCCATCTGGAAGACCAGTTCCCCGCCGCGCTGGGTGATGGCAGCCGCTGGGGCTTGCGCATCCGCTACTCGATGGAAGGGCGTGACCATGGCGGCGCACTGGAAACGGCCGGCGGCATCGCCAAGGCCTTGCCCATGCTGGGCGACACCTTCTGGGTGCTGGCCGGCGACGTGTTTGTGCTGGGCTTTCGGTTCGACGCGAGCGAGGCCGAGGCCTTCGCGCAAGACAGCGACTGGGGCCGCATATGGCTGGTGCCCAACCCTGCTCATGTGCCGCAAGGTGACTTCGCCTTGAGCGATGCGGGACGTGTACTGCGCAAGGACGCGGCCCCCAGCGGCACACCGACCTACACCTACTCGACCATCGGCCTGTACCGGCCGGCCATGGTGGCGGGCATTGCGGCAGGCGAGAAAGCCGCGCTGCGCCCTAGTCTGGAGCGCGCCATTGATGCGGGCAGGCTTTCCGGGCGCCTCTACACGGGCCCCTGGGTGGACGTGGGCACGCCGCAGCGCCTGGCGGAGCTGAACGCCTTGGACGCCGTAGGTTGACACACGTGATGACCGCTGCACCCTCCCCTGGCACACCGCACCCCGCCGGCACGCACCTGACGGCCGACCTGTCGGGTTGCGCGCCAGACCACCCCTGGATGAGCCAGCCCGAGGCCTTGCGCGACGCCTGCGTGCAGGCCGTGGCGGACGTGGGCCTGCACGCCGTGGGGCAGTGCTTTCACCGTTTCTCGCCCGCGCCGGGACAAGGCCAGGCGGGCATCACCGGCGTCGTGCTGCTGGCCGAATCCCACCTGGCGGTGCACACCTGGCCGGAGCTGGGCGTGGTCACGCTCGACGTGTATGTATGCAACCTGCTGAGCGACAACGCCGAGCGGGCACAGCGTCTGATGGACCAGCTGGTGGCAGGCTTCGAGCCACGGCAGCAGGCGCGTCAGGCCATGCGGCGCGCCATACCGGACGCGGCCAGCACCTGAGTGGCAGCCCTCACGCCGTGCGTAAAGGCTTCTTCAAACACCGAGTAGGCCGACAGGTCGCTGTGGGCAAAGTGCACGCGCCCATGAGGCTGGGCCAAGGCAGCCAGCGCGTCGTGGCCCCTCACACCCGGCGCGGGGATGCTCATGGCGTGGCCATACCGCATCAGGTGCGCCTGACCGACCAGGCCGGGCAGGTCCGGGTGGATGCGTACCAGATCGCTGGCCACACGCTGGGCCCAGTCCTGCCAGCTGTCTTGCAGCAGGGCCTTGCGCCAGGCCTGCTCCTGCGCCCGGCTTTGGCCGCCCAGCGCCCAGTAATGGGTCAACAGCATGGGCCCGGTCACCGGTGAGAGGCTTTGATGCCGGGCATCGACATAGCCCAGCGAGGGCGCCTCGACACCCGGCACGCCCATATGCGTATACGCCACGTTGTCCCATGAGAGCGGTGCACCGGGCCGGTCAAAGAAAGGCTTGTCCAGCAGCAGGTTGCTGACGAGCCAGGGCGCGTACTGCATGCGTGGCGCCATCTCCTGCACTGGCGGCACGGGTGTCTTGAGCAAGCGGTTCGCCACGAATAGAGGCACAGCCAGGATGAGCTGCCTGGCCACCCAGGTCTGTGCGCACTGGCGCTTGACCTGCCAGCTGCGCACGCTCACCTCGTGGCGCCGCGCGTCGATGTCCAGCGCCACGTGCCCGGCCTGCCACCGCGAACCCAGGTCTTGCGCAAGATGACGCGTGAGCCAGCCGTTGCCCTCGGGCCAGGTGAGCACGGCATCGTGGCCTTCGCCCTGACCGGGTGCGTCGAAGCCGTGGCGGCTGGCGAAGTAGTGCAGGCCAGCCCAGGCTGACACACGCTGCATGCCGGCGCCATAGTCATCGCGGCACACGTAATCCAGCAGCCACAGCAAGGGCTTGGAGGTGTAGTTCTTGTCTTGCAGCCATTGGGCGAAGCTTTGCTGGTCCAGCGCGGCCAGGCCTGCGTGCCAGGGGCGCTTCGTGGTCGGCACGGCGAAGCCCAGCTCCCGGGTCGCGCTGGCCACGTCTTGTGCAAAACGGCGGTACTGGGCCTGGTCTTCGGTGCTGAGGCCCTGCTGCGGCAGCAAGCCATCGAACCACTGGCCGCGCCACAGGCCGGGCTTGTCCTGCTTCGCGTCCGGCACGAAGAGGCGCTCATGCGGACTGTAACAGAGGTGGCGCTCGTCACCCACCCAACGACCATGCTCATGGCGGATCAGGCCGATCTCCTCCAGCCATTGCGCGACCTCCGTGGCATCTGGCCCCGGCATGGGCAGGTAGTGCGCACCCAGCGGACAGGGCAGCGCCCCCATCATGTGGCCGCGCGCGTTGCCGCCGGGCTGGTCTTCCAGGTCCAGCACCACCAGGTCATCAAGTCCTGCCTGCATCAAGGTACGGGCCGCCGACAGTCCGGCCACGCCCGCGCCGATGATCAGGGTATGCACGCGGATGGGTTCGCCGCAGGTGGCTTGCGGTGTCTTCGCATCACGCCAGGCATGAGCACGGTCCACATGGGCTCCGACCCAGCCGCCTTGCAGGTCGGCACGCAGCAAGCTGGCTTCGTGATGCCAACAAGCGCTCAGGCCCGGCAGCAGGCAGGATGCGGTCGTGGCGGCAGACACACTCAACCATTGCCGGCGCTTCATTGATGGATCCGCCCCCACTCGGCCTCGAAGGTCTGCACCAGCACCTGGTTGCTCAGGCGATTGGGCTCGGCATCCACGCGGGCCATGTCCGGCGGGAAATCGAACAAGGCGGGCAGGCTGGACGCCGTCACGAATTGCAGACCCCTTGGCAAGTTGGTGGGCATGCGCCAGGGCCGATGGTGCGCCAGCACGAAGCCCCATTCGCCGAAGCTGGGCACGTGGGCATGGTAGGGCGTGGTCTGGAGGTCGACGGCCTCCAGCGTGCTGACCACGGTCCAGAAGCTCTTGCGGGCGATCAGCGGCGAGGTGGTCTGGATGACGGCATAGCCGCTGGCCGACAGATGCTGATCCAGCAGGGCATAGAAGGTGGTGGTATAGAGCTTGCCGATGGCGTGGTTGGTGGGGTCTGGGAAGTCCACCACGATGACGTCATAGACCTCGTCGTGCGAGGCCAGCCAGGTGAAGGCATCGGCGTTGACCACCTTGACCTTGCTGTTGAGCAGCGAGCCCTTGTTGAGTTCGGTCAAGCGCGCATCGTGGCTGAACAAGCGGGTCATGGCCGGGTCCAGCTCGACCAGCGTGACCTGCTGCACGCTGGGGTACTTGAGGATCTCGCGCACGGCCATGCCATCGCCGCCGCCGAGCACCAGCACACGCTTGGGCGCACCCTGTGCGCTCATGGCCGGGTGGACCAGGGCCTCGTGGTAACGGTATTCATCACGCGAGGCGAATTGCAGGTTGCCGTTGAGAAACAGGCGCGTGCCGCCAAGGCCCTGCGTGATCACGATGTGCTGGTAAGGCGTGTCTTGCCGCAGCACGACGCCTTCGCCATAGAAGCTGTCTTCAGCCCAGGTGGTCAGCGGTGGTGCACCCACCATGGCTGCAGCCAGCACCACCAGGATCAGGCCGCAGGCCCAGGCATGCCCATGCCAGGCCCGCAGCTCGCTGCGAAACAGGTGCAGCACCCACACGGCCACCAGCACATTGAGCAGACCGAAGAACACGCCTGTGCGCACGATGCCCAGGTGCGGCACCAGCAGCAGCGGGAAGGCCACCGACACCACCAGGGCACCGAGGTAGTCGAAGGTCAGCACTTCCGAGACCAGGTCCTTGAGCGCGTAGCGGTGGGCAAATTGGCGCTTGAGGATGCGCATCACCAGCGGGATCTCCAGCCCCACCAGCACGCCTATCAGCATCACCATGGCGTACAGCAAGGCCCGAAACGGCGTCGAGGCCCATGCCGGCAGCAGGCTGTTGGCCACGAACAAGGCGGCAGGCATCAGGCCGCCGAAGAGCCCCACCATCAGCTCGATGCGCAGGAAGTGCGCCACCAGCTGGCGCTCCAGATAGCGCGACAACCACGAGCCCACGCCCATGGCGAACAGGTAGGTGCCGATGACCGTGGAGAACTGCAGGATCGAGTCGCCCAGCAGGTAGCTGGCCAGGGCGCCGGCCGCCAGCTCATAGACCAGCCCGCAAGCCGCCACGACGAAGACCGAGCCCAGCAGCGCCAGTTCGGCTGGCGCCATCCGACCGGCGGTATGGTCAGCGCTATGGCCGCGCTCCTGCTGTTCAGCCATGCACCGCCGCCGCCACGATCATGCCGATGGAAAGGCACATGGCCGCCACCACGATGGCCAAGGCCATGTTCTTCTTCTCGACAATCTCGCCCCACAGGTCATAGGGCGTGATCTTGTCCACAATGATGAAGCAGATCCAGAACACGAGTACGCCGATCAGCGCAAAGGCGATCGACCCCAGGAACACGCCAGGCTTGAGCCATTCGATGTCGAACATGATGATCTCCTACTTGTGAAAGCCGCCGCTGTTGTAGCCGCCGTATGAACCGCCATGACTGCTGCCACCGCCTTGATTGGCACTGCATTGTTGGTACTCGCTGCTGTATTGGCCATAGTTCTCGCGCACGTCGCTGCAATCGTCGTCGCATCGGTTCATCAGCCAGACGATCGCCAGAAAAAACACAATCCACATCAGCTGTGTCATCCATTTCTTAGGCTCCACGGAGATGGGCATGGCATCGCGCTTGAACGCCCCCACCTGCTGGGGCGCAATGCCGAACGCCTGCATGACCGCACGCGCCTCCAATGTCTCACCAAAAGACCAGGTGATCTCACTGCCGGTCTGCTCGCGGTTGAGCAGCAGGCGGCTGTCGGAGCCCATGCCGGCGTAGTCCGAGTTGAGCGAGCGCTGGTTCTTTCGCACGGGCCAGTAGAACTCGCCCAGTACATAGGTGGTCATGGCCGTGTAGGTGTAGCGCTGGCGAAAGGTCTTGCCTTGGTAGACGAGCTTGTCGCCCTTCACGGCCGGCACGCCGGTCACCGGGCGCACGATGCTCCAGCCGTCTTGCGCATCGACCAGGAAGGCAAAGCCCTGCATGCGGTTGTAGAGCAGGTACTCGCGCCAGAAGGCCTGCTCCTCGCGTGGCCCATCGGGGGCTTCGCAGCGCTCCTGGTAGCCCACTACCTGCCAGCTGTCCGGCCTGCCATCGACCTTGAGCCTGCCGACCTTGCCCAGCGGGATCAAGGGCTCCAGCATATTGTCTTGGCGGTAGTAGGCCAGGTCGCCGCCCAGGCCCTTGCTGATGTCGATCACCGAATGGCAACTGGTGCAGACGATGGACTGGGCACTGTCGAGGCTGGGTGTGAGCGAGGTGCCGCAGTTCGGGCATTCAATGCCCTTGGCCTTGAGCTGGCCCTCGGAGGCCTGTTTGGCATCAGGGATGCCGCTCAGGCGCAGGTCGGCCAGTTGGACCGATCGCCCCACATCCAGGCGCGGCGGCTGGGCATCGGGCTCGACCGACAGCACCTCGCCGGCCGTGTTGCGCAACTCCAGCACGGCAAAGGCCTTGCTCAGATCGGGCTTGAGCGCCAGCTCGCCTTCGGCCGCATGCACGCGGGCCTGCACACGCGAGGACAGCACCCAGGGCTGGCTGTCGATGATCACGCTTTGGCCGATCAGGCTGCTGGCCAGCTCCACCATGGGCAGCAGGCGCGAGGGCCGCCAATCAAAGGACATGACATAGGCGCCGTTGTCCTCGCTCAGGGTGCCGCTGCGGCCTGAATCGAACAGGGCATGCCATTCGGTCCAGCGCCCTTCTTCCCCCTCTGCATCGCGGTAAGCGAATTGCAGCCGACCGATCAGCGTGAAAGCGAGCCCCTGGTGCTGGCCGCGTGCGCCCAGCGCCAAGGGGCTGTGGTCATCGAACAGCTCGGCGCTCTGGCCGATTCGGCGCAGCGCATCGCCATCGCGCACCAGCGTGCTCTTGCAAAACGAGCACACGGCCATGGGCGATGCCGCCGATCGGAACTCGACCGGCGCGCCGCAGAAGGTACACGTGGATCGCCAGGCGCGTTGCGCGCCCGGTCCGCCTGTTTCGCTCATATCGGATCTGGCCTCAGACCCGGGTTCAGACCAGCTTCTTGAGCAGCTCGGCCTTCTTGGCGCTGAACTCGTCCTCGGTCAGGATGCCCTTGGCCTTGAGCTCTGCCAGCTTCTCGATGGTGGCCATGACCTCGTCGGGCTTGATGCCTGCGCCGCCCGCAGCCGTCGCACCCGTGGCCGCCTGCGCACCCTGCAAGCCTTGCTGGATGGACTGCGCCATGACCTGGCCCAAGGCGAGGCCGGCCCCCAGCCCGGCTGCATCGCCCGCCACGCCGCTGCCCTGGCCCGATGCCGCTGCGATCGTCGGCAAGGCCTGCGCGGCCTGGTACTGCACGAACTGGCCCATGTTCTGGCCGACCATGCCCATGCCGATCTTCTGGTCGAGGATTTTTTGCAGCTCTTCGGGCAGGGACACATTCTGGACGGTCAAGCCTTCGAGCTTGATGCCCAGTGCCTCGAAAGCCGGCGACACAGCTGTGGACAGGGCCTTGGCAAACTCGATTTGGTTGGCCGCCAGGTCCAGGAAGGGGATGCCGCTCTGGGCCACGGCATCGCTCAGGTGCTGCAAGAGCAGACCACGCAGCTGGCCATCGAGATCGGCCACGGTGTAGCTCTCGCGCGTGCCCGACACCTCGGTGTGGAACTTGCGCGGATCGGCCATGCGCACCGCGTAGTTGCCAAAGGCACGCAGCCGCACGGCGCCGAAGTCCTTGTCGCGCAGGGTGATAGGCTGGCTGGTGCCCCAGCGCAAATCGAGCTGCTGGCGCGTGCTGAAGAAGTAGACGTCGCTCTTGAAGGGCGAGGCGAACAGCTTGTCCCAGTTCTTGAGGTTGGTCAGCAGCGGCAGGGTCTGCGTGGTGAGCTTGTGCGTGCCGGGGCCGAAAAGGTCGGCCACCTTGCCCTCGTTCACGAACAGGGCCATCTGCGACTCGCGCACCACCAGGGTCGCGCCCGTCTGGATTTCGCGGTCCTCAAAGGGGTAGCGCCAGGCCAGCACGCCGTCGGTGGATTCGGTCCACTCGATGACGTCGATGAACTGTTTCTTGATGAAATCGACCAATCCCATGGTGCTCTCCCGCAGCGTAGTGGGCGTGATCTTACCCAGATCCCCCGCTCTCCAGTAAAATCGCCCCCTCGACCAACAGCCCCTGGATCTACACCATGCCCCGCTGTCTCAAGTCGGTCACGGCCGCCCTGGCCCTGATCGCCCCTGCCCTGGCATTTTCACAAAGCGCCGTGCTTGGCGCATCGGCCAGCGCCTCCTCCAGCACCACCTCCACCCCCGACTCGAAAGCCACCCTGTCGAACTCGACCGGGCCTGCCGGCCGCGCCATCCCCATTCCGGTCCAGACGCTGCGTGGCGAAATCACCTTTGGCCTGCCGCCCGAGGTCAAGCTCAATGGCAGCGCGGCCCGCCTCGCCCCCGGCGCGCGCATCCGCAACGAGCACAACCTGCTGACGCTCTCGGGCAACCTCATCGGCCAGACCTACAAGGTCAACTACACGATCGACACCTATGGCCTGCTGATGAACGTCTGGCTGCTGACGGCCGACGAAGCCAAGCAGCTGTGGCCCACCACGGCCAAGGAAGCTGCCACGTGGACCTATGACCCCGTCAGCCACATCTGGGTCAAGCCCTGATCCGCGCCATCCCGCCGCGCCATCCGTTTTGAGAAGAAGACCGCCATGAGCTCCCTGCCCACATCCCGCGCCGATGCGCCCACACCCGACAGCGCATCCAGCAGCGGCAAGAAGGTCTACATCAAGACCTACGGCTGCCAGATGAACGAATACGACTCGGACAAGATGTCCGACGTCATGAACGCCGCCAAAGGCTACACGCCCACCGACAACCCTGAAGAGGCCGACCTCATCCTCTTCAACACCTGCTCGATCCGCGAGAAGGCGCAGGAGAAGGTCTTTTCCGACCTGGGCCGCGTCAAGCACCTCAAAGAGAAAGGCGTGATGATCGGCGTGGGCGGCTGCGTGGCCAGCCAGGAAGGTGCCTCCATCATCGAGCGCGCACCGTATGTGGACGTGGTCTTCGGCCCGCAGACCCTGCACCGCCTGCCCGCCATGCTGGAAAAGCGCCAGCAGACCAAGCGGCCCCAAGTCGACATCAGCTTCCCCGAGATCGAGAAGTTCGACCACCTGCCGCCGCCGCGCAAGGAAGGTGCCTCGGCCTTTGTCTCCATCATGGAAGGCTGCTCGAAGTACTGCAGCTACTGCGTGGTGCCCTATACACGCGGTGAAGAGGTCTCGCGCCCCTTTGAAGACGTGCTGACCGAGGTGGCCGATCTGGTCGACCAGGGCGTCAAGGAGATCACCCTGCTGGGCCAGAACGTGAACGGCTATCGCGGCAAGATGGGCGACACCAGCGAGATCGCCGACTTCGCCACCCTGGTCGAGTACATCGCCGAGATGCCCGGCCTGGCGCGCATCCGCTTCACGACCAGCCACCCCAACGAGTTCAGCCAGCGCCTGATCGACGTCTACGGCAAGACCAGCAAGCTCGTGAACCACGTGCACCTGCCCGTGCAGCACGGCTCGGACCGCATCCTCATGGCCATGAAGCGCGGCTACACGGCGCTCGAATACAAGAGCACCATCCGCAAACTGCGCGCCGTGCGCCCTGACATCCGCCTGTCCACCGACTTCATCGTCGGCTTCCCTGGCGAGACCGATGAAGACTTCGACAAGCTCATGAAGCTGGCCACCGACATCGAGTTCGACGCCTCTTTCAGCTTCATCTTCAGCGCCCGCCCCGGCACACCCGCCGCCGCGCTGGAAGACACGACCCCGCACGAGGTCAAGCTCAAGCGTCTGCAGACGCTGCAGGCCTATCTGGAAGCCAATGTGCTGCGCTACAGCGAAGCGCTGGTCGGCCAGACGCAAACCATCCTGGTCGAAGGCCCCAGCCGCAAGGACCCGTCCGAGCTCATGGGCCGCACCGAGTGCAACCGCATCGTCAACTTCGCGGTCGGCGCAACGCAGACCCAGCGCGATCGCCTGGTCGGCCAACTGATCGATGTGCGCATCACCAGGGCCTACCCGCACTCGCTACGGGCTGAACTGATCCTGAAGGACTGAAACTGAAGGGTGTTTCAAACAGACATCGCGTGAAGATGTTGGCAGATCCGCCTTAAATGATGGGGGTGCGGTCTTTCACTTTTTGACTTTCTGGTCGACATTCGTTTCAGAAGTCATCAAAGAAGTGGACAGACTGTATGAAGTTGTTGCGTCTGTGTGCCCATCAAATCCGACTCAACGAGCCGCTGCCCTGGAACGTGCGCAACGAACCAGGGCATCTGCTTTTGGGCAAGGGCTTTTTGCTGACCGACCAGGCCCAGATCGACACGCTGATGGACCGTGGCGTGTACGTGGACCAGGACGAGTACGAGGCCCACGAGAAGGCCGTCAAGGAGGCCCAGAAGAAGAAGGACCCCTTCTCGCGATGGGCGCAGATCCTCAAGCGCACCGGGCAAGTCCTGCGCAACCACCAGGACAACCCATGCTTCGCGCAGGATATGGCCGAGTTGTCCGACCAGGTGCAAAGCGCCATGCACGAGGACGTGAACGCCGGCACCTTCGAGATGGTCTATGGCGATCCGACGGGCTACTCCGTCACCCACGCCTTGCAGACTGCGTTCGTGGCCACGCTGGCCGCAGAGCGTCTGGGCTGGAGCGAGAACGAACGCATCACGCTGATCCGCTCGGCCTTGACCATGAACATCGCGATGATGGACATGCAAAACGCGCTGACCACCCAGACCACGCCACTGACGTCGCAGCAGCGCGCCGACATTGCCGCGCACCCCACCAAGGGCCGCGCCATCCTCGAAGCCGCCAGCGTGAACTGCTCTGACTGGCTCAGAACCGTGGAGCAGCACCACGTGACCATCGACGGCCGCGGCTTGCCGCAAGAACAAAGCGCCGTCAGCCCGCTGGCCTGCATGGTCCACTACGCCGACGTCTACCTGGCCAAGCTGAGCCCACGCGCCAACCGCCCCGCCTTCGCCGTCAACGTCGCCGCGCGCGAGCTGTATCTGAAATCAGGCGGCGCCCAGAACCCCTATGCCGCCGCCATCATCAAGGAGATGGGTATCTTCCCACCCGGGTCCTTTGTGAAGCTGGCCAATGGCGATACCGCCGTGGTCCTGCGCCCAGGCGCCACCGCCGACACACCGCAGGTGCACAGCCTCATCAGCGCCGATGGTTGGGTCTTCCCGGACACCCGGCCGCGCGACACAGCCAAGCCCGAGTTCAAGGTCGTGGCGGCCGTGCCCCGTGGCAACGTGCTGATGCGGCTGGACCGCCAGAAGCTCTTTGGTTACGCCACCGCCTGAGACGCGGACTTCGCCGCCAAGGCCAGGGCCGCGCACAGGCGGTCCACATGCTCCACCGTGTGCGCCGCCGACAAGGAGATGCGCAAACGCGCCGTGCCCTCGGGCACCGTGGGCGGCCTGATCGCAGGCACCCACAGGCCTTGCTCGTCCAGTTGCGCCATCACCGCCAAGGCATCGGCATTGCTGCCGATCACCAGGGGCTGGATGGCCGTGTCGGATGACATCAAGGTCCAGGGCAAGCGAGCCGCATCCACGCCCTCGCGCAAACGCCCTTGCAGCGCGCGCAAGTGATCGCGTCGCTCGGGCTCATCCAGCATGACCCGCATGGCCGCGCGCAAGGACTCGGCCACGATGGCCGGTGCCGCCGTGGCGAACATATAGGTGCGGGCCTTCTGCATCACCCACTCGACCAGACTGGGCTCACCGGCGATGAAGGCACCGGCCACACCCGCCGCCTTGCCAAGCGTCGCCATGTAGATGAGGCGATCGAGCCGCCCCCGCCACTGCGGCGCCACACCATGGAGGCCCGCGATGCCGTGATAGGACAAGGTGCCCTCGCCCCGCTCGCCCAGCACACCGAAGCCATGGGCATCGTCGATCATCAGCCAAGCGTCGTGGCGCTCACACATCTCCAGCAATGCGGGCACATTCGCCACATTGCCGTCCATGCTGAACACCGCATCGGTCACCACCAGCTTGCGGCGCGCTGTGCTGGCTTGCAAGGCCGCTTCGAGCGCGGCCAGATCGGCATGCGGCAGGATGTGCGACTCGGCCCGCGACAGGCGGATGCCATCGATGAGACAGGCATGATTGAGCGCATCGGAAAACACCGCATCGCCCCGGCCCACCAGCGCGGGAATGGTGCCCACATTGGCCGCATAGCCCGCATAGAAATACAAAGCACGCGGCAAGCCCACACGGGCGGCCAGCTGCTGCTCCAAAGCCTCGTGCGCAGGGCTGTGGCCACACACCAGCGGCGAGGCCGTGGCCCCCACGCCGTAACGCGCCGCAGCCTCCTGTGCAGCAGCGATCAAAGCCGGATGTTGCGAAAGGCCCAGGTAGTCATTGCTGCCAAAGGACAGGCGCGCCTGGCCATCGATCACATAAGTGGTGCCACGCAAGGACTCGTCCTGCGCACCCAGATCAGCGGGGGCCATCAAGGGCGCAACCTGACGACGCTTGCGCGTCAGATGCACCGCGTTCAAGCGGGCCAGTTCCTTGTCGAACAATCCAGTCATGCTGCAAGGTTAACAGGCATGGGCCACCGCGTGCCGGATGTGGTCTGCCAGGCGGCGCACAGCCTCCTCAATCTGCGCCACGCTCAGCGTCACGAAGGACAGCCGCATCTGGCGCCGCGGCAAAGCCTGCTCATCCACATTTGCACCCGTGGCCGTCCCGACATAGAAGGCCGATCCGGGCACATAGGCCACGCAACCTTCAACCGCCGCATGCAGGCTCGCTGCTGCATCGAAGCCCTGCGGCCCCTCCATCCAAAAGAACATGCCCCCTTGCGGAACCTGCCATGCACACCCTGGCGGCATGTGCCGCGTCAAGGCCGCGGCCATGGCATCTCGCTGCGCCTTGTAGCGAAGCCGAACCTGCGCCACATGCGCGTCCAGGTCGAAGCCATTGGCCAGCAATTGCAGCACCAATCGCTGGTTGAAACCCGGCGTGTGCAGATCAGTAGCCTGCTTGGCCTGCAGCAGCCGCGCACGCAATGCCAAGGCACCTGGCGCATCATCGGGCGGCGTCACGATGCAGCCGATGCGCAAGCCCGGCGCCAGCACCTTGGACAAGGAGCCCAGGTACACCGTGTGATGCGGCGCCTGCGCGGCAATGGGCAAAGGCGGGGCTTCGTCGTACCACAGCTCGCCGTAGGGGTTGTCTTCCACCAAGGTCACGCCGCTGCTGTTCAAAGCCTCGGCAATCGCCCTGCGACGCCCTGCAGACAGGCACAGACCTGATGGGTTCTGATAGCTCGGCACCAGATAAGCTGCACTGGCCGACGCGGCCTCGGCATCCAGCAGCGCAGCCGGATCAGGTCCCTGCGCATCATGAGCCCATGGCTTGAACACGGGCTCGTACACCGCGAAGGCCTGCAAGGCACCAAGGTAGGTGGGCTGCTCCACCCACACGGGCCGTCCTGGGTCCAGCAAGACCTTGCCCAGCAGGTCCAGACCCTGCTGCGAGCCGGTCGTCACCAGCACCTGCTCGGGGCGCACCGGCCACTCAGGCCGGCTCAGGCGTTCGGCAAACCAGGCGCGCAAAGGCATCAAGCCCTCGCTGTTGGCGTACTGCATGGCCTGCGCCCCTTGTGTTCTCCACACCTGCTCGCTGGCCTGGGCCAGTGCCTCCAGCGGAAAGCTATCAGGCGATGGCAAGCCACCCGCCAGGGACAGCACACCGGGGCGCTCGGTGAGCTTGAGGATCTCGCGGATGGCGGATGAATTCATCTGCCGCGTGCGGGCGGCCAGGGTCAGGCTCATGTGGAACTCGCTTCAGCAATGGCAGGCTGAACCTGCAAGCAAGAGGAGGCGGAAGACGACGACCGCGATGCGGCATCGGGCTGGCCAGGACGCGCCATGCGCTGCCCCAGCAGCACGACGCCCAGCACCGCCACCGCAAACAGCCAGGCCTGCCAGGACACGGCCTCGCCCAACACGCTGGCCGATACCAACATGGCCAGCAAAGGCTGCAGCAGTTGCAACTGGCTCACACGCATGGCGTCGCGGGCCAAGGCCGCATACCAGAGGAAAAAGCCCAACCAGGTCGAGCACACGGCCACATAAGCCAGGCCGAACCAGGCAGACGGCAGGATCTGCGAACGGGCCTGAGCCAGGCTGTGGAGATGATCTGGCCACCAATGCACGGACAGGAGCAAGGTCACCGGCCAGGCCAACACCAGCGACCACGACATGACCTGCGACGACGGCATCTCACGCGCCAGGCGTGCCCCGGCCACATAGGCCACCGAAGCACCCAACATGCCCAGCAACAAGCTGGCATCGGCCACCAGGGAAGACGCCCCCGACGCGGCACCCGATGAAGCCGTCAAGGCGAACACCACCATCAGGCCGGCCCCTACCGCACTGGCCAGCCAGAACCCGGCACGTGGCCTGTGCCCCAGCCAACGCGCCGCCAGCATCGCCGTGCACAAAGGCAGCAAGCCCGTGATCACCGCCGCATGCGATGCCGGCACGATGCGCACGGCCCAGCCCATGCCCAGCGGGAAGCCCATCACCCCGCCGACCACGATGGCCAGCAGCCAAGGCCGATGCGCCCGTGCAGGCCAGCGCGCCCGCACCCACAACAAGTGCGCGCAAGCCAGCATGCCGGCCAGGGCCGCCCTCGCACTGGCCACGAACAAGGGCGGCCATTGGGGCTCGCTCACCGAGCCATTGGCCAGACGCGTCATGGGCAGGGTCAGCGCAAACACCATCACGGCCAGGGCACCCAATGCCCGGGGCCACCAGGGGTGTCGCTGCCAATGTGAAGGGACTTGCCATGCGGTATTCATGTATGGCAATGTAGGGGCCACAACCAATACAGAACCAATACAGATGAACACATCAACCAACACACTGTATTGGCCGCATCACCAACACAGCACCTCCCCTACACCCGCACCATGGACCGGCCCGCCGAACACCATCGCAGCCCGCACGCGAGCCACTGCACCTTGAGCCGCGACAGCGACCAGACCCTGACCACGCAACTCGCCCAGCGCTTCGCCGACCGCATCCGCCAGCACTGGCTGGCCCCGGGCAGCAAGCTGCCGTCGGTGCGCGAATGCGCGCGCAACCACCAGGTCAGCACCTACACGGTCGTGGCCGCCTACGACCAGCTGTTGGCGCAAGGCCTGATCGAGGCACGCAGCCAGCGCGGCTACTTCGTGCGCCAGGCGCCGCGCGCCCTGCCCGAGCACAACCCCGCAGACAGCAAGCCTCACCCTTTCCAGCCCAGCACACCCATCGATGCCACCACCTTGATCCGCGGCATGTTCCATGAACCCGGTGCACGCCCCATGCCCGGCCTGGGTACCCTGCCGCCAGCCTGGCTGGACGCCAACATGCTGGGCACCGCCCTGCGCCGCGTCACCCAGGGCGACAAGCTGGTGCCTCTCACCCTGCACTATGGCGAGCCCGCCGGCGATGCCCGCTTTCGCCGTGCCATGGCCATGCGCCTGGCCGAATGCGGCCTGAAGGCCGATGCCGACCAGCTCATCACCACGGTGGGCGCCACGCATGCGCTGGACCTCGTCACCCGCACCCTGCTTCAGCCGGGCGATGCCGTGCTGGTGGACGAACCAGGCTGGCCAGTGGAGTACGCACGCTTGGCTCAACTGGGTCTGCGCGTGCTGCCCGTGCCACGCGGCACGGATGGGCCCGACCTGGCCATCATGCACAAGTTGGCCCAAGCCCATCACCCCAAGCTGTATGTGACGGTGTCGGTGCTGCACAACCCCACCAGCACCATGCTCTCACCGGGGCATGCCCACCAGGTGCTGCGCCTGGCCGAGACGCATGGCTTCCACATCCTGGAGGATGACGTCTACGGCTTTCTGGCGCCCATCCATGCCACGCGCCTGAGCGTGCTGGACAACCTCCAGCGCACCATCATGGTCGGCAGCTTCTCCAAGATCCTCACGCCCAGCTGGCGAGTGGGCTATGTCGTGGCACCTCGCCAACTCGTGGAGCGCATCACCAACACCAAGCTGCTGACCTCGCTGACCTCGCCGCCCATCCTGGAGCAGGCACTGGGCCTGTGCCTGGAACAAGGCCAGTTGCGGCGCTTTGGCGAACGCGTCACCCAACAGCTGGATGCGGCCCGGTCCCGCACGGTCCAACTGGCCCGGCAGGCTGGCTGCGAATTCGTGTTCGAACCCCAAGGCCTGTTTGGCTGGGTGGACACCGGCATGGACACCGAGCGCCTGACCATCCCCATGCTGGACGCCGGCTGGCTGATCGCGCCGGGCGCCCTCTTCCACGCACAGCGCCGGCCGTCCACGCTCATGCGCATCAATTTCGCCAGCTCGCAAGACGCCAAGTTCTGGAAAGCCTTGCAGGCTCAGCGCAAGCGCACCACCCTCTGATCGGTCTCGCCATTCAAGGCGGCATCGTCATAGCGAAAGCCCGTCGCCTGTTCAGACTGAGCCCAAAAGCGAGCCACCTGATCGGCGTCCCGTGCACGCTTTGGCGCATCGACCAGTTTGGGGTAGCCGCGTGACTCTTGAAACCCATCCGGCCCGATGTAGTCACCACTCTTGACGCCCGGCTCCGTGGCGGCATACAGCGCCGGCAAAGCGCCCATGGACGCGGGCTGCGCCAGCAAGGCGTTCGACAAGCGCATCGATGCGCGGCTCAAGCCCGCCAACCAAGGTGAAGCACTCAAGTTGGCCGCACCGAACTGCAGATTGGTGGCCGCATAACCCGGATGTGCCGCGACACTGGCGATGTGCGAGCCAGCGCGCGCCAGACGGGACGACAGGGCCCGAGCAAAGACGATGTTGGCCAGCTTGGTGTCGCAGTAAGCCCTGTGCCTCGAATAGCCTGGCTGCCCCTTGAAGCCCCCTTGCGGCAAGCGCCCGTAGTGGTTGAAGCCACTGCTCATTGTCACGATGCGCGCCGCCGGCGCTTGTGCCAGCTGGGGCAGCAGCAAGCCCGTCAGCAGAAAGTGCCCCAGATGGTTGCAGGCCATCTGGATCTCGAAGCCATCGGCCGACAGGGCATAAGGCAGGAACATCACACCGGCGTTGTTGACCAGCAAATCGACGCGCGGATGCGCTGCCGCCAGCGCCGCCGCGCACGCCCTCACCTTGTCCAGGCTGGCCAGATCCAGCGCCTGGAAGCTCAACCGGGCATCGGGTACCTCGGCGCGGATCGCGTCCATCGCCTGCATGGCCCGCGCCTTGTCCCGGCAGGCCATCACCACGTGGGCGCCTTGCCGAGCCAGTTGCAGGCTGATGTGCCAGCCCAGGCCGCTGTTGGCCCCGGTGACCACCGCCAGCTTGCCGGCCTGATTGGGAATGCGGGTGTGATCCCAGCGAGCTTGGGGCATGGTTGGCTCCATTCATCCGTGATTGATTGAACACGGTCGCCATGATGCTGTGGCACCCGCTCAAGGTGTGAGCGGTGGGCGTGCCAAAATGCTTGTCACTTTGGGCCATTTTCTGAAACCTGCCGATCCACCATGGCCACGCCCACTCCATCTCGCGCCACCGCCGTCGGCCAGAACGAGATCAGCATCACCGCGGCCTACCCCCGGCGCTTGCTGAACCTGCTTGCCGAGCGAGGCCACGATATCGGCCCCGCCCTGCTTTCACTTGGCCTGAGCCTGACCGACCTCGATGGCGCCGAAGCGCGTGTGTCGCTGCTGCAATACGCGGCCATTGCCCAGGCCGCCATGGATGCCACCGGCGACGAAGGCCTGGGCTGCGCGCTGGCCTTGAACACGCCCCCCACCGCACACGGCCCCTTGGGCTACGCGATGATGACCGCGGCCACCCTGGGCGACGCCTTGGCGCTCGGCCTGCGCTACATGCCTTTGCTGCAAGGCAAGGCGGTGCTGGCCTATCAGGCCGACGCCCAGCATGCGATCTTGTGCCCCTTGTTCAACCCGGCCATGACGCCCCCTTTGCCGCTCAGGCGCTTCTTCGCCGAAGCCTTCATGGTGGGTGTGGCACGCTCGGCCGCCTGGCTCGCCGGCCTGGAGCGCATCGAGGAAGGCGAGCTGTGGTTCGACTTCCCTGAGCCGCCCTACCATGCCCTGTATGCCGCGCAGCTGCCGCCCGTGCGACATGGCATGCCGACCACGCAATGGCGGGTGCCGCTGTCGGTCCTGCAACGCCGGCTGCCATTGGCCGACCGGGCCTCGTGCGAGCGCGCGCTGGCGCAATGCGACCGTGAAATGGCGTGGCTGGCTGGCGGCTCGGTCAACCTCAGCGCACGCGTGCGCGAGCACCTGCAAACACAGCCCGGCCACTACCCGGCGGTGGACGATGTGGCCGAGCAGCTCAAGCTGTCGAGCCGCACGCTCAAGCGCCGTCTGGCCCAGCAAGGCACCAGCTTCAGCGCCCTTCTGGAAGAGGCCCGCCAGCTCGATGCCATCGCCTTGTTGCGCAGGCCGCAGCTCTCGCTGGAGCGCGTGGCCACGGAGTTGGGCTACGCCGACCCGGCCAACTTCACGCGGGCCTTCAAGCGCTGGACGGGCCTGACGCCCAGCGCCTTTCGCGACAAGGACAAGTCGGACAAGGCCGTATCCAAGACAAGTTGAACCGCGTCTGGCACATCATTGCGTCCAGGCTGCAAACAGCCCCTCACGCGCGGCCTGCGTGATCGCCACGACACCAGGATGGCGGATGCGCCGCTCCACCGTGATCACATAGAAGGACTCCACCAAGTCCTTGGCCTCGCCCAGGCGCTTGACGCCATACTGCGCCCGCACAGACTCATCCAGCACCATGGGCGACATGAACACGCCATGCCCCAGATGGCCCAGCGCATTGGGCAAGGCGTTGTCGTCGAACTCCCCGATGATGCGCGGCTTGAGCTTGTGCGCCCCCAGCCATTGCCCCAGCCGCATGCCCAGCGCCGAGTCCGATGCCGGCGCCAGCAAAGGTGCGCCATGCAGACAGGCCGGGAAGCGCCCCTGCAAGGTGGCGGCCAGCTTCTTGCCCGCATAGAAGCCCACGCTGGCACCACCCAGGCGGTGATTGAACGCGCTGACGCTCATGTCCGCCGGCAAAGGCCGGTCTGACAAGACAAGGTCGAGCCGGTGCACGGCCAACTCGGCCAGCAGGCTGTCAAGCTTCCACTCACTGCACACGACCTTGAAAGGCTGCTGGTGCTGCAAGACAGGCTCCAGCAAGCGACACGCCACCAACTTGGGCACGGCGTCGGCGATGCCGACGCGCAACTCCATGGGCCTGGGCGTGCCCTTCGGTTGCCGCACCACCTGGTCCAGCTCCTCACCCAGGCTGAAGATGTCCTTGGCATAGCTGAAGGCCAGTTGGCCGGTCTCGGTCAGCTCCAGCGTGCGCCCCTTCTTCTGGAACAGCGGACGCCCAAAGTGCTCCTCCAGCAACTGGATCTGGCCACTGACCGTCTGGGGCGTGACATGCAGGTGCTCGCTGGCCTTGACGACCCCGCCCAGCCTCGCCACCGCCCAGAAGTATTGGAGGTGCTTGTAATTCATGTCGAATTTCCCGAAGTATTCGCGTCAGAAATTCGAATTTACGCGAAGTATGGGCTTTCGTATATTGAGGCTGTCATTTACATCGAGCGAGGCCACATCCATGCGTGTACTCATTCAAACCCAAGGTCTGAACCTCTCGCGTGAAGACCAGAACCACATCCGCCAACGTCTGCGCCAGACGCTGTCCCGCTTCGGCGAGAAAGCCATCGGCGTGACGCTCTACCTGCGCGACACCAAGGGCCCACGCGGCAGCGAAGACACAGACTGCCAGCTGGTGGTCGATCTGGAAGACACCACCGCCGTCGTGCGCGACCGTGGACATCAGGTCCGCGCCCTGGTGGACCGCGCCCTGCACCGCGCCGTGCACACCATCGGCAAGCAGCTTGGCCGCATCCGCGACAAGTCCGTGCGTGCTCCCCAGTTCGGCAAGGGACGCGGACGCCCTTCGCTGCGCGATCTGGACGCCCTACCCGATGGCGCTTGATTGATGAGGCCCCATCCGCAAAGCCCCCCGCACGTCTGATTGAAGGAGTTCCACATGTTGTCCCGCAACACCTCTCAAGCCCGCGCTGTGGCTTGGCCCAGCCAGGGCAACGCCACCACCGTCAGCACGGTCGGCAGCCAGCGTGTGCTGCGCAATACCTACGCCCTGCTGGGCATGACGCTGGCCTTCAGCGCCGCCATCGCCGGCCTGGCCATGACCTTGCATCTGCCCGCACCGGGCCTGCTGCTCACGCTGGTCGGCTTTTACGGCCTGATGTTCCTGGTGCACAAGACCGCCGACAGCGGCTGGGGCGTGGCCTCGGTGTTCGCCCTGACCGGCTTCATGGGCTATACCCTGGGCCCGCTGCTGAGCGCCGTGCTGGCCATGCCGCATGGTGGCGCCGTGATCACCAATGCCCTGGGCGCCACGGCGGCAGCCTTCCTGGGTTTGTCGGCCATTGCCTTGACCAGCAAGCGTGACTTCAGCTTCATGGGCAAGTTCCTGATGGTCGGCATGCTGGTGGCCGTTGTGCTGAGCCTGGGCGCCATCTTCTTGCAGATCCCCGCGCTGAGCCTAGCCATCTCGGGCATGGTGGTCCTGCTGATGAGCGGCATGATCCTGTTCGAAACCAGCCGCATCATCCACGGCGGCGAAACCAACTACCTGATGGCCACCGTCAGCCTGTATGTGTCGATCTACAACCTGTTCACCAGCCTGCTGATGCTGTTTGGCGTGGCAGGTCGTGACGAGTAAACAGCGCGATCGGGCTCAGCCGTTCAAGGCCACGAGACCAGCCAAACGCCCGGTGATGGCCCGCGCCTCGGCCATCACCCGATCGACGATCTCGGCCACGCTGGCCACGTCGTGAACAAGGCCTTGCGACTGGCCGATCAACTGCACGCCATCCACGTGGTTGCCCTCATGGATGGCTTTTCTCATGGCCAGCGTGGCCGCACCGAAGTAAGCCACCTTCACGGCACCCACCAGGCCCTGGTCCATCGCGTCCCTGGCCAATGAAGTCAAGGGCGTGTTGAGCTCACGCGCTGCCGCCAGCGAGCGGCTGATGGCCACCGGCGGGCTGAGCTTGCGGGCCGTGTAGCGGCGCCCGCCCGGCGTCTTCATCACGCGGCAAGGGAAGGTGTCGAAGTTGCTGGAGTAGATGGTCTCTTCGGCTTCCTTGTCGATCACCAGTTGCTTGGTATCGGCATGCACTGGGCTTTCACGCGAGGTGGCAAAGCGCGTGCCCATGGCCACGGCGTCCGCGCCCAAGGCCAACGCGGCCACCAGGCCACGGCCATCGGCGAAACCACCTGCGGCGATGATGGGCAGGTCGGTCATGTCGCGCACCGCCGGGATCAGCACCATCGAGGTCACCTTGCCACCATGCGCGGCAGCCTCATGCCCGGTCACGATCAGCCCATCCACGCCGGACTCGATGGCCGATTGCGTGTGCTTCTCGTTGGAGACCGTGGCGATCACCTTGCCACCGTAAGCGCGTGCACCTTCGATCACCCACTCGCCCTTGCCCATCGACACATTGATCACGGGCACGCGTTCTTCCAGGGCCACCTTGGCGCAATCGGCCGCGCCGGGCAACATCAGGCTGCACCCGACGCCAAAGGGCTTGTCGGTCAGACTGCGAATCTCACGGATGGCTGCGCGGCACTCCTCGGATGACAAAGCCCCCGAAGCCAGGATGCCCAGGCCCCCCGCGTTGCACACCGCTGCCACCAAAGAAGGCACAGCGATATAGGTCATGCCGGGCAGCACGATGGGGTGGGCGATGCCCAGCATCTCGGTCAGGCGGGTCTTCATGGCTGTCTCGCGCGATGAGTGGTGATGGGTATTGGGCAATCGGCCGGACTCTAACACTGCCCTCCGACACCCTTGAGCACGGGGGGGCGGCGCCTTCCCACCCCATGACAATGCCTGACGCCAACCTTGACGCAGATGGGCGCACATGTCCCCCTGCCTGAGGGGAGCCTGGGGATGACCTGGGCTCATCGTTGCCCCCCCGTTCCACACAATCCATTCAACCGCTTCAAGGAGTTTCTCTTCATGCTGTCCCGCCGTCGCTTCCTGGGTGCCGCCGCCTTGCAATCTGCCGCGGCCCTGGGCCTGAGCAGCATCTCTTTGTCCAGCCAGGCCTCTGCCGCACGCAGCTTCAATGAGGTGCTGGCCCGCCCACAAAAGCCGCTGGACCAGTTAGGCCGCGTGCCCGTGATCGTCATCGGCACGGGTTATGGTGGCGCCGTGACCGCCCTGCGTCTGGCCGAAGCCGGCGTGCCCGTGGTCATGCTGGAGATGGGCCGCCTGTGGACCCAGCCCGCCAGTGATGGCAAGGTCTTTTGCAAGACCTTGTCGCCCGATGGCCGCGCCATGTGGTTCAAGGACAAGACCGAAGCCCCGCTCAAGACCTTCCTGGGCCTGGACGTGATCAACAAGAAGATCCCGCGCTATGCCGGTGTGCTCGACCGCGTGAACTACGACGAGATGTCGGTCTACGTGGGCCGTGGCGTGGGTGGCGGCTCGCTCGTCAACGGCGCCATGGCCGTGACGCCGGCGCGCTCGTATTTCGAGCAGATGATGCCCAGCGTCAATGCAGACGAGATGTACGGCACCTACTACCCGCGCGCCAATACGCAACTCGGCGTGAACCAGGTGGACCCGGCCTGGTTCGAGACGGCGGCCTGCTACCGCTATGCCCGCGTGGCCCGCGCCACCGCAGCCCAGTCGGGCTTCAAGACCGTGTTCGTGCCCAGTGTGTACGACGCCAAGTACATGGAGGCCGAACTGGCCAACAAGGTGCCACGCTCGGCACTGGCGCAAGAGGTCATCTACGGCAACAACGCCGGCAAGCTCAGCCTGGACAAGACCTATCTGGCCGATGCCGTGGGCACGGGCCGTGTCACCATCTACACCTTGCAGGAGGTGCGCCGCATCGAGCAGCAGGCCAATGGCGACTACCTGCTGACCGTGAACCACATCGATGAATTCGGCACCCTCCTCTACACCAGCCAGATCAGCTGCGGCAAGCTGTTCCTGGGTGCCGGCAGCCTGGGCACCAGCGAGCTGCTCGTGCGGGCGCGCGACACGGGCACACTGCCCAAGCTGCCATCGCAAGTGGGCCAGGGCTGGGGCCACAACGGCAATGTGATGACCGCGCGGGCCAACCAGTTGTGGAACCCCACGGGCTCATTGCAGTCGACCATGCCGGCCATGGGCATCAACGACTGGTCCAACCCGGTGAACCCGGTCTTCGCCGAGCTCACGCCCCTGCCCACGGGCTTCGAGAACTGGATCAGCATGTACCTGGCCATCACGCGCAACCCCGAGCGCGGTCACTTCGATTACGACGCCACCACGGACACAGCCCGCCTGCGCTGGACACGCGACCAGAACACCATCACGGTCAACGCGGCCAAGTCCATGTTCGACAAGATCAACAAGCAGCAAGGCACCGGCTACCGCACCGACCTCTTCGGTGGCGGCAAGGCCTTCGCCGACGACTTCTGCTATCACCCGCTCGGCGGCTGTGTGCTCGATGCGGCGACGGACAACATCGGCCGCGTCAAGGGCTACCAGAACCTGTACGTCACCGACAGCGCACTCATCCCGGGCAGCATCGGCGTCAACCCTTTCGTGACGATCACGGCTTTGGCCGAACGCAACATCGAGCGCGTGCTGGCGCAGGACTTCGCCTGATCGGCCTTGTGCCAATCAGGCCCGGTGGATGCGCACCGGGTCTTGCCGGCGCTCGACCTGCCGCACCGAGAACCAGTGCAGCAAGGTGAGGAAGAGCGCCCGCGTATCGACAGGCTTGGCCAGATGGCCATTCATGCCCGAGACCATGCAGGCCTCTTTTTCTTCCTGCAGCACACTGGCCGTCATCGCCACAATGGGCAGATCCTGTTGACCAGGCAGCTGCCGGATCAGACGCGTGGCCTGCAGGCCATCCATCTGCGGCATGTGCACGTCCATGAGGACCAGATCGAAGGGTTGCCGCTCGACCAGGGTCACCGCATCGGCGCCATTTTTGGCAGGTGTGGCATTGACCCCCGCCATGGCCAGCAGCTCCATGGCCAGCATGCTGTTGATGGGGTTGTCTTCGGCCAGCAGCACGCGGGCGCCTGCATGGTTGCGTCGCAACAGGGCCGCGGCCTCTTCGGTCGTCAGGTTCTCATCCACGGCCTGCGGTGAGGCTTCAACAGCTTGCGGGCTCTGTGCTTCGGCCAGTTGCAGCGTCAACAGACACCAGAACACGCTGCCATGGCCCACCTGGCTGCGCACCCCGATTCGCCCGCCCATCAGCTCGACCAGGCTGCGCGTGATGGCCAGGCCCAAGCCCGTTCCACCGAAGCGGCGCGTCGTGGAATCATCGGCCTGAACAAAGGCATTGAAGAGCTTGCCCGCCTTGTCGGCCGGGATGCCCAGACCCGTGTCATGCACCTCGATGCGCAGGCCCACCTCCTGCTCTGAGCGCGGCTCCGAGCGCACCACCAGGCGGATCTGACCCTGCTCGGTGAACTTCACCGCATTGCTCAGCAGGTTGATGAGGATCTGGGACAACCGCATGCTGTCGCCCCGCAAGCGGGCCGGGCAACCTTCGGCATCGACCACCATCTCCAGGTTCTTCTCACGCACCTTGTCGGTCACCATGGCAGCGGCCTTCTGCAACAGCTCGGGCAGGTCGAAATCCTCCTGCGTCAGCGTGAACATGCCCGCCTCGATCTTGGACAGATCCAGGATGTTGTTGATGATGTCCAGCAGGTGCTCGGCCGCCTCCTTGACTGTGCTCAGGCGCTCGGCCTGCCCTTGTAACAAGGGGCCCTGCTGCATGAGATAGGTCACACCCATGATGGCGTTCATCGGTGTGCGGATCTCGTGGCTCATGTTGGCGATGAAGGCGCTCTTGGCACGCGTGGCGGCCTCGGCCTTGTCGCGTGCCGACTGCAACTGCTCCGTGCGCTGGGCCACCGTTTCCTCCAGGTGATCGCGGTAGGTGGCCAGCTCGTCCACGCGGGCTTGCAGACGGGTGTGCATGTCATGCAAGGCTTGCGACAGCAAAGCGATTTCCTCGCCCTGCTTGGGCCCCAGGTCGAACTGGGCCCTGGGCGCATCCCCTTCGCGCAAGGACTGGGCGGCCTGCGCCAGCCTGTAGAGCGGCCGGGTGATGCGACCAGCCAGCCACCAGCTCAGGAGCATGAACAGGCCCGAGGCGAGCACCCCGACAAACAGCATGCGCTGCCACAGCTTGTTGGCTGCACCATAGACCGTGTCCGGGTTCTGGCGCAGCACCATCATCAAAGGTGGCTTACCCTCGCGCTCGAACCAGCGCACCGGCACCACGGCCGTGAGCTGCTCGCCAATATCGGGCCACTCGATGACCCGCGCGACACCTTGGGCCCGCAGTTCCTCGAAACCGGGCGGACTGAGCTTCTTGCCCATCCAGGGCAAAGGCCCGACCGCGACCTCGCCGCCGGGCGTCAACAGCAGGGTGTGCGCCAGGCTGTCGTCCTGGGCGACCATGGCGCTGTGCATGTCACGGACCCAGCGCCAGTTGAGCATGCCCACCACCACGCCGATCTTGCGGCCTTCGTAGTCCACCACCGGCACAGCCATGTCGATGAGCTGAACCGGCTGGCCATCCACGTCCAGCGGCAGGAAAGGCGCCAGGGGCCCGGCGGACTGGGGCTTGCCCAGCCAGGGCGACATCATCCCCGACACGAACCAGGGCTGCGCCGAGAAGTTCTGCCCCTCCAGCCGGGCGCCGGTGGCCGTGGTCACGACGCCGCGCGCATCGGCCAGCGCCAGCCATTCGAATTCGGGCCGTGCCGCCTTGACGCGCTCCAGCGCCAGGCGCATGGCGCTCGCATCAACCAGGCCACTGGCCACTTCGGGTTGCGAGGCCAATTGCTGCAAATCGCGTTGACGATCGGCCAGCGCCGTGGACACGATCTGACCCAAGGCACTGGCCTCGCGCCGGGCCGCCTCGCTGACGGCCTGTTGCAGTTGCTGCCGCTGGTCCTGCGCCAGCCACAAGGACAGCAACACGGCAAACAGCACGCCGCTCACCCCCGTGGCCCAGGCGAAACGGGTACGCACATTCCGGAGAGGCCAATAGGGTTTCAGGCGATCAAGGGCTGTCATGATGGCGAAAAGTGGACTCACCGCCCTGCGGTACAACCCAAAGCAAGGCCATGTGGTCCAATCATAAACATTTGGAGGCGCCTCATGTCTTTCTCACGGCTGCTGGCTGTGGTGATCGGTGTGACATTGCTCATGACCCGCATCGTGCAAGGGGCAGAACTGGTCATCGCCACGGTCAACAACGGGCACATGATCACGCTTCAGAAGCTGTCTGGCGAGTTCGAGCGCCAGCACCCCGACATCCAGCTCAAGTGGATCACGCTGGAAGAAGGCCGGCTGCGGCAGCAGGTCAGCCAGGATGTGGCGACCAGAGCAGGACAATTTGACGTCATGACCATCGGCGCCTACGAGGTGCCCATCTGGGCCAAGCGAGGCTGGATACGGTCCATCAACCCGCCCCCCTCGTATGACGCCGACGACCTGCTGGTGCCCATCAGGCAGTCACTGACCGTCAGCGGGCACCTCTACGCCTTGCCCTTCTATGGCGAAAGCACCATGACCATGGTGCGCACCGACCTGCTCAAGGCCGCCGGCATCAGCCTGAGCGCCACGCCCACCTGGGATCAGATCAAGACGGCGGCCGAGCGCCTGCACGCGCCGGACAAGGGCGTCTATGGCATCTGCCTGCGCGGCAAGCCGGGTTGGGGCGAGAACATGGCCCTGATCAGCATCATGGCCAACACCTTCGGCGGCCAGTGGTTCGACATGAACTGGATGCCCCAGCTCGACACCCCCGCCTGGCGCAATGCCGTGTCGCTGTATGCGGATCTGCTCAAGCGCTTTGGCCCGCCAGGTGCTGCGGCCAATGGCTACAACGAGAACCTGGCCTTATTCAGTGCAGGGCGCTGTGCCATCTGGATAGACGCGACCGTGGCAGGGTCTTTCATCAACCGGGCGGACGTCTCCCGAGTGGCAGGCAAGGTGGCCTTCCTGCAAACCCCGGTGGCCTCCACACCCAAGGGGTCGCATTGGCTGTGGACCTGGGCGCTGGCCATGCCGATGGCGACCAATCAACCCGAGGCGGCCCAGGCCTTCATGGAGTGGGCCACCTCGAAGGACTACATCCGACTGGTGGCGCAACGGGAGGGCTGGGCGGCTGTGCCTTCCGGCACCCGCACATCGACCTACGCCGAGCCGGCCTTCCGTCAGCTCAACCCCCATGCCGATGTGGAGCGCCACGCGATCAGCACGGCCAACCCGCACGACGCCACCTTGCCAGCATCGCCCTATGTGGGCATCCAGTTCGCAGCGATCCCGGAGTTCCAGTCGATTGGCACGGCGGTCGGACAGCAGATCGCTCGCCTGCTGCAGGAGCCCGTCAGCGTCAAAGAGGTCTTGCAGACGGCACAGCAGATCAGCTTGCGCAAGATGCGCGATGCAGGCTACCTGCGCTGAGGCTTGTTCATAAGCCTCGCCACGCCGACACCAGGGTCTGGACCCGCGTGGCCATGTGGTCTTCATGCGTGTTCGCATACCCCATGACCAGGCCATTGAAGCCCTCCACCCCGCCCGTGCCGTACGCGCTCAGCGGGCGGGGGCTGATGCCACGCTGGTATGCGGCCTGAGCCAAGGCCGTGTCGGCGGCAGGCAGGCTGAGCACCAGGTGCATGCCGGCCTGCCCACCAAGGATCTGCCCTGGTACGGGCCAATGCCGTTGTAAGGCCTCACGCAAAGCGGCCTGCCTGATCGCATAAAGCTTGCGCATGCGGCGCAGATGGCGGGTGAAGTGCCCCTCGTCGATGAAGGCCGCCAGGGCACGCTGCTCGAAGGGCCGCCCCTGCAGCACCAGCCCGCCCACCACGCCCGTCACCCGGTCGGCAAGCGCCTCTGGCCACACGACAAAGCCCAGTCGCAAAGCCGGGAACATGGACTTGCTGAACGTGCCGAGATAGACCACCGGGGCATCGGCCACCTGGCCCTGCATCGCGGCGAGCGGCGGCCCATCGTGGCGGAACTCGCCGTCGTAGTCATCCTCCAGGATCCAGGTGCCCGCGCGGCGAGCCCGCTCGATCAGATGCAGTCGCCTGGTCAGGCTGAGCACCGAGCCCAGCGGGTATTGATGCGAAGGCGTGATGTAGATCAGGCGTGGTGGCCGGCTTTGCCACCAGTCCTCGGGTGGCGCGATGCCCTCTGCGTCGACCGTCACGGGCTGCAGTGTCAGGCCGGCCTGCGCCAGGGCCGTCCGCGCGCCGCCATAGCCGGGGTGCTCGATCCAGGCTGTGTCCCCCACATCGGCCAGGATCTGCGCACACAGCGCCAGACTGTGCTGGGTGCCATCGGTCACGGTGATCTGATCGGCGTGGCAACGCACACCACGTGCCATCCGCAGATACGTGGCAATGGCCTGGCGCAACTCCGGCTCGCCCACCGCGTGGCGATAGCCCAGATCCTGCGTGCTGCCCTGCCTGGCGGCCCGGTCGCACAGACGCAGCCAGGTGGGCAGCGGAAAAGCATCCAGCGCGGGCATGCCCGGCATGAAGGCGCGCAGATCGTCCTCGGGTGTGCGGCGCCGGCTGCACTGACGCACACGCTGCGCGACCTCCGCGCTGGGCGATGAAGCCACCCGATCGCGCTGCCTGGTCTGCCAGACCGATGAAGAAGCCGCTGAGAACGCCGCCACAACAGTACCTTGACGACTGGGCTGGACATAGCCTTCGGCCGCCAATTGCTCATACGCATGGATGACGCCATTGCGCGCCATGGCCAGGTCGCGCGCCAGATCACGGCTGGAGGGCAGCACCGCGCCGGCTTGCAGGCGGCCTTGCGCGATCGCGTCCCGCAAGGCTTCGTAGAGGACGCGCTGCATAGCCTGGCGACGCTCGCGTGCCTGTGCCTTCAAGCGACGCCCATCCAGCAAGAGATGCAGATCAGCCATGTTGTCGTGGACCTATAAGAAGTAATAGTTGTGGTTCTTTTCATGGTGCCACAAACCATCTATCGTCACGGCATTCAACATCAACAGAAGGCCCCAAGGCCATATCCAAGGGCAGCCACCATGTCATCAGAAGCAGGACAACGCACAGAACAGGAAAAGGCTTCGGCCCCAAGCGTGCGTTCACGCGTGCGCCGCGCAGCCGAGCGGGGCCATTACGACGAGGCCACCGTCCATGCCATCGTGGACGAGGCCTGGCTGTGCCATGTGGCCTTTGCCTGCCCGGACGTGCTGTGCCTGCCCACCACCTGCTGGCGTGTCAAAGATAAGCTCTACGTCCACGGCTCCAACGGCAGCCGCATGATGAAGCACCTGGCCAGCGGGGCGCCAGCCTGCGTCACCGTCACGCACCTGGACGGGCTGGTCATGGCACGCTCGGCTTTTTCGCACTCGATGAACTACCGCTCGGTGGTGATCCACGGCGCCTTCGAGGTGGTGGCCGATGAAGACAAGCCGGCCGTGCTGCACGCCTTGATGGAGCACATCGTGCCGGGCCGTGGCAGCGACAGCCGCGTGCCCGATGCCAAGGAACTCAAGGCCACCACGGTGCTGGGCATCTCCCTGCAAGAAGCCGCCGCCAAGATCCGCAACTGGGGGCCACGCGACAGCGACGATGACATGGCCTTGCCACACTGGGCTGGCGTCCTGCCCTTGATGACGCAGCGCCAGGCACCCGTCAGCCACCAGCAGAGCCTCAAGCCCGTGCCAGACTACGTCGTCAATTGGCTGGGCCAGGCGCGTCCACCCGAGATGATCTGAGCCTGGTCACCACATCATCATTCAAGTCAAGAGGAACACCCTATGCCCCATCTCTACACCGCAGAGACCATCTGGCACAGAGCTGATCAGCCCTTCACGGATCAGCGCTACAGCCGAGGGCACCTGTTGCGCTTCGATGGTGGTGTCGAGGTACCTGGCTCCTCGTCGCCCCACTCTGTGCCGCTGCCCATGTCCGTGACGGCAGCAGTGGACCCAGAAGAAGCGCTGGTATCGGCCGTGTCGAGCTGCCACATGCTGTGGTTCCTCTCGCTGGCCTGCGATCGCGGCTACATCGTGGACGACTACCACGATCAGGCCGAGGGCGTGATGCGCCGCAATGAGCAAGGCAAACTCGCCATCACCTTGGTCACCTTGCGACCACGCGTTGTGTTCTCGGGCCCATCCATCCCGAATGAGCAGGCCCTTGCCGAGCTGCATCATGAAGCCCATGAGGCCTGCTTCATCGCCAACTCGATCAGAAGCGAAGTCAAGGTCGAGCCACGCGCCTGACGGATCGGCTCAGCTCAGGCCGAGGTGCCGGCCCCGCCCTGTCTCGCCAGCTTCAAGGCAGGTCGATGCGCTTGGCCAGCTCGGCTGGCGTGGCCTGAGGGTCCCAGCCCCAATGGGCCAGCATCGGCGCCTGCAGATGGGCCTGCAAGGTCGCCAGATTCGCCACCTGCTCGGGCATGTTCGGGTCCACGGCATTGGCCACCCAGCCCGCCAGCGTCAAACCACGCGAGAGGATGGCCTCCTGCGTCAGCAGCGCATGGTTGAGGCAGCCCAGGCGCAAACCCACCACCATGATCACCGGCAGCCACAGGCGTTGGGCCAGGTCCGCGCTGGTCAGGAACACGCCGGGCTGCTCGCACAGCGGCACGATGAAGCCGCCGGCGCCTTCCACCACGATCGCATCGGCGTGTTGTTGCAGGGCATGGAAGTTGGCTTCGATGTGATCGAGGTCGATCTCGGTGTTGGCCAGCTTCGCGGCAATGTGGGGCGACACCGCGGCCGGCAAGGCATAAGGGTTGTCGAAAGCCGACGGCACATGCAGGCTGGATGCCTGGCGCAAGGCCGCCACGTCCTCGTTGAGCCAATGGCCCGGATCGCCATTGACGCCATCTACCCAATCGCAACCAGCGGCCACAGGCTTCATGCCTACCACGCGGGCATGTCCGGCTTCTCTCAGCGCATGGATCAGGGCAGCGCTCGTGCGGGTCTTGCCCACACCCGTGTCGGTACCGGTGACGAAATAGGCGGGCATCTTGGTTCGTGGCGTCTTGTTCGGACTTTTGGTCGGACTCTTGTTCGGGCGAAAGCGGTTCAGACCACGTCAGGGCACGGGCACAACAGGCGCATCGGCCGAGGGCAACTGGTCGATCTCGGCCAGCACCTGGTCCAGCACATGCAGCATGCCTTCGGCCAGGAAGCGCTGGTCGGCTTCGCTCAACACATAGGGCGGCATCGTGTACAGGGTAGAGCCAATCGGCCGCAGCAGCAAGCCGGCGTCCAGCGCAGCGCGGTGGTAGCGCGAGGCAAAGGTGGGCTCAGCGCAGCCCACATCCCAGGCCCAGATCATGCCGATGTGGCGCGTTGCCTTGACGCGCGGGTGGCGGCTCAAGGGCTCGCTCAAGCGCGTGAAGCGCTCGGCCGCGATGCGGTTGCGGGCCAGCACGTCCAGGCCCTGCTCGTCCTGCGCGGCGAAGGTATCCAGCACGGCCAGGGCCGCACGGCAGGCCAGCGGGTTGCCGGTGTAGGAGTGCGAATGCAGGAAGCCATGCACGACGCGCTCATCCCAGAAAGCCCCATACACATCGTCCGTCGTGAGCACCGCAGACAATGGCAGCACGCCGCCTGTCAGGCCTTTGCTCAGGCAGATGAAGTCGGGCTTGACGTTGCGGCCATCGGGTCCAGCAGCCTGCTGGTGCGCGAACATGGTGCCCGTGCGGCCAAAGCCCACGGCAATCTCATCGGCGATCCAGTGCACGTGGTACTGATCGCACAAACGGCGTACGGCCAGCAGGTAAGCCGGGTCGTACATGGCCATGCCGGCCGCACCTTGTACCAGGGGCTCCAGGATCAAAGCCGCTGTGCGCGCGTGGTGCTCAGCCAGGTACGCGCTCACCGCATCGATGGCCGATTGCAGATGCGCCTGGGCCGACACACCTGGCGCAGCATGGCGCGGATCGGGCGAAGGCAGCGTGGCGCTCAGCCTCAACAAGGGCGCATAGGCCTCGCGGAACAAGGGGATGTCGGTGACGGACAAGGCGCCCGCCGTTTCACCGTGGTAGCCGCCTTGCAGGCCGATGAACTGGTTCTTGCCCGCCTGCCCCCGGTTGCGCCAGCTGTGCGCGCTCATCTTCAGGGCGATCTCGGTGGCGCTGGCCCCGTCGCTGGCATAGAAGGCATGGCCCAGGCCGGTCAGCTCGGCCAGGCGCTCAGACAAGGCCACGACGGGCGGATGCGTCAGCCCTGCCAGCATCACGTGGTCGAGCTTGCCCAACTGGTCGGTGATGGCCTCGCGGATCGGGCCGAAGTTGTGGCCAAAGAGGTTGGTCCACCAGGAGCTGACCGCGTCCAGGATGCGATACCCCTGGTCGTCGATCAGCCAGGGGCCATCAGCAGCCACGATGGCGCGCGGCGGAAAGCGCTCGTGCAGCTTCATCTGCGTACACGGATGCCAGACGGCCTGGCGGCTGCGTTCGGACCAGTTACAGGAGTTGCCGGGTTGCTCGCCGATGCGGTCGGTACTCATGAAGA
>Ga0194137_10000140_pt1 | contig 49134 bp, 40 predicted proteins | sample TARM_MetaG_T3_14_FD_134025 | JGI IMG/M metagenome (GOLD analysis project Ga0194137, IMG submission 134025) | Freshwater microbial communities from Pennsylvania, USA, analyzing microbe dynamics in response to fracking - TARM_MetaG_T3_14 (version 2) | ecosystem: Environmental > Aquatic >...
GGACTGACGGAACTGGTGCATAGGGGAATACTACCCCCGTTACAATTCTTTGAAAAGCTTACGATCAATCCGGCGAAACTGTTAAAAATCCCCCGGGGTAAACTGCAAGTGGGAGAAGTGGCGGACATCACCCTGATCGACCCTGAACAGGCCTACCGAGTTCAACCGGAGAAATTTCAGTCGAAAAGTAAAAATACCCCTTTTAAGGGGAGAGAAGTAAAAGGAAAAGCCATACTGACCATGGTATCAGGAAATATTGTCATGGAAAATGACGAAATTAAGGAGGGTAAGCAATGATTGATCAATTAATACAATCCATTGAAAAACTGCAAAATCCCACAGTGGTGGGTTTGGATCCGAGGCTTGGTTTTATTCCGGAACATATTAAGGAAGAGGCTTTTGAAAAACACGGGAAAACCTTACAAGGAGCAGCGAATGCTTTTTATCAGTTCAATAAGGGAATCATAGATGAAATTAAGGATATCGTACCGGCGGTAAAGCCCCAGGTGGCCATGTATGAACAGTACGGTTATGAAGGGATCAAAGCCTATATCGATACGATACGGTATGCTAAGGAGCAAGGCTTGATCGTTATCGGAGACATTAAGCGGGGAGACATTGCCTCTACGGCAAAGGCTTATTCCGATGGGCATATCGGCCTTGTGGATATTGAAGGAGAGCAAGTGGAGGTTTTTAAGGAAGATTTTATCACCCTCAGTCCTTATCTGGGATATGACTCCATCGAGCCCTATGTTAAGGATTTAAATGAACGGAATAAGGGTTTGTTTATTCTGGTGAAAACCTCAAATCCCAACAGCAAAGAAATACAAAATCTGCCCGTGGAAGGTGAACTGCTGTATGAACGGGTGGCAAAGTTGTTAAAGGTCTGGGGCAAAGAAGCCATGGGAGACTTGGGATACAGCCGGATGGGAGCCGTAGTCGGGGCCACACATCCGAAGGACGCTGAAACCATTCGTAGAATTTTACCGAATACTTTTTTCTTAGTGCCGGGATACGGAGCCCAGGGAGCCACGGCGGAGGATTTAATTCCAAACTTTAATAAGGATGGAAAGGGAGCGATTATTAACTCTTCGAGGGGAATTATCGCCGCTTATAAGAATGATAAGTATCAAAAGGATTTTGATTCGAAGGACTACGCCAAAGCTTCAAGACAAGCAGCCTTGGATATGAAAAAAGACTTACAACGGGTAATGGACTAATCCGGTACCGTACTAAAGAAGGAGGCGGAAAAATGGAGAAAAAAAGCATCAAAAAAGCTCGCATACTGAAAAACGAAGCCCTGACTCCAAAGATTTACGAAATGATTTTGGAAACCGGAAAGATTTCCGAAACCATTCCGGGACAGTTTATCAATCTTTATTGTAAAGACGGATCCCGGTTACTCCCCCGACCCATCAGCATTTGTGAAGTCGATGAAAAATCCGGGAATTTTCGGCTGATTTACAAGGTGCTGGGTAAGGGTACGGAAGAATTTACCTCCCTTAGCATCAATGAGGAGATCGACTATCTCGGCCCTTTAGGCAGTGGTTTTACTTTGGAAACAACCGACGCAGCAGTTAAAAAAAACGCCGAGTATAAAGAAATATTAATTATCGGCGGCGGTGTGGGGGTCCCTCCATTATTGGAACTTTCCAAACGGTTAAAGGGTAAAAAACGGGTGCTGTTGGGCTTTGAGACGGAAAGCATCTTGGTCGAAGACTTTAAAAAAGTGGCAGCTGAAGTTTCGGTTGCCACAACCACCGGTACGGAGGGAATAAAAGGCACGGTGATGGACCTTCTGGAACAGAGGGAATATATGCCGGATCAGATTTACAGCTGCGGGCCGAAGGGAATGCTAAAAGCGGTGCAGACCTGGGCACGGGAACGAAATATCCCTTCGGAGCTATCCTTGGAAGAGCGTATGGCTTGCGGGATTGGGGCCTGTCTCGTATGCACCTGCAAAACCAAGGAAGGTCCCCATGAAGCGGATTGGAATTATCAACGGGTTTGTAAAGACGGACCGGTATTTAACGGAGAAGAGGTGATGTTTGAATGAGAAACGGTGGAAAAAGACCTGATATGGCAGTGAAGATTTCGGGAGTGGAACTGAAAAACCCGGTAATGCCGGCATCGGGAACCTTTGGTTCCGGTAAGGAGTTCGATGAGTATCTGGACCTTAATCGATTGGGCATGGTAGTTACCAAAGGGGTTGCCGATGTGCCCTGGAAAGGAAACTCGACACCCAGGGTTGCCGAAACCTATGGGGGGATGCTTAACAGCGTAGGGCTGCAAAACCCGGGGATCCATCACTTTATTCGGGAGGACATTCTCTTTTTGGAAGGCTATGATACCAAAATCATGGTAAACATCGCCGGCAGAAGCATAGAAGAATATGTGCGGGTGGTTAGGGCCCTTCAAAATCAACCGGTGGATTTTTTAGAATTGAACATCTCCTGCCCCAATATCAAAGAGGGGGGCGTGGCTTTTGGAACCGATGTGGATATGGCCTATCAGGTTACGAAAAAGGTAAAAGAAGCGGCGAAGCAGCCCTTGATTGTTAAGCTAAGTCCCAACGTAACGGATATTGTGGCGGTGGCAAAAGCCTGTGAAGCAGCAGGTGCCGACGGCATCAGCCTGATCAATACCCTATTGGGTATGAAAATGGATATAAAGACCCGACGACCGGTTCTTGCCAATACCTTCGGAGGCCTATCCGGTCCTGCGATCAAGCCCGTGGCCCTGCGAATGGTTTACCAATTGGCCAAGGAAATCAACATTCCCATTATCGGCATCGGAGGCATTGCCACCTGGGAAGATGCCTTGGAGTTTATTCTAGCCGGGGCTACGGCGGTGCAAGTGGGTACCGCAAACTTTCGAAATCCCCGGGCAATGATTGAAATTATCGAAGGACTGGAAAGCTATTTGAAGGAAGAAAACATCGACGGTATTGAGGAACTCATCGGTGCCGGACATGAATCAAAGGAGGAAAATCCATGTTAACAAGAGAGCGAATGATTGAAATTCTAGAGGAAACCGAAGTACTGCTTCGAGGTCATTTTTTACTGACTTCAGGAAAACACAGCAAAGAATATATGCAATGTGCAAAACTTCTGCAATACCCGAATTATGCGGAGGAGATTATCGGAGATCTGGCAAAGCGATTTAAAGATCAGGAAATTGATATGGTCATCGGTCCTGCAGTGGGAGGAATTATCGTAGCCTATGAGATGGCAAGTCAATTAGGGGTTAAAAATGTTTTTGCGGAAAGAGAACAGGGAAAGATGACTCTTCGAAGAAACTTTACCATTCCCAAGGGAGCCAAGGTATTAGTGGCGGAAGATGTAGTAACCACGGGAGGCTCCGTTAGAGAAGTGATGGACGTGGTACGGGAGCAGGGAGCCGAAGTAGCCGGGGTAGCTGTTATTGTGGACCGAAGTAACGGTAAAGAGAAATTCGGTGTTCCCTTTGAAGCGGCTCTATCCGTAGAAGTAGTTGCTTATGAAGAAAAGGACTGTCCATTATGTAAGGAAGGAAAGTCGAAAGCTTATAAACCGGGAAGTCGAAATATCTAAAAAAGGGATTGCTTTACAAAGATTCAAAGGATCCCTTCTAAAGAGACTTGGTAAAATACTAATAAAAAAATTGTATAATAATTATTAAAAAGACCTTTTACTTAGGGATGTCTTTGTCTCTTGGTTCCAGGTCTTTTTTTATGCTTGAACATGACTTTGTGAATTTTTTTGATGTTCATGGCATATGGCAGGCGTTTGGGGATCTTTTATCACCCAAATTCTAGAGTCTGTTAGTGTTTTTTTCGATTTATTGTGTGTCTTTTTGAGAAGAATCGGGTATAAAAGGAATTATAAATGAATCCTAGGAATCGGGAGGGATGCCTTTGAATCAATATATGGAATCCTTTGTTCGAAAAATCCACTTTCAGCACCATAAATTTTTTAAGGGAAAAAGAAGAAAGATTGTGACCTATCATAAATGTATAAAGAACTTTATTATGTACCGGGGAGTCGGATTTGCCAGAGGAAAAATCAATCTGGGAACCTTGGATATTCTTGAACTTGCGGGCAGACTTCAGGGGAAAGAAGAAGCGATCAACCGAAGAATCATTGATAAGCAAATCAGTACGATCAATCAGCGAAATGAATTTCGCAGCTTTTTTTTCTTTCTTGAGAAAGAATATTCCACAACCTATTTCCACCTTCCCTTTATCAAAAGTGAGCGTCCGGATTTTATTCTTCGATACAACGATGAAATAATCGGTATAGAAATTACAGAAGCCATCAATGCCGGAGACGCAGAGCAGCGATCCAAGGTCTATAAAAGCGATTTAAGAGGACGAAAAGCCAAGGAAATTGAGCAATATATCGATCAAACCCCTGTGCTGTCTTCGGAAGAACCCAAGACGCCCTTAAACAAACTGATTACTAAGCGACTGAAGGATAAAAAAGAGAAGTTTGAACATTTCCAACCGGTGGATCGGGAGGTTCTGATTATTATTGCAAACCATTACGGTTTTAAAAATGCAAGAGATATTGAGAAAATCAGAAAATTATTGGAAAGGCAAGGATCTCTAAAAGAGGATCCCTTCTCTTTGGTGGTAATGAATCTGATTCACGGAGTCTATGCACATTATCGATGGAAAGCGGGAGAGGTGATTGTGGAAAAAAATGAGGGAATGAGAAAGAAAAATGTAGAACCGATATGGGAAAAGGAAAGAAAAACAAACCGGAAAAAATAACCGGATCGACCTACTGTTTAATATTGTCATTGCCAGGTGTAATAGAGTATAATAGTAGGGTGAGAATTGTTGTAATATTTTCAAAACTTTTATAATAATTTTATAATAAATTGTAAAGGAAGATGTATATGAAAATTGCCATTGTATATAATCGTGAAAGCCAAGCGGTAATCAATCTTTTTGGTATTCCCAACAAAGAAAAATACGGACTCAATACCATTTCCATGGTGGAAGCCGCATTGGTTGAACAGGGACACCAGGTGGAAACCTTTGAAGGGGATAAGAATATTATTCGAAAACTGGAAGAATTTATGCCTCGGGTGGTTTCCGGTGAAAGACCGGGTCTGGTTTTTAACCTGAGCTATGGAATACAGGGAAAAGGACGCTATATGCATATTCCCGGTATTTTGGAAATGCTGGGGATCCCCTATGTAGGTTCAAATCCCGAAACCCATGCCATTGCTTTGGATAAAGTCATAACAAAAATGATTTTATTGCAGCGGGGAATTCCGACACCGAAATTTGCAGTTTTGGAAACTCCAAAGGATGAACTTCGGGAAGACCTAACCTATCCTTTAATCGTTAAGCCGAAAAGTGAAGCGGTATCCTTCGGGCTGAAGATTGTTCGAAATCCTGAGGAATTAAAAGCGGGAGTGGAAAATATCTATAACGAATTTAAAGCCCCTACCTTAGTAGAGGAGTACATTGAAGGTCGAGAGGTAAACGTTGGACTGTTAGGTAATGACGAAGTGGAAGCACTGCCTCCGGTAGAACTGATTTTTGGAGAAGGGGAAAAAATATTTACCTTTGAGGATAAAACCCATAAAAGCGGTCGGGATGTAGGACGGGAATGTCCTGCGAATTTAACGCCGGAGCTGGAAGAAAAGGTAAAAACCTTAGCCATTCGAACATTCAAAGCCTTAGACTGTTATGACAGTGCCCGGGTGGATTTTCGAATTGATGAAGCGGGGAATCCCTATGTATTGGAAGTAAACTCCATGGCTAGTCTGGCCCCCACGGCTTCCTATGTATATGCGGCGGAAAAAGTGGGACTGCCTTATAATAAACTGGTGCAACGATTAATTGAAGTCGCTTCCAAGCGATACTTCGGATCTGTTTTGGAAGGTCCCGGTGATGGGGTACAGGACTATGAAAATTCCGCTTTTTCTTTTATCACTCAGAATCGTGATAATATGGAAAATGAACTTCGCTCCTGGACAAATATGTATACCGCAACCGACGATCCCGTAAGTAAGCAGGCCTTTATACGAAAGCTGGATTATCGACTGAGAAAACTGAAATTGAAAAAAAGCACCCATTATACCGATGGAAAATCCTCCTGGTTTTGGACAGGAAAGAACGGATTCCAAAACGGAACGGTATTTGTGATTCCTGCAGATATTCCCGGTAACCGTGGGGCTTATCCGATTCCTTTTAGAAAGGAACCGGAAAATCTATATGGTGAAGGAATAGCGTCCAGCCGTGCAGGACTCATCTCCGTACTAAAGGCATTGGATGCACTAAAACACCTTGGGCGAATGGACAATGCAAATTTCGGAGTATTTGTTTATGGTGATGAAGGTTTAGGGATGCGTTACAGCTCGGAAATTTTGAAGAAAATCGGAAAAAGAGCGAAAAACGTGGTGGTTATGCATCCCGGCTATAATGAGAATAAAGTGGTAAACCAGCGAAGAGGTACGATCAAATTAAAATTGGTCATTGAAGGAAGCTCCTTGAGAATCGGAAGTCAAAGTACTGCTTCCAACGCATTGGATTTCCTATTGGATAAGTCTGTAGATATTAAAAAGATCGATAAGGAGAATAAATACCTGACCGTGGCAATCCAGGATATTCAGTCCAGTCGATACAGTATGCTGATTCCTCATCGGGTAAGTGCCAATATGTTTATTACTTATATCGATGAAGAGCAGGCGAAAAAAGTGGAGACCCGGGTACGTAAGCTGTTCCAAACGAAGAAAAAAGGCATCAAAACCTACATTGAAAAGTTGGAAGAGCGCCCACCCATGGTAAAGTCTAAGGATAGTGAAAGACTAATAGCAGAGTTAAAGGAAATTAGTGAAAAGTGGAAAATTCCCTTTGACGTGGAATCCACCTTATTGCCTTCCGCAGCGGGAGTGGTAAGCAAGGAATGTGCCGTGGTTTGCGGAATGGCCCCAAGTTCGAAAAATCTATATACACCGGAGGAATCCATTAGTCGAACGGAACTTGTACAAAAGACTCTGTTGATCAGTCAGTTTTTATTGAAAGAATAAGAAATAGAATAACTATATGAACTGATCAATCCAATGAGAAACCCTAGCACAAAGACACTGCCGATTCATAAAGACGTTCCCGGATGATCTAAGGGTTATCGATTCATAAAGAGGATACCGAAGCATCTAAGGGTTATCGAATCATGAAGATGTTATCTAGAAACCTAAAATACAAGAAGTTTATAAGTGAAGTTAAGCGTCTATCCATGGAGGATAGACGTTCTTCATCTACAATTCTTTATAAAAAACAATAAAACCTTTTCTTACTAGATTATTTAAGAAGAGAATATGGAGAAAGAGGGAGAGCGATGAAATCAAAAAATGCCCCGGTATTTCGAAGCAAGAAAGGAATGGTATCTTCAGCTTCTAAACAAGCTACAGAAGTTGGAGCAGAGATTTTAGCACGGGGAGGAAATGCTTTTGATGCCGCCGCGGCGGTATCTTACTGCCTAGGAGTGACGGAGCCCCAAGCATCGGGTATCGGAGGGCAGTCCATGGCCGTTGTATATCTTGCCAAAGAAAAACGGTATTTTGCTCTGGACGGTTCGTCTATTGCGCCCTATCATTTTCAACCGAAGGATATGCCGAAGCAGCCCCTTAAACTGGGGTTAAAGGCCTCCACACTACCTTCAACTCCAGCATTTTACGGATATTTGGTGGAAAACTACGGAACCCTGTCTTTCAAAGAATTAGTGGAACCCGCAATCAAAATTGCAACAAAGGGATTTCCCGTAACTCCGTTGATTCATGCCTTAATTGATCGAAGTAAAGAAGAGTTAAAAAATGATCCCCAGGCAAGAAAAAACTTTCTGAAGGATGACAAACTCTTAAAAGTCGGGGAAATCATTACCCAACCGGAACTTGCCCAATTGATGAAGCGAATGGCCAGTGAGGGTTGGGAGGATTTTTACACGGGAGAAATCGGAAAAGAAATCGTTGAGGATATGCAGGCACGGCAAGGACTGATTACTGCCGAGGATTTAAATCAAATTCCGATCCCGATCGAGCGACCTGTATTGGAAGGAAAGTACCGGAAATACGGAATTGTTACTTTCCCGCCTCCGGGAGCCGGTCGTGTGTTGATGCAGATCCTAAATATCCTGGAAAACTTTTCGGAAGAGGATGTTGATCTGGACAGTCCATACGGTAATTTGATTTTGGCCTTGGCTTTTCAACTGACTCTTAGAGACCGAAAGCGGATGCCCCAAAATCCCGACATCTATTTTCAGCAATCCGCAAGAAAAATGACCAACAAGAAATACAGTAGGGAGGTTACCGAAAATATTCGTAGGATTATTGAGAAATATTCCGAAAACATTACACATATTCCTCCGGAGACTTCCGGAGAGACTACTCATTTCTCTGTGGCAGACAGTGAGGGAAATATTGTGGCGGTCACCCAATCCATTGAATTGGTTTTCGGTTCCAAACGAACCGCCCAGGGACTCGGTTTTTTCTATAATAATTATATGAGTGCATTCGAATATAAAGATCGCACCCATCCTTATTATCTTTTGCCGGGGAATAAACCCTGGAGCAGTGTGGCACCGACCATTGTCACCTCCAGGAAAAAACCTCTGCTGGTTCTTGGAAGTCCGGGCAGTGAGCGGATCTCCACGGCCCTTAGTCAAGTGATTCTAAGATATCTGGATGGGAAACAGGATTTATCAAAATCCATAGAGGAACCCCGTTTTCACACTTCCGATTTGAAGAAAATGCAGTTGGAGAAAAGGCGATTTTCTAAGGAAATAGAAAACACTTTTGAAGAAACCGGTTTTGACATCCGGCTTCGGGGTTCCTACAGTTTTTATCTTGGTTGTGTCCAGGGAATTGAACTGCCCCATAAACAAAACGGATACCAATTCTACGGAGTGGCGGACCCCAGAAGAGACGGATCTGCAAAAGGACCGGAGTAGTAGGTGGCCCGGAGATAAATAAGGATGATAAAAATAGAATGTGGAAAACCGAAGGGGAGGTAATGACATGCAAGATCACAAATTACCTGTGTTGATATCAATTCCCCATGGGGGAACTCTGGTACCGAAGGAAATGGAAAAGATCTTTCGCTTAGGAAAGCAGGAGCTTTTACGGGATGGGGATACCTGGACCCGGGAAATCTACGATTTTCGGGACAAGGTAGTGGAATTGGTAGAAACCCGGGTTCCTAGAGTGGTAATAGACTTAAATCGGGGAACGGAGGATCTGCCACCGGATAATTTTGACGGAGTGGTAAAGACTAAGTCCGTATTTCTGAATCCCGTGTGGGAAAACCCTCGGGGTTTAGAGAAAGAACATCGAGAGTATTTGATCGAAAAATACTATAATCCCTATTATGATAAGATTTTAAGCGCTCTGGAGAATCCGGCAGTAAAACTGGGCATAGACTGCCACAGTATGCTTCCTGAAAATCCCTTTGATAAGAACGCAGAAAAAAGACCCCTGTTTTGTATCAGCAATTGCGGGGGAAAAAAGGGGGAGTTTATTAAAACACCTCTCAGTGCTCCGACGGAAATGTTATACGCCTTTAAAGTTTCCCTGGAAAAAGAATTTGGTAAAGGAAGCGTTAAACTAAACGATCCCTTTACCGGGGGTTACATTACCCGGTATTTCGGTATGAAAAAAAGCGTGCCCTGGATTCAACTGGAAGTGAATCGCTCTTTATATCTCCCGGAAAAAGGCACCATCACTGAAAGTCCCGGGGAATCCCATCGGGAAAAAGTAAAGAATTTGAATCATAAAATCTTCAACGCCATTAAGGCCTTAAATCTCTAGAGAAGAGGAGGACAGGGGGCGGACAGGGGGACGTATCTTTTGTCCTCTCCATCGAAAAGAGGACAAAAGATACGTCCCCCTGTCCGCCTATCCTCCTCTGCCTCCCCTGTCCTGTTTTGGGGAAAAGCGGCATGGAGGAATTTTCTTCTTTAAAAATGAACTTTTTGTAAGCTGGCTCGTTATATTTAAGGAGAGGGTAGTATGACGGAACGGGAACTAATTAAAAAAGCTCAAGCGGGCCATAACCAGGCATTAAATCAGCTGCTTCTGGATAATTACTCGATCCTGAAGGGTTATTTAGTCAAACTCACTCTCCAAAAGGAGCTGGCAGAGGATCTTACCCAGGAGACCTTATTTAAAGCGGTAAAAAAAATTCATGACTACGAGCCCAAAGGGAAATTCAGCACTTGGTTAATTGCAATTGGGAAGAATCTTTACTTTGATTATCTACGAAAAAGAAAAAGAGAAGGAAGCTTTGATGAATATGAGCTGGATTCTTCCAAGATCCACGAAAAAAAAGGCCCGAGTCTGGAAGAGGGAGTGATGAACACTTTCGCCTTTGATACAATGAAAGAAAGTTTATCAAAACTTAGTCAGGAAAAGCGCAGTGTATTTATCTTAAAGCATTATTACGGTTATTCCTATAAAGAAATTGCAGAAATTGAAGGATGTCCCATAGGCACCGTGCGATCAAGACTACATAACAGCATTGAGGAGATTCGAAAAGCCATGGAAAAGGAGGGATTGGATGGATTCTAAATGCAGAGACACGCAAGATCGAATGTTGGACTGGTTTTATGAAGAAGAGGAAGACCGAAGCTGGGATTTCGATCATGTTCAACAATGCCGGGAATGCCAAGCATACTATCAAAAGCTGCTTAAAATAGAAGGGAAACTTCCAAGAGAACCTATGGAATTCCAAGCTTCCGACTCTTTTGTCCGGGCTCTGGAGGATCAAGTAAGAAAAGAACGGATGCGGGTAGAGGAGAAAAAGGAAAAGAAAAGATATTTAAAAGAGTTGGGAGCTTTTCCCGGGGTAGCTTTTCTACTGTTGACCCTGATGGGCAGTCTTTTTTATAATGGCATCGGACCCTCATTTATCCAGGTGCAATTAGTAGGATTTTTAATATTCCCGTTGATTATTCCGATTCTGGGCGTAGTTGAAAAAAAACAAGAGCAGGGACGTGATTCTTATGGCTCGTGATTTGACGGAAGTTCCCTTAATTCTTTGGGTGCTATTGGGAACGGTATTGCTTCTTCAAGGCTCCTGGATGTTTTATGACGCAAAGAAGCGGAAGGAATATCCCTGGATTTGGGGCATCTTCGGCCTATTGAATACTCCCACCAATCTATTGATTTATCTGGTGGTAACCCGGGTGATCAAGAAGAAGAAAAATTGTCCCCACTGTGGAGAAATGGTGGAAGAGAAGGCTGTGTACTGCAGTCATTGCGGCAATGAAATAGAGGATTTTCCAGAGACGGAAGAAGAGCGATGAAAAAAGATACCCATTTAATCAATGGAAAAAGATTAAATGGGTATCAATGATTGTATAGGTAAACTTAGATTGTATAGTTAAATATAAAAAAGAAGGTGAGCCCAGTGAAGATTGAAATGACTGATAAGGCGAGAAAGTACGCATTAAGTATGGATAAACCGGTCATTATTCGATACGAAAAAAAAGGATGATGCCATAGTGGCTTTCGCTATGTTCCGGTTATCGGTTTTAGCGATGGCAAAGATAGTCTGGAAGACTATGAAAAATACGACTTTCAGGGTGTTTCTATTTACATTAGCAAGAAAGCGGAACCGGAAGGAGAGATAATCACTATTGACATTGCAAAGCTATTTAAATGGAAACAGCTTACCGTGGAAGGTTTAAAGGTGGTATAAGTCCGAAGACCCCGCCGGTATGAATGAAAAGGATTCTTTGGTAGTTCTCAAAGGTTCCTTTTTTTATTTCCTCCACCAAGCCATATAATGCTTTTCCTGTATAAACCGGATCCAAAAGAATTCCCTCGGTCTTTGCGATGTGTTGTAAGAAATCCCACTCTGCTTTACGACTTTTCCCGTAACCTTCCCCTACATAGCCGTCGATGATGCGAATATTCTCCGGTGAAAAAAGAGAAATCTTGGTGTTCAGCATATTCGTATCCAAATAAGTTATCGCTTCCTGAAGCAGTATAGACACCCGTTGTTGAAAGGTTTTGGCATCGGAGGCGATGTTTATCCCAATGATCTCTCCGGGGTAGTCGTACAGAGCCTTTCCTAAAATAAGCCCTCCCAGGGTTGAACCGGAGCCTACGGCTGCAACCACGGTATCAAAGGAAAAGCCTAAGGATTTTTCCTCTTCCTGAATTTCTTTGAGGGCTGCACTATAACCAAAGCAGCCCAAACCATTTGAGGCTCCTTCGGGAATAATGTAGGGTCTTTTTCCTTTGGCGGACAACTGTTTTCCCAGGTTATCCAGAATTTCTTCACGGCGGTGTTGATAGTCAGACTCGCTAATCAGTTTGATTTCAGCACCAAAAAGATGATCCAGTAAATAATTCCCGATCATCTTTGGCTCTTGATTTTCTTTTAACACTAAATATACGGAAAGACCGAGTTTAGCCCCGAGGGCCGCGGTAGCACGGCAGTGGTTGGACTGCACGGCACCGCAGGTGATCAAGGCGTCGGCACCCTGCTCCAGGGCTTCTGCCACTACATATTCCAGTTTCCGGATTTTGTTTCCGGAGAGTTCAATGCCGGTTTGGTCATCTCTTTTGATATAGATTTCCGGCCCCTTTAAAGATGAGCTTAGTCTTTCCAGTTTTTCGATTTTTGTCGGTAACGTTGCGTAAGATCTTTTCGCTGGCATAAGGACCTCCTTACATTTTCAGTTTAAAGAATTTCCATGGTTTTTATCCGTCGGACGGTACCAAACAAACATAGAGCGGTTAACACAAGGGTACTTCCGAGCACCGGCCCAAGGGAGGGCCAGTCAAAGAAAAATTTAGCGCTTTCCTCTATTAAACCGTAGGGCAGAAAATTTTGCAAGGCATTAAAATTACTTAACAGGGGAAAAACCAAGAAAGAAACGAACAGTGTCAATAGAACGGCGGGAATGCCCTTTTGAATAATGCTGATTAAAAAGAACAGTAAGGATAACAGAAAAATAAAATATAAACTGAAGAGCAAACCACTCTGAATCACTCCTAACGTCTCAAGACCGGTGTATTCAAACAGAACCCGTCCGTAGAAATTATTTACCATAAATCCAAGTAGTGTGGCAACCACAAGACCACTGCCATATAGAAGGAACTTTGAAAAAACCAGGGATGTGGCACTCCCCCCTTTGCTTCGGGGCAGAATCCAATATTTTCGCTGTAATTCATGGGCAAGGGTTCCCATTACCGTAAGGGTGACCACAATCAGTCCGATTTGAGATAGATTTGCCATATAACTTCGAAGGAGCCCCTGTTGGGAGGTATCCATCATTTGAAGCATGGCGGGATCAAAACCCTCACTCTCCAGAATCATGGGAAGCATTCGATACATAATCGGCTCCATTAGCCCAAATAGGATGTAAGCAACGATTAGAATTAACAATCGATAGGTTCTAAGATTTTCCAGGATTTCTTTTTTAAAATATGCGGAAAAATTTTTCATTTTCCATTCACCACCTTTACAAAAATATCTTCCAGGCTGGAGCGTTTTAAGGATAAGGAAATGATCGGAAGGGAAAACCCACTGAGCACTTCCAACAATTTTCCCTGGGCTTTTTTTCGATCATGAACATACAGGGTCATGTGGTTTTTGTTGATATTAATCTTGTCAACCCAGGACTCTTGTAATAAGGGTTCCTTTAAAGCACTGCAATCGCCCTCCCACTGAATTTCATAGACTGGCTGAAGGTACTGCTCCTGTAGGGTTTCCAGATTTTCCTCCAAATGAATGGTTCCTTCATGGAGAATGGCAATACGGTCACAGATTTTTTCCACGTCACTTAATATATGGGTGGAAAGAAAAATGGTGGTATTTTCATCCTTCAGGCCCAGGATGATATCCAGAAGTTCTCTTCTTCCTTGAGGATCCAAGGCTGAGGAGGGTTCATCGAGAAATAGAATTTTCGGGTGATTATAGACGGAAACTGCAAGCCCCAGCCGTTGCCGCATTCCTCGGGAATAGCCCCCGATTTTTCGGTTGGAGGCTTCGGTGAGATTCACCAGATGCAACAGTTCCTGATTTCTTTTGTCAATGGTTTCCCTGCTGTAACCGCTTATTTTTCCGATGTACTCCAGATACTCAATGCCTTTCATATAGGGATAAAACTGAGGATCCTCGGGGAGGTAACCAATTACTTTCTGAAGTTTTTCGATGTTTCCCTGTAAGGGAAGTCCATCGATCACAATATCCCCCTGGCGATAGGAGGTAAGTCCGGTAAGAATGTTCATCGTCGTGGTTTTTCCGGCGCCGTTCTGCCCCAGAAATCCGTAAATTTCTCCGGGATTAATAGTAAAGTCGATGCCTTTTAAAACTTGATGCTTGCCAAATTGTTTTTGTAAATTCTTTACCTCGATCATGGGATTACTCCTTTCTTCCGAAAATTAAAAATGCGATAGGGCCCAGGGTGTTTACGAAAAGCACAATGCCCACCCACCAAAGTTCGGATAGGTTACGGACCCCACGATTACCAATAATGGAGAAGCATAAAATCTTTAGCGCAAGCTCCAACACCACAATGGGAACAATGATTAAAACGATTTCCATGGTTTCTAAATTACTGAAAAATTCCTGTATCATAAAAGCCACCTCCTGTTTCTTTATTAATAAAACGAAAAAAGTGGAAAGAAGTTCAATTATTTTTCTTCTTTTTTTATATTTTTACAAAAAAATAATAAACAGCACCGCTATCACCGGATAGCGATGCTGAGAGTCAAAGGCATAAAGCGTATATTAAAGAGATATAAAGCAGATATAAAACAGATTACTCTTCGTCGGTTTCAATGGGAGTTTTTTCGGATTTTCCGATCCAGGATCCGGCATTCAAATCGATTTTATTATTCCACTTAGCCACCACACTGGTTACGGATAAGTCACCGGCAATGTTGTTCATGGTTCTAAAAGCATCAAGAATCGGATCCACACCGGCAACAAAAGCAACAACCCCTAAGGGAAGACCCAATTGAGTAAGAACCAGGGAAAGCATAATCAGTCCGGCTCCCGGTACTCCGGCGGTTCCGATACTGGCCAGTACTGTGGTAGTTACTATGGTAAGTTGCTGAGCCAAGGTTAAACTCTCACCAATCAGATTGGCGGCGAAAATCGCAGCGACTCCCTGATACATTGCGGTACCGTCCATATTGATGGTGGCACCCAGAGGCAAGGTGAAAGAATAAATACTTTCATCAATTTTCAAATTATCCTCTGCAGCTTTCATCGAAACCGGAAGCACGCTGGCACTGGATCGCGTAGCAAAGGCCATTAATAATGCTTCCTTTGTTCCGCTGAGGAACCGAAGGGGAGATTTTTTAAGTATCAGGACATTTAACACCAAGCCGTAAATCAAAGCCATATGAATGGCAACACCGACGACGAAGGCCGCGATTAAAATTCCGAAATCCACTAAGGCTTCCGGTCCGGTATTTCCGAAGGTGGTAGCCAGGAGAGCGAACACACCGAATACACCAAACTCCATCACTCCGCGGACAATTTTAAACATCACTTCAGAAGCGGTTTCCGTGATGCTGAAGATGTTGTCTACTCCCTTTTGAATTTCCGGAGTGGCGGTTTCCCGAAGGAAGGCCATTCCGACCCCGAAAATAATGGCAAAGACCAATACTTGAAGAATCTCCGCATCGGCCATGGCCCGGAAAACATTTCTGGGAACAAGGTTTAAGAAGACATCGATCATTCCCGGCGCTTCGGAAGGATCCATGGTAAAATCTCCCGGGAGGGTAAGTCCGGTACCAGGATCAAATAGATTCGCCATAACAAGTCCGATCACGATGGCCACTGCAGTAGTTAAAATATATAGGGCTAGGGTTTGGCCACCGACCCTGCCTAACTGGTCAGGGGTTAGCTTTTTCATTGCAGTAATAAGGGTGAAAATTACGATGGGGATTACCACCATTTGCAGCAGCCTTAAAAATAGGGTTCCGATGGGTTCAATAACCGTGATCGGCTCTCCTATAATCAGACCGGCCATAACTCCCAAAACGAAAGCGATTCCCATTCTTTGGATAAAAGGTATTGAAAGATAGCGTTTAAAAAATCCCTGTTGCGCTGCCATAAACATCCTCCTTTTAATAGAAATATTTGAATATTCGAACTAATTATATCAAAAAATAGATTCAAGTTCAATAAATATAGTGTTTTTCTTTAACAGAAAATTCATGTTATAATCAGGAAAGCAATAATTTACGATGACATAGGTAGAAGTCCCATCATAATAATCAGACATTGTAGTTCAAATGATATTTAAATGTGAGAATGTGGAGGAGGAATTAAAATGTTTTATTACCCCATAGATCAAGAGGTAAAACTGGCTTTGTTGGAACTTAAAGATGCTCCGAAATTATACCGATTGATCCAGGAAAATCGGGAACACCTGAGAACTTGGTTAGGATGGGTGGACAGTGTAAACAGTATTCAGGATACGAAACATTATATTAAAGTGGTGCAGAGCAAAATGATTGAAGGACACGGTTTTCAAAGTAGCATCCGGGTCCGGGGGGAGTTGGCAGGGCTCATTGGATTTCATAACTTCAGTATGCAAAATCGATCGGTATCCATCGGCTATTGGCTCGGGAAAAATTATCAGAAACAGGGGTTGGTGGTAAAGGCCACTAAAGCCCTAGTGGAGTATGCTTTTAATGAATGGGATATTCACCGGATTGAAATACGTTGTGCTACTGAAAACTATGACAGCCGGCGAATTCCTGAAAAATTAGGCTTCCAAAAAGAGGGATTGCTTCGCCAGGTGGAATGGTTGTACGATCACTATGTGGATCATCAGGTGTATAGTATGATTAAAGGGGAATGGGATCAGAAAAAAATGGATATAATGGAGTGAAAATATGAAAATTGTATATATTGAGCGAAAAACCGGAGAGCTTAAAGAAGAGAAGGTTCCCGGAAGAATCTTTCTTCAGTGGATTTATGGGAATCGATTAGGGAAACTTACCCTTTGGGCTATGGTAAAACGAAAATGGTTTTCCAAAGTTTATGGAAAAGCTCAGGACTGTTCCTTTAGCAAAAGAAAAATCCAAGACTTTGTAAGGGATCAGGGAATTGATATGCAGGAAGCGGAACGGGAGAATCCGGAGGACTATCATAGCTTTAACGATTTTTTCACCCGAAAATTAAAAGGAGGGGCCAGGCCCGTGAATTTGGACGAAGGGATCTTAGTCTCTCCGGCGGACGGAAAGGTTCTCGCCTATAACAACATTGATACGGACCATGTGGTCCAGGTAAAGGGGCTTCAGTACTCCTTAGGGGATTTGATTGGAGATAAAAAGTTGGCAAAAGCCTATCAGGGGGGAAGTAAAGTTATTATTCGCCTCGCTCCCAGTGATTATCATCGATTTCATTTCCCTGACAGTGGGGTAGTGGGAAACATCCGGCAGATCAAAGGAAACTATAATTCTGTTAATCCCCTGGCTTTGGAAAAAGTTATCCGGCTCTATGTTCAAAACAAACGGGATATTACGAATTTTATCTCTGATAATTTCGGAGAAGTATTATATTTAGAAATCGGTGCCACCTGCGTGGGTACGATTGTACAGTCTATAGAAAAAAATCAGCGGGTTTATAAAGGGGAGGGAAAAGGGTATTTTGCCTTTGGAGGTTCCACGGTAATATTATTTTTTAAAGAAGGGAAGGCAAACATTCATAACGATTTACTGGAAAACACGAAGAAGGGTCTGGAAACGAAGGTGTACATGGGCGAGGAAATCGGAGAAAAACCGTAAGAAAGCAGTCTAATAATGGGATTCCGGAGGAATTTGAGACTCAATGAAATTATGAAAAAAGACGAAGTTCTCTAATTGAGATCTTCGTCTTTTAATACTTCCCTTGGTTACTGTAAAGCTGAAAATATTAGTTTTTGGTATCAAAGGTCGTAAACATGTCGGTTCGAGCTTTACAGATCGGACAGTCATCCTCAAGGGCACCGGTTAGGGTGTAACCACAGACGTCACAAACATGAACGGTACTTTGATCAAAGTCCTTATTGGCATCCACGGCTTCTTTGGCTTTTCCAAAGAGTTCTGCGTGGGTTTTTTCCGCTTCAAGGGCAAATTCAAAGGATCGAATGCTTCCCTTTTCCTCTTGCATATTGGCTACGGAAATAAATGCGGGGTACATTTGCTCCACTTCGTGATTTTCTCCGTCAATGGCACCTTGAAGATTTTCAGAAGTATTGGTTAGACCAAAGCCTGCTCCTGCAGTAACGGAAGCATCTCCAACTTCTTTACGAAGCTCTCGAAAATGGTTTCCTGCATGAACCTGCTCGGCGTAAGCGACGGCATCGAAAAGGTTTCCTACATTGGGGTACCCTTCCTTAACTGCGGCTTTACCCCAGTAAATATAACGCATGTGAGCCATAGACTCTCCACCAAAGGCAGATTTTAAATTATCAGCGGTCATTGGATTCATAAAACATCTCTCCTTATTATAGATTTATTTTGTATGTAATTTTACACACAATTTTCTTATACCCTTAGACCATAAAAATAATCAATAAGATTCTAAATTATGGCAGCAAAGATATGAGTAAAAGAATTATAACACGGAATCCTTTCTAGTCAAATTGGAAAAAAACCGATATAATAAGATTGATTGTGTTTCATCTTAGTATGAAGGGCAGAGGAGGGAAGTCATGGGCAACAATAAAAAAAAGAAAACCCAAAAGATCAAACCAAATAAAAGGGAGAAGAAACAAAACCAGAAAACCAATCGAAGTTTTTGGGAGATTAGCAAAAATATTTTTAAGGAAGCCGGGATCTGGATTTTTTCCGTGATCATCCTCGGGGGTATTTATGGAATTATAATGGGAAGTCCTTTACTTTTTACCATGCATCGCAGTCTTTATGTGATCGGAATGGCCCTTGGAATTTATGCAATTTTGGAAAGTATCATAAAAAAAGACCGAAGCTTGAAAGAGAAAGAAGCGAGAAAACTGGAAGCGGAACGTGTTCGAAAACGTCGAAATATGGGGATTTACCGAGGATTTATGGTTATGGGAGCCGCATTTATTTTAGAACTTATTGATTACTTCATACTCTAAGGAAATTAAGTAACAAAAGCAGGCTAAATTATTACAGGAGGAGGGAGATTTATGCAATTAAAAGAGATCACCAGGGAACATCTGAATGAAGTGTTGGGATTTGTGGTACTGATCTCGGATATTCGGGTGAAAAAAACCAAGACCGATAAGAGCTATGCGGATCTTACGGTGCAGGACGCTTCAAAAATTATGGAGGTAAAATGCTGGGATTATGATAAGTATCAACATCTTTTCGAAGAAATTGAAGCCAACGATCCGGTGGAAATTAAAGGTGCCGTGGGGGAATACAACGGCCAGGTCCAGCTGACGGTAAAAGAAGTGCAGAAGTTACCGAAGGGAGAAGCCAAAGTCCAAAACCTGATTCCAACCAGCACCTGGGATTATGAAGCCATGGAAAAGGGACTCCGGGTGTTTTATGAAAAAGTGGAAACCAAAGAATTTCAGTTGCTCTTGGATGAGATGATTTTTTCCGATAAATATTATGAAAAATTTATGACCTATCCTGCAGCAAAAAAAGTGCATCATAATTTCTACCACGGAATATTACAGCATACCTTGGAAGTTTTGAAATATAGCTTTACCGTAGCCACCACAAAAAAACTTAGCCAACGGCAAATTGACCGATTAATTGTCATGGCTTTTCTCCATGATTGGGCCAAGATTAAGGAATATACTCCCCTTCCGAAAAATGATTTAACCGATGAGGGAATCATGTTGGGGCATATTTTCCTGGGAACCCATGAAGTGCTTAATGTGATGGAGGGCATTGAAGGGTTTAAAGAAGAGGATAAACTGATTATTTTAAACGGTCTGTTAGGCCATCATGGAGCTTTGGAATGGGGATCTCCCGTACTTCCCAAGAGCATTGAAGCCCAAATTTTACACCAGTCGGATAAAATGTCCGGGGATACGGAAAGTATTTTATCCTTTATGGATGAAAATCAGGATGAAGAATCCTTTACACCGAAGCTTTGGAATATGGGCACGGGGTATTATAAAAGGTAGGAGCAATTTTGACTTTAGTTTTTTAAGTGAAGGGGAAAAAGAAAGAAAGGCCTGCATTTAGCTGGCCTTTCTTTCTTTTTCCGGAATAATTCCGATGTCAATTTGGGGGATGGGAATGTTCGGCGTAGATTCTTTTTGAATCTTGTCATAGGATAAAATTTTGGTGGGGCAAGTGTATACACAAGTGGAACATTTAATGCACTCGGGATGGGTAAACTGTTCTCCGTTTTTAAAGGCTTCATGGGGGCTAAGCTGGGCCGGACAAGCTTTAGAGCAAAGACCGCAGGCTTTACACTTTTCGGCTTCCGGAGTAACCACTTTATTGGTGTTATTATTGATACCGGTTTTTTCACCGAAGAAATGCATAATTCTCTGGATGGTACCCATGGGGCAAAATGTGCACCAGGTACGGGGGGCGAAGAAGACCCCTAATAAGCTGCCCAGGATGGTGACCACCAGGTAGGTTCCGACAAAAATCATCCCCAGCTGATCCCAAAAGGAAGCCCTTCCCCAAAAATCCTGAAGCATCAGCATTCGCCGGGTAATATTAAATCCGAAGAACAGAAAAATAAGGCTGATAAAATACCGGTTTTTCATAATTTTTGGGAAAGCTTTGTTTTTACTGAAAGGAAGCAGCACAGCGTCAAACAGACTTCCATGGGCGCAGATATTTCCACACCAGTATTTGCCCATAAACAGGGAAGAAATCGTAAGACCGAGAATTATCAACGGGACGGTTAGTCCCAACTTAGGAAACCAAAGCCCCCCAAGGGCAACCAGTAGGGTATAAATCCAAGCATACTTACGTAATAAGGTAAAAGTTCGATTTTTTTTAATAAAGGGTTGTTTCATAAAGACACCTCCTGAAATTAACCCCCCTTAGGGAGGGGGCACATTTACCAATTATAAAGGCTGGAAAAGAGAATGTCAATCTCTATTCCAGCCTTTATAATTATTTGGAAATTAATGAAATTTCAGAACTGCTTGTGATGAAGCTAGCGTCTTTTTATAATCAGGAAAAGACCGGATAGTATCAAAATGACGGGAACCGCCAATTGAAAATTAAAAGCATAATAGTTTTGAAAAATATTAGACAGTCCCAGGATCGTAAGAAGAATCGTAGGCAGCAATAAAGACCGATCCTGATAACCGAATACATAAAGCTGGAATAAGCCGAAGGCCACTCCTAATAAAAGAAAAGGCCACACCGGTGATAGGAAGGCCCATCCGTAATAGGCTTCCAAGAAAAAAACCAAGCCGTAAACCGTTAGAATCCCTCCGGGAACCAGCTGAGAAGGATTTTTCTTTCGACTGAGGAAATAGCCGAATTCAAACATCAGTCCCGGTATTAGTAAAAACAGAGGCCAGATTAGTGCAAATCGAAACGTAATGAAGCCTAAATAATTCAATAACATAAAAACCCCTAAAAATAAAATGATAATACCTGCAAATATTCGTCCCTTCGATGCTCTCATAGGATCATCCTTTCCATATGTCAAATTTCTTTTCCTAATACCTTATTCGATAAAGATTTAAAAAATCCTTTAAAAAAATGATATAATATTAAAATAATCAATTTATAAGGAGGAACGTCCTATGCCACTGCGCTATTTAATGGGCAGAGCCCACACGAATCTTCAGGAAACCTTGTTCCGGGAAATCAGTCGCCGGGAAGGGGAAAATCCCGAAGGCCGTTTTTTTTTAATTGTCCCGGAACAATTCACCCTGCAAACGGAAAGAGCCTTAATTGAATCCCAGGAACTTTTGGGGATCCTAAACGTGGAAGTCTTAAGTTTTACCCGTTTAGGTTACCGAGTATTTAACGAAGTGGGAGGCATTACCTCCGTGGTCATTGACGAGTTGGGGAAAAATATGATGATCAAAAAAATTCTGCAGGAGCATCGGAAGAAGTTATTAATGTATGAGAAAATTTCCGATCAATTGGGGTTTGCGAAGAAAATGGGAGAGATGATTACGGAGCTGAAAAGGCATCGGATTACCCCCATCGAGCTGCACCAAACCATCAGGCAACTGGAGGATGAAGGCCAGGAAGACAGTCCGATTAACTATAAGCTATGGGATATCAGTATGATTTATGAAAAATTGAATCAGACCCTGGAAGACAATTACTTAGACAGTGAGGACCGTATGAATCAGATGATTGGCTACCTGCCGGAAGCTGAATTCATTAAGGATACCGAAGTATGGATACACGGGTTTTATCAGTATACCCCCCAAATGGAATCTTTAATAGAAACCTTGGAAAAACAAACCAAGAATGTAACGATTACTTTTGTTATGGAGCAAAATCCCCGGGAGGAAGAAAAAGAGCTATTCTCCGTACCGGAAAAGGCGTTATTGAAGTTTCGTGCCATGGCAAAACAGGAAGGCGTAGAAGAAGAATTTATTCATTTGGATAAATCCCAAGAGGATAGTGAAAAAATTCCGGAAGCCCTGCAACATATTGAGCGGGAATTTTATGCCTATCCCTACACTAAATTCACCGGGGAGCCTCAAGGCATCGAACTCTTTGCCGGGGCCAATCCCTACGGCGAGGTGGAGGAAATGGCCCGAAGAATCATTCATTTAGTTCGGGAAAAGAATTACCGGTTTAGGGATATCGCCATTGTTTCGGGGAATATTCAGGGTTATACCATGCTCATTCGAAGGGCTTTTGAAGAGTACGGCATCCCCTTTTTTTTAGATGAGAAAAGAAGTTCTATGGACCGTCCTGCCATGGAGTGGATCCTTTCCGCCCTAAAAACCGTGGAATCCAACTATCGCTACGATCAGGTTTTTCGGTTTTTAAAAACCGGTTTTCATAATTTAACCGTGGACGAGACGGAGACCTTGGAAAATCATGTGTTGGCCTATGGAATACGGGGAAATATCTGGAAGGAGGACTTTCGATACGGAAAAGAGGAAACCTTAGAGGAACTCAATGAAATTCGAAAACGTTTTATCGAGCCCTTCCTTTCCTTAGAAAAACCCTTAAAAGGGAAAAAGAATGTAGAGGAAAAAACCAAGTCTTTGTTTAAGTTTATGAATAAACAGGGATTAAAAGAAAAGCTGGACCACTGGTTACAGCAGTTAAGACAACAGGGACATTTTGAGAGTCATAGTGAAAACACCCAGGTCTGGAATCAAACCATGGATATTTTTGATCAACTGGTGGAGATTTTAGGCGATCAACAGCTATCATTAAAGGAATATATCCGGGTTTTAGAGTCCGGCTTTGAAGCAGCGGAGGTCGGGGTAATTCCCTCCACCATAGATCAGGTATTGGTAGGAAACCTGGAACGTTCCAGAGCCCAGGATGTCAAAGCGATGTTTTTAATTGGCGGAAACGACGGAGTAATTCCCTATATAGAGGAAAAGGAAGAATTATTTTTGGATCATGAACGAGTATTATTAAAGAAAAAAGGCCTGGAAATAGAAGAAGACGGTGAAACCAAGCTATTTGAGCAAAATTACGGCATCTATTTGGCCTTATCAAAACCACAACACTATCTCTGGTTTAGTTATGCGGTTTCCGACAACGAAGGCAGAGCGCTTCGGCCCTCGATCCTGGTGGAACGGTTCTTAAGTTTGTTTCCGAAACTGGAGATTCGGGACGAGCGTTTTGATCGGGAGGCGGACCTTGAAAAAGTATCCACCCCATCGGGTACCTTTAACGGGCTTACGGATAAAATGCGGGAGTATGTGGAGGGAAAGGATATTGACCCTTTATGGTGGGATGTGTACGGCTTTTACGTAAAAGAGCATGCTTGGCAGCAACCGAGAGAAACCATGGTCAAAGGTCTTTTTTATCAGAATCAAAAGGAGAGCATTGACCCGGATTTAGCGAAGGAACTGTATGAAACCCCTATAAGAGCCAGTGCTTCAAGATTTGAAAAGTTTCACAACTGTCCCTTCGCTCATTTTGTCAGCTATGGGCTCCGGCCTAAGGAGAGAAAAAAGTATGAAGTGCAAACCGTGGATATGGGAGAGCTGTTCCATCAGTCCATCGATTCCTTTGCCAAAGTATCCGAGGAGCAGAAACTGGACTGGAAAACCATGGATCCGCAAAAAGGGGAGGCCTTAGTAGAAGCGGTAATCGATGAACTCGCCCCGAGCTTTGGTAATGGAGTACTGACCAGCAGTTATCGCTACCAGTACCTGACCCGGCGCTTAAAGAGGATCAGTAAAAAAACCGTTAAAACCTTAATTGAACAAGTACAACAGGGAGATTTTGAACCCTATAAGCATGAATTTGCTTTTGGTGGGGGAATGGTGGATAAACTGCCCTTTGTTATTGAGCTCTCGGGAGGGGAAAAAATATATCTGGAGGGGCGCATTGACCGCTTGGACCGTCTGGTGGAAGATGGCAACAGTTATATAAAAGTGATGGATTATAAGTCCGGTTACGCAGAGTTTGACTTGAACGCTCTTTATCACGGGCTAAAAATTCAGTTGCTGTTGTATCTGGATGCAGCCCTGTCCTATGAAAGTCTGGGTCAGGGAGATAGTCTTCGCCCAGCCGGTGTGTTTTACTTTAAAATCGAGGATCCCATGGTAAAGGATCCCGGTTCCGAGGACCCCGGGGAAGAAGAGCAGGAAGCTTATAAAAGAGCGGTGGAAAAAGAAATCAATAAGCAGTTAAAGATGAAAGGGTTGGCCCTTAAAGATGTGGAAGTTCTGAAAAAAATGGACCGTAACTTAGAGAAGGGTTCCGAGATTTTGCCCGTGGGCATTAAAAAAGACGGAGATTTTAAAAAGAACTCTTCAGTAGCTTCCGAGGAAGAATTTCAAGGGATGATTCAGTATGTTCGAAGACTCCTAAAAGAATCGGGGGAAGATATTATTCAAGGAAAAATTACGGTATCCCCCTGCAAGGTCGGAGACCGTACCCCTTGTGATTACTGTGAATACGGAGGGATATGTCAGTTTGATCTAGAGCTGAAGGACAATCAGTTCCGGTACCTGAAGGATCGAAAACCGGAAGAGGTATTGGAGCGAATTCTGAGTAAATCGGGAATACAATCGAATAATCATAAAACCAGCAAAAAGGAGGGCGAAGAAGATGCCTAAGTGGACAACAGAGCAGCAACAGGCTATTGAATCCAGAGGAGAAAATCTACTGCTGTCTGCAGCGGCAGGATCCGGAAAAACCGCTGTACTGGTGGAACGTATTATACAGATGATTACGAAGGATGAACTGGACATTGATCAACTGCTGATTGTAACCTTTACAAAAGCCGCAGCAGGAGAAATGCGGGAAAGAATCGGAAATGCAGTGATCAAGGCTTTGGAAGAAAAAACGGGAAATCCCAATCACCTTCGACGTCAGATGACCCTGTTAAACCGGGCAAAAATCACCACCCTCCACGCTTTTTGTATTGATGTGATTCAAAAAAACTTTCACTTAATTCACCTGGACCCTTCCTTTCGCATCGGAGACCAGACGGAAAACAGTCTTCTGAGCAGGGAAGCTTTAGAGGATGTTTTCGAGGAACACTATGAAAAACAAAATCCGGTTTTCCACCAGCTGGTGGAAAGTTTTGGGGGCAGTAAAGAGGATGAACCCTTAAAAAATATGGTGCTGAGATGCTATCGCTTCACCCAGAGTCAACCGGAGCCCATGGAATGGTTGGAAAGTCAAATTCAAAAATTCCATGTGGAGGGAGAACAGGACATCGAAGAACATCCTTGGACACTGGAGCTGAAAAAAGGGATCACCCGGAGGCTAAAAGGCGGGGAAGAACTGTTTGAAAGAGCTTTGGAAGTCGCCCTAAGTCCGGGAGGACCGGAACCTTATGCAGCTGCTTTAGAAGAAGATTTAAAAAACATGCAGGATTTTCGAGGACTGATCGAAAATAATTTAAACGGGTTTTATCAGAAACTAAAGGATTTGAAACATCCTCGACTTAAACCGGTGAAGAAAGAGGCCTATGATGAGGCGTTAAAGGAAGAGGCGAAAAGCCTCCGGGACGATGGAAAAGACCTGATCGATAAAATCAGGAAGGATCAGTTGCAGCAGAGTCCGACCCGGTATTTTAAAGATTTGCAGCGGATTGCTCCCTTAATGGATTATTTTTATGATCTGGTCATAGCCTACCATCAAGAATACAGAGATAAAAAAAGAGAACAGGGCGTGATGGATTTTAACGACCTGGAGCATTTTGCATTGGAGATACTGAAGGATCCGAAGGCGCAACAGATGTATCGGGATCAATTCGAATACATTTTCATCGATGAGTATCAGGACAGCAATATTGTACAGGAGACTCTAATTCAGCGGATCTGCAGAGAAAATAATCTTTTTATGGTGGGGGATGTGAAGCAGAGTATTTACCGTTTTCGTCTGGCGGATCCCACGTTATTCCTCAACAAGTATGAAACCTTTGAGAAAATAGAGGAAGTTGATAATACAGGAGAAGAAAAGAGAAAAACCCTGATAAATCGAAGAATCGATTTATCAAAAAACTTCCGTAGCAGAAGTTCCGTAATCGACGGTGTGAATTTTCTGTTTCGCCACTTGATGTCGAAGGATCTTGGAGAAATTCATTACGATGAAAGTGCCTATCTATATCGGGGAAGAGAGCATCATCCCATTGAAGACTCGGATTTGGAACTCCATCTGATTGAAAAAAAGGAAGAGGATCTCCAGGGGGTGGAAGAGGAACTACAAGAGCTGAAAGCCTTGGAGTTCGAAGCCAGGGTTATGGTCAAACGGATCAGGGAACTGACCCGGGATATGGAAATTTATGATGAAGACCGGGAAGCTTTACGAAAAGTTACTTACCGGGATATGGTAATCCTACTTCGTTCCACGAAAAATTCCACGAACATTTTTCAGGAAGAGTTGGCCCGGGAAGGGATCCCCGCCTATGCGGATTCCGACAGCGGCTACTTTGAAGCTTTGGAAGTGCAAATGTTTCTGGATCTCTTAAGGGTCGTGGACAATAAAGCCCAGGACATTCCGTTAATCAGTGTGATGCGCTCTCCCATCGGAGGCTTTACCACGGAAGAACTGATCCACATTCGACTGGAAAACAAATCGGGATCCTATTTTGAAGCCTTGAAAAATGCGGTTATTCACAGGGAAGACCGACTGGGAGAAAAAGCCGGAAAGTTCCTGGAAAACTTACGAAAATGGAAGGAAGATGCCAGACTGTATAAAATTGATGAGTTTATCTGGAAACTCCTAAGAGAGACCGGATATTACTATTTTCTCGGAGCCATGCCCGGCGGTAAGCAGCGACAGGCAAACCTTCGGATTCTCTTGGATCGGGCCTTGGAATTTCAGCAAACATCCATCAAGGGACTGTTCCAATTTATCGAATTCATGGAGAAAATAAAGCAGGGCAGTGATGACTTCGGAGCGGCGAAAATTCTCGGTGAAAAAGAAAACGTGGTTCGTCTGATGAGTATTCATAAAAGTAAAGGATTGGAGTTTCCCGTAGTATTTTTAGCAGGTCTGGGTAAACAGTTTAATAAAATGGATATTCGAAGCAATATGCTTATGCACAAGGATCTGGGTCTGGGCCCGAAATTTGTGGACTTAGAAACCCGAACCTATCGGGATACCTTGGGAAAAGTGGCAATGAAAGATGTCATCGAAGGGGAAAACCTTTCGGAAGAGATGCGAATTCTTTATGTGGCCTTAACCCGGGCGGAGGATAAGCTGGTGCTGTCCGCTTCGGTTTCAGGAATCGAAAAGCAACTGGAAAAATGGGGGAAGGCCAAGGGCAGTTATGGTCTTCGGTCGGCTCAAAGCCCCGTGGACTGGATCGGACCCTTACTGACGAAACATCACGGGGTTACAGCCCTGCGGGATATTCTGACCTATGAAACACCGGAGGAGGAATTGATTAAAGACGATAGCCCCTGGAAACTGAATTTGGTGGATCGAAAAGGGTTCTCCGAAGAAATTCGGGAGACCCGGGAGAAAAAAGACCAGGATCAACAGAAATTTAAGGAACTGGAAAACCGGGAAGATGAGGTTCACAGTTCTCATCATGACATCATTCATCAAAGACTGGATTGGGTATATCCCCATAAAAAAAGTGAGAGTATTCCCTCGAAACTCACGGTGACAGACTTAAAATCCTTTAACAAAGAGTCCATGGAACGGGTAAAATACCGGGCTCCCAGTCTTAAGGAAGGGCCCCGTTTTCTGGAGGAACAAAAAGCCTTTGAGGGAAAGGAACTGGGTACCATCCTGCATTTTTTCATGCAGCACTTAGATTTTCAGCGCATTGAAGATCCTACAGCCCTGAAAAAGCAAAAGGAAAGGATGGTTCGGCGTGGTCTTCTACGGGAAGAGGAAGCGGAGTCAATTGAACTTGATAAAGTAGAGCATTTTCTTAGCAGTCCCTTAGGCCAGCGCATGATAAATGCCGAAAAGATTCACAGGGAGGAGCCCTTTAACCTATGGAAAAAAGCGGAAACTCTGTCGAAGGAGCTGGAAGGTTGTGAAGACAAAGTGCTGATTCAGGGGATGATTGACTGCTACTTTGAAGAAGACGGACAGTGGGTACTGGTGGATTATAAGAGTGATTACATCTGGGATGGCAATCGCCGGGAAAAAATTGAGACCTATAAGCCTCAGCTCACACTCTATCGGGAAGCCTTAGAATCCATTACGGGAAAAAAAGTAAAAGAGACGATTATTCACTTTTTCTATAACGGAGAATCCATCGAAGTATAATGAATACTATGAAGTATAATGAATACTATTAAGTATAATTAACAATATGTACCGGTAAAACATCGGGAAATAATAATCCGGTAAAAATGGAGGGATGACTATGAAGGAAAGAGGAATACCCCTGGCTCAGTTGGAAAAAGCCCGGGAACGCATAAAGGACCGGGCAAAAATCACCCCCTTGCTTCGGGGAGAAACCTTGGATGAGATGGTCGGGGCACGGGTTTATTTGAAGCCGGAGAATCTGCAAATAACCGGTTCCTTTAAAATCCGAGGAGCTACGAATAAAATGCTGACCTTAAGTCAAGAGGCCCTTAATAAAGGGGTCATTGCCGCCTCATCAGGGAATCATGCCCTGGGAGTCAGTTACGCCGCAAAGGCATTGAACACCAAAGCGGTCATTGTTATGCCCGTAAATGCCCCGAAAATAAAACAGAGGAAAGCCAAAGCCTTGGGTGCGGAAGTGATTCTTCATGGAACCACTTCCAAAGAACGCTATGACAAGACGGAAGAACTTATTGAAGCTTACGGATATACGTTAATTCATTCCTATGCCGACGAAGATTTAATGGCGGGGCAGGGAACCATCGGTTTGGAAATAGAAGAAGCCCTTCCCACTGTAGACCAGGTGATTGTACCCTTAGGAGGGGGAGGCTTATTATCGGGAGTAGTAAGTGCCATCAAGGGGAAAAATCCCAATATCCAGGTAATTGGAGTGGAAACCGCAGCGGTTCCCCGATACACGGAGAGCCTTAAAAACGGATATCCCACTAGGGTTGAGATCCATGAAACCTTTGCCGACGGACTACGGGTGGTGGAACCGGGGAAGCGGAATTTTGAAATTATCAGAGCCCTGGTGGATGACGTGGTGACTGTAGGAGAAGAGGACCTGCGCCGGGGAGCGAAGGCCTTATACATGGAAAGTAAGCTTGTGATAGAGCCATCCGCTGCGGTGGGAATTGCTGCGGCCTTGGGCGGAAAACTAAAAATGAAAAAGAGCGATGAGGTATGTTTTCTTCTGAGCGGTGGAAATGTGGATGATGAGAAAATGATCGAAATACTAAAGGGGTGATGTTATGAAAACCATTGATTTTCACTGTGATACGATGCTAAGAATTATGGAAAGCAGTGAAGGGGCAGGGTTAAAAGAAAACGATTTTCAGGTGGACATTGGAAAACTTCAACGGGGGCAGATATTAGCCCAGTTTTTCGCCCTGTTTTTTGAACTGGATGTTATACAGGACAAGAAGAAAAGTCCCTTTGACCATACGATGGAAATGCTTGAAGGCTTCGAAGGGGAGCTTAAGAAAAATTCCGAGGTCATTGCCTTAGCCAAAGGAATTGAAGATCTTGAAAGAAATGAAAAAGCAGAAAAAATTTCCGCCTTTTTAACCATAGAAGAAGGGGAAGCCATGGAAGGAAGCCTTGACAAACTCCAACATTTTTACCAAAAAGGAGTTCGACTGATTACCCTTACATGGAATCATGAAAATCAGATTGGCTTTCCCAATATCCGCTATAAAAGTAGGGACCGGGGATTGAAGCCCTTCGGCAAGGAAGTGGTTGAAGCTATGAACCACTTGGGTATGCTGATTGACGTATCCCATCTTTCCGACGGAGGGTTTTGGGACGTGGCAAAGATTTCAAAGGAGCCCTTTATCGCTTCCCATTCCAATGCCCGAAGTGTAAAAGTCCATCCCCGAAACCTTTCTGATGAGATGTTAAAGGCCTTAGGCAATGCGGGAGGAGTGACCGGTATAAACTTCGCCCACTATTTTTTAAGTGACGACTCCATAAGTAAAATCGAAGCAATGCTTAAGCATATGCGGCATATTATCAATGTAGCGGGAATTGAAGCCTTAGTCCTCGGGACGGATTTTGACGGGATCAGTGGCAACCTGGAAATTGAAAATATCGGAGAAATTCAACGTTTGATTACGGCCATGGAAAAAGAGGGATTTACAACGAAGGAGATTGAACATATTACCCATAAAAACGGATCTCGAATAATAGGGGAAGTTCTCGGTTAAGGGGTTTCTCCATGGATATTGCAGTTGTGAAAACCGCTGCGCTGTATTACAATAGAAGGCAACGAAGGAATATAATTTATGAAACAGGGAGTGATGAATATGGAAAAAATCATCGATATGGAACAGGCAATTTCTTATATTGAAGACGGAATGACCATTATGATCGGAGGATTTTTAGGAAACGGCGCTCCCGATGGACTGATTGAGGGGCTGTTGCAGAAAGGAGTTAAGGACTTGACTCTGATCTGTAACGATACCGGTTTCCCTGATCGGGGCATCGGAAAGCTTGTGGTGAACAAACAGGTGAAAAAGGTGATGACCTCCCATATCGGGACCAATCCCGAGTCGGGAAAACAGATGCACAGCGGAGAAATGGATGTTCGTCTGGTTCCCCAGGGGACCCTTGTGGAGCAGATTCGATCTGCCGGAGCGGGTCTGGGTGGTTTTTTAACTCCGACCGGTGTAGGCACAGTGGTGGAAGAAGGAAAAGAAGTTGTGGAAATCGACGGTAAGGATTACTTGTTAGAGCTTCCGCTAAGAGCGGATGTGGCCCTTATCCGGGGCAGCAAAGTAGATAAAAAAGGAAACATCTGGTATCGAAATTCCACAAGGAACTTCAACCCCATTATGGCTATGGCAGCGGACCGGGTAATTGTAGAGGCTAAAGAGATTGTGGAAGTGGGAGAAATCGATCCGAACAATGTGGCCACGCCTCATATTTTTGTAGATCATATTGTAAGGGGGACGTTATAATGGATGTGAGAGAACGAATTGTCAAAAGGGTCGCAAAGGAACTTAAGGATGGAGATATTGTAAACCTTGGTATTGGAATGCCTACGAAGGTAGCCAATTATATCGAAGAAGATGTGGAAGTGATTTTTCAATCGGAAAACGGATATATCGGCATGGGAGGAGCTCCCGAAGCCGGAAAGGAAGATCCGGATCTGGTAAATGCAGGAGGCATGCATGTTACCGTGAAAAAAGGAGCTGCATTTTTCGACAGCGCCATGTCCTTTGCCATTATTCGGGGAGGTCATGTGGATGCCACTGTACTTGGCGCACTTCAGGTGGACCAGGAAGGTAATCTTGCCAACTGGATGATCCCGGGGAAGATGGTACCGGGCATGGGAGGCGCTATGGATCTTGTAGTAGGTGCTAAAAAAGTAATTGTGGCCATGGAACATACCGCTAAGGGAGGCCCCAAAATTTTAAAACAATGCAAACTCCCCCTCACAGCGGAAAAGGAAGTCGACCTGATTGTAACGGAGATGGGGGTTTTTGAAGTTACGGAGCAGGGACTGATTCTAAAAGAACGGGCAAAAGAAGTGACATTGGAAGAAATAAAAGAAATGACGGAGGCGGAATTCTCCGTGGCAGAACCTTTAGAAATTATGAATCCTTAAATCAATGAGCGAAACACTTCTCTATTTCGTACTTAGGGAAGTGTTTTTTTGTTGCTCTTTTTTATTTTAATTACTCTTTTTTATTATTAATAATTCTTTTTAGTTTCATGGACATAGAGTTAATTTAAGAAAAACCTTTTAAAAGATAAAAAAAGAGGTATAAATACATAAACTAAAAAAAAGGATGTGAAGCTATGTTTGAAAAATTGAGATTGCAACCGGAGAAACTTACCAGTCCCTGTAATATTGAAGACTTGGAGTTTGAAACCACTGCGGATTTGAAACCCTTAAAAGGCATAATCGGACAGGAACGAGGGGCAAAAGCTTTGGAATTTTCTTTGAATATAAAGAAAAAGGGGTACAATGTTTATATTTCCGGACTAAGCGGAACCGGTAGAAACAGTTATGCCCGATCCATAACCAAAGAGCATGCAAAAGAAATGCCGGCACCGGATGATTGGATATATGTTTATAATTTTTCCGCTCCGGATCGACCGAAAGCCCTTTCCATGGAAAAAGGCACGGGAAAGGAATTTAAAAAGGATCTGGAAGACGTAATTGACAAGCTTACAGAGGAAATACCCAATGCATTTTCCGGAACCGATTACGAGACTCAAAAGAGTGAAATTCATCAGCAATACCAGCGACAGCATAAAGAAATCATACAAAAGCTTAATGAAATTGCCAAGGAACACGGTTTTGTTTTTCGGGAAACCGAGCAGGGACTTGTTACCGCACCCTTAAGTGACGGTAAACCCATGAGTCAGGAAGAGTATGAGGAACTCAGTGCGGAAGAAATACAGGAACTTCGGGAAAAGTCCGAGGAGTTAAATCTTGATACCATTGATCTTTTCAATGAACTGCGAGGTATTGAAGAAAAAGCCCGGGAAGAAATCAAAAAACTGGAAAAACGTGTAAGTTATTATGTGATTAATGATTACACAAAAGATCTGATCAGACGCTATGGGAAACGGGAAAAAATTGTGGATTACTTAAACGATTTGGAACAGGATATTCTGGAAAACATCAAGCAGTTCAAAAATGGTAAATCCAAAGGGGGGCAGAGCCCGCAGGAAATGCTGATGATGCAGATGAAGCCAAAGGGGAACTTTATGAATCGTTATCAAGTTAATTTATTTATTGATAATGAGAATAAGGAACACGCCCCGATGATTCAAGAAACCAATCCCAGTTATTACAATCTTTTAGGAAGTATTGAGTACAAAAATGAAATGGGAGCCCTTAGAACGGATTTTACTCAGATCAAACCGGGGTCCCTACACCAAGCCAACGGAGGTTTTTTAATTGTTCAAGCCCGGGAAATCTTAACGGAACCCTTTGCTTGGCAAATATTAAAAAGATCCTTGAAAACCGGAGAGATCAATATTGAGAATATGGGTAAGCAGTGGGGCCAGGTGGTAACCTCCAGCATTAAGCCGGAGCCGATTCCCCTGGATATCAAAGTAATTCTAATCGGTGATCCTTACATTTACCGCCTACTGTTTTCTCAAGATGAGGACTTTAAAAAATTATTTAAGGTGATGTCGGATTTTGACGTGGAAATGGACAAAACCAAGGACCATATGATGAAGATGGCTGGATTTATTGCTGCCCATTGTGAAGAACAGGAGTTGCTGGACTTCGATAAGCATGCGGTAAAGCGGGTAATCGAGTACAGTTCCAGAATCGCAGACCATCAGAAAAAACTGAGCTCCCGTTTTAATCAGATTGTAGAGATTCTCTACGAAGCCGATGCCTGGGCTTCCGGGGAAAAGGCTACCCACGTAGGTGCGAAACACGTGGAAAAAGCCATACAGGAAAAAATCTATCGCAACAGTAAATATGAAGAAAAGTTGAATGAAATGTTTGAAGAGGGAACCCTGTTAATTGATGTGGAAGGAGAAAAAATCGGCCAAATTAACGGCTTAGCGGTCATGGGTACCGGAGAACATTCTTTTGGCAGACCCAGTCGAATTACCGTATCCACCTATAAGGGAAAATCCGGGATTATTAACGTAGAGCGGGAAGTTAAGCAAAGTGGAAGCATTCATGATAAAGGTGTCCTAATACTTAGCGGATATTTAGGAGCAAAATTCGCTCAGAAAAATCCAATGGCACTGACAGTAAATATCAGCTTTGAGCAAACCTATTCAGTAATCGACGGGGACAGTGCATCCAGTACGGAACTCTACGCCATTTTATCCAGTATTGCGGATATCAAATTGAAACAAGGTATTGCAGTAACCGGATCCGTAAACCAAAAAGGAGAGGTTCAGCCTATTGGTGGTGTAAATGAAAAGATTGAAGGCTTTTATGACGTCTGCAAAATCAAAGGGTTAACCGGAGAACAAGGGGTTATGATTCCTGAGAAAAACGTGAGAAATCTAATGCTGAAAGAAGAAGTAATTGAAGCGGTAAAAGAAAAGAGATTTCATATTTATGCCATTAGTCATGTGGACGAAGGAATAGAAATTCTTACCGGAATGCCTGCAGGTAAATGCGATGAAGAAGGCAACTATCCGGAAGGAACCATTTATAAAAAAGTAGCGGAGAAATTGGAAAGAGTTAATAAAGAGGGAAAAAAAGAGAAGCAGGAAGAAAAGCAGGATAAAAAGAAAGTAGATAAGAAAGAAAAAAAGAAAAAGTAAAATATCAATAAAACATAGGGTTTTAGGAAAAGAGTGTAATAAAAAGAGTATAACAAAATGATATAGTGTTAAACCATTAAGCACGGAAAAAGGATTCCTTTTTCCGTGCTTAATTTTTTTCTCGAAAATGACAATTATCGATAATTTTTGCAATCAATAACTTGGCTCTCGGTAACAATCATATCAACGGGAACATCGAAGTCATCAAGGGGGAGGGAATCTACAATTTGAAAGTCCAGCGCTAAGGCGATGGTGGTGGGTTTTTGATCTAAGGTGGGAAGGAAGCGATCGTAGTAGCCTCCCCCATAGCCGATACGGTATCCACTCTTTGTAAAAGCCAGTCCTGGGACGATGATCAGATCAATAATTTTCGGATCCTTTGGTCGAAAGGCATAAGCCTTCGGTTCCAATACGCCGAAATGTCCGGTTTCCAAATCCTTTTCCAAATCCAAAAGCTCAGAGATGACAATTAGTTTTTCCTTGGGTTTTGTGACCGGAATAAAAACCTGAAGATTTTTTTTAAGAAAATCTTCAATTAATAAAGTGGTGTGAATTTCCTCCTGAAAGGGAACATAAGTCATCAGTTTAGTGGCACTTTTATAGGGCTCTGTCCCCTGTAATTGATGAAAAATTTTTAAACTTTTATCCTTAAGATCCTTGGTAGATAAGGATTTGCGTTTTTGTATCATCTGTTGGCGTATCTCTTTTTTATTTAATGCCATTTTAAACTCCTCCTTTGGTCTTATTTTACAGTTTATCTGATAATTATTGTTAAATCAATTGGAATTTATAAAAAAAGGCTGTTATAATAGACGAATAACTTGTGTTAATCAAAAAAAATGAATTTTTTATATATAAAAGAAGGAAATAGTCGGTTTTTGTCGAATAACAATATAGTAGGAGATGATTCAGATTGATCGAATTTCAAAATGTCGGGAAAACCTATCGACACGATGTAGTGGCATTAAAAGATATTAATATAAAGATAGAAAAAGGAGAGTTTGTTTTTTTAGTAGGGCCCAGTGGTGCCGGGAAGTCCACTTTTATAAAATTATTGCTTCATGAAGAAAAAGCAACTACGGGAAAAATCACGATGAATGATCAGGACATCACAGCCATATCCAATCGGAATATTCCTTTATTAAGAAGGAGTATCGGTGTGATTTTTCAGGATTTCCGATTGTTGCCCAATAAAACTGTATATGAGAATGTAGCCTTCGCCATGGAAATTGTGGAAGCAAGAAGTCGGGACATCCGGCGTCAGGTTCCAATGGTCTTAGGTTTAGTGGGATTAAGTGATAAAGCAAAAAAATATCCCAATGAACTTTCCGGAGGAGAAAAGCAAAGAGTCTCCATCGCAAGGAGCATTATTAATAATCCAAGTATTGTTATTGCCGATGAGCCTACGGGTAATCTGGATCCCGATACCGCTTGGGAAATTATGCGGGTGTTGCGTCATATCAATCAGCGGGGAACCACGATCATCATGGCTACCCATGCTAAGGATATTGTGGATGTGATGGAACAACGGGTTATAGCCATAGAAAAAGGCACAGTGATTCGGGACGACAAGAAAGGAGTCTATGGCTATGAAGATTAAAACCATGGGATATATGCTAAAGCAAGGATTTATTGGTCTTTGGAGAAACCGTGGAATGTCCATTGCTTCCATCGGATCCGTAACCGCATCCTTATTGGTGCTAGGGGTAATTATTACTTTAGTGATCAATATGAATAATATTGCCTTAATGGGACAAAGTCAGTTCGACAATATTCAGGTATATCTGGAAGAGGAACTGGGAAATGAAGAAATTGACAGCATCGGAGTAGAACTGGAAAATATTGAAGGGGTCGCCAATGTGGAATACGAATCCCAGGATGAGGCCTTGGAAAAAATGAAAGAAAGTTGGGGAGAACAGGGATATCTACTGGACACCTTGGAAAACAACCCGCTACCCAATTCCTATATCGTGTATTTTCAAGAACTGGAAGCCTCCCAATCGGTGGTGCGAAACATCCAGCGAATTTCCGGAGTGGATGAAGTACGGTATTATCAGGATGTCATTGATAATCTTGTGAATATTGCAGATTTTGTTCAATTGGCAGGGTTGTTTTTAATTGCCATTTTAGGGTTGATTGCGGTATTTATTATTTCAAACACTATAAAAATCACCTTAAATGCCAGACGTCAGGAAATTACCATCATGAAATATGTAGGAGCTACCAATTGGTTTATACGATGGCCCTTTGTCATTGAGGGTATGTTTTTAGGATTTATCGGATCGTTAATTGCCTTAACCGTGGTTTATTTCGGATACGGGTATGTGTATAACATGGTTTACGCCCGATTCTACGCATTATTTGCAGAATACATTGTTCCAACAGAAACAATGTTGCAGCAAATTTCTTTAATGTTTGTAGTGATTGGAATCGGCGTTGGAATATTGGGGAGTTTAATCTCCATGAGAAAACACTTGAAAGTATAAACATAAATTGAAAGGACGGGTGTATAGTGAAAAGAAGAAGTAAAATTATAACGGTTATTGCTACGTTTCTACTAATCACTTCCAGCATTTACGTATTTGCTAATGAAATTGATGAGAAAAAAGATAGCTTAAAAGAAGCAGAGCAACAACAAAAAGTAGTGGAGAGCCAAATTCAAAATAAACAGCTGGAAGAGGCGGAGATTATTGAGAAAATCGAGGCCTTGGAGATGGATATTATCGAGACGGAGAATGAGATCGGCCGTCTCGAAACCCAGATTTCAGAAACCGTAGAAAAGATTGCGGTGACTCAGGAGGATTTAGAGGAAGCGATAGAGACCATGGGAGAGAAAAATGAAACCTTGGAATCCCGCCTGGACGTCATGTATCGAAGAGGAAATATCGGGTACATAGAAGTGCTCTTAGGTTCAGGGGATTTCACGGAATTGTTAACCAATATTGATATGATACGAATGATCGCCAATCAGGACGTGGAAATGATTGAAGAATTGGAAGAGCAAAAAGAGCTTATAGCAAGCAAGAAAAAACTACTGGAAGATCAACAAGCAAAACTGGTTACATACCAGCAGGATGCCACAAGTCAAAAAGAACAATTACAGGTTTCCAGAGGAACTCAGATAACCCTTCGTCGTGAAGTACAAAGCGTCATCAGCGAAATGGAAACAAATCTTGATCAAATGGAGAAGGAATCCCAAAGCCTTGAGGCAGAGATTCAAAGACTGCAAGAGGCGGAGCGGGCTCGTATAGAAGCGGAACGGAAACGAAAGGAAGCAGAAAAAAGAGCTGCGGAAGAAGCAAAAGAACAATCCAACCAACAACAGGTGGGCTCTACTCAATCCTCAAGTTGGCCGGTACCGGGACACTCGCGAATCTCTTCTCCCTATGGGAATCGAACCCATCCTGTATTGGGCGGAACCAGATTTCACTCGGGAATTGATATTCCTGCGCCTACGGGAAGACCGGTTGTTGCAGTAGCTTCAGGTACCGTAATTATGTCGCAATATAGCGGCAGTTACGGGAATGTGGTCATTATTGATCATGGAGCGGGACTATCCACACTGTATGCCCATAATTCCAGGAATCAAGTGAGCCCGGGCCAACAGGTACAAGCCGGACAAACCATCGCTTCAATCGGATCAACAGGAATGTCAACAGGACCACACCTGCATTTTGAAGTACGACAAAACGGAAGTACTACCAATCCCTTAAGCTGGTTACGGAATCGATAGGAATAAATTCTAAGGAAATGTTGAAATTTTAAGATTAAAGGAAAAAAGGCTGGGTAAAATTAGATATAAAGGACCATTTTCCATATAAAGGGGAGAATAAGCATGAAAAAACGTAAAATTTTATGTTTAATAATGGCTTCTTTATTACTGATTACCTCAGCCCTGTTTTCTTTTGCGGAAGAAGTGAATGAGGTTCAGGATCAGTTAAAAGAAGTGGAAGAACAACAGCAGGCTATTGAAGCCCAAATTGAAGAAAATCAAATGGAAGAGTCGGAGATCATTGAGAAAATTGAAGAAATTGAAATGAAAATTATTGAAGGGGAAACGGAAATTGAAAGTATTGAATCGAACATCACTCAGGTGCTGGAAGATATTAAAATAACCGAGCAGGAACTGGCGGATGCGAAAATGAATGTGGAAGACAAAAATGAACTGTTAGGCATTCGGGTTGCCACCATGTATCGAAAAGGAAATATCAGCTACATAGAAATTCTCTTAGGTTCCAAAGACTTTTCCGAACTCCTTTCTAATATGGATATGATTCGTAAAATTGCAGATCATGATGTGCAATTGATTGAAGAACTGGAAGGACAGGTTGCCCTTGTCGCAGAGAAACAGGAAGTGTTGGAAACCCAAAAGGAAGAACTTCTAGTGTATCAGCAGGATGTGGAAAACAGGGTAGAAACCCTGCAAGTATCCCGGGGAACCCAGAAACTTTTGCGTCAGGAAATTCAAAGTACAATCGCCGGTATGGAACAGGAGTTAGCGGAAAGGGAAGAGGAATCACAGTTTCTTGAAGGAGAAATTCAACGAATTGAAAAAGAAATTCAGGAACGAATAGAAGCGGAGCGGCGGGCAGCGGAAGAACGGGCTCGCCAGGAAGCAGAAGAAGCCAGATTGGAAGCTGAAAGAAAAGCAAAGGAAGAGGCTGAACGAGCTGAGGCAGAAAAAGCTGCTGATGAAGAGGATGTAGAAGAAGCTGTTGAGGATGAATCCGAAGAAGATAACGAAGAAAGCGTTGTTATTCCTACTGGAAATCGGTCCTGGCCGGTCCCGGGATATCACAGAATTTCATCGGCCTACGGGTATCGCACCCACCCCATCTTTGGGGATTGGAGGCCTCATTGGGGAATTGATATTCCTGCACCCATGGGGACACCCATTGTTGCCAGTCTGCCGGGAGAAGTTATTCTTACGGCCTACGGACCAAGTTACGGGAATTATGTGGTGATTTATCATGGAGACGGGTTATCTACGTTATATGCCCATAACTCCAGCAATCATGTGGAGGCAGGGGATCTAGTGGAACAAGGTCAAGTGATTGCATCTATCGGAAGTACGGGCAATTCCACGGGACCTCATATCCACTTTGAAGTAAGAGTTAACGGGGATCCGAAAATCCTTAATCCCTACCAATGGTTAAATCAATAAAAATGGAATAGCATTTATAGAATTAACATAATGACGCATAATACAGAGGAGCGTAGTGAATGATAAGTAAAAAGAAAGCCTTAATCGGTGCCATAATTCTGGTGATATTAACAATGACTGTAACATTAACTTTAGGGAACTATATTGCTCTCAGAGTGGGAGAAAATTATTTGATATCCGATAATCATATGGAGTATTATCAGGATTTGGAAGAGGACTTTTCGAAACTGACCTATATGAGAGATTTCCTACTGGAGAATTATTATGAGGAGTTGGATGAAACCACCCTGATGGAGGGGGCAGTCCGGGGAATGTTTGAAGCCACGGGAGATCCTTATACTTCCTACATGAGCTCCAGTGAATATGAAGATTTTATGACGGAAACCGAAGGGTCCTTTGGGGGGATCGGAATTATCGTAACCCCGGGAGAGGACGGTTATGTTACCGTTGTCTCACCGATTGAAAGCACCCCGGGTTTTCGTGCGGGTATCCAAACCGGTGACCGGATCATTGAAGTGGACGGACAGGAAGTACAGGGGCCGAATTTAAACAAAGCAGTGGATCTGATGCGTGGGGAACCGGGTACGGAAGTGGACGTGACCATTCGAAGAGAAGGGGAGCGGGAACTGATTGAGCTTACTATTGTACGGGATACCATCAAGATTGAAACCGTGCATTATGAGATGTTGGAAGAGGATATCGGATATATCCGGATCACCAACTTTAATCAACAAACTGCCCGGGACTTTAGAGAAGCCCTGGAAGGATTAGTAGATGATAATATGCAGGCATTGGTGCTGGATCTTCGAAATAATCCGGGAGGGCTGTTAAGTCAAACCATTGAAATTGCCGACATGATTTTGGATGAACAGGTAATTGTCTATACGGAAGATCGGGACGGAACAAGAAGAGAAGAGACTTCTTCGGAAAATCATGTAGACGTCCCCTTAACCGTTCTAGTGAATAAAGGAAGTGCCAGTGCTTCAGAAATTTTAGCCGGTGCGGTTCAAGATGGAGATCGTGGAACCATTATCGGAGAGACCACTTTTGGAAAAGCTTTGGTCCAGGGTATTCGTAGTTATACAGAAGACGGTTCCGGTTTTCGATACACCGTATCTCAATATTTTACTCCCGATGGCAACTACATTCAGGATGAAGGTATTGAGCCGGACATCATTGTGGAAATGGAACAAACCGTTAGCGTGGAGCTGATTGAAGAGGGCGAAGACATTCAGTTGCAACGGGGAATCGAAGTTTTAAAAGAGGAGCTTGGCATCGAATAATTGTCCTCGGATCCTGTGAGAAAATGCAGATAAAGTCAATTGAATAATGATTTTCATTATGCTATAATAATAGTGTGGTAGTGGGATTATGTCAACTGCCACATTATTTTTGTTTTGTGAATAAGAATGATTATTATTTAAGAAACCCAAGAGGAGAAAAGCCATGAAGAAAAAAATCAGGGTGTTGGGTTATATGATGTTTTTAGATTTTTTATTAACCTATCTGGGTGTGGTGGATCTGAATGTCATTGAAGAGGGCAATCCCTTAATGGTATGGCTTTTCGAGCTGCCCTTGTTAAAGTCGGCTTTTTTCAGAATTCTGATGATTTTAGTGGTGACATTTATCATTCGACGAACGGAAAAATACAAAGAACCCATTGCAAAATTCGGACTGTTAGTCTATGCCATGGTATTATTTCTGCATATGGCCTGGCTATGGCAATACAATGTCGGCATACAATAAAATATAGCATATACGAAGATGCCGGTTGACAAATGAAAAGAAAAAACATACAATTACACGAACAATAGTTCTAAAAGTAAAAATAGTTTGACGGATTTGTAGCAAAAAAAAATTCAGGAAATCAAAACTTTTGAAATCTGGAATATTATAGTCTAGACTATTAAAGCTAGACTATTAGAACTAAAAAATTAAAATCTAAAGTATTAAAATCTAAAGTATTAAAATCAAGAACATTGAAATTGAGAATACTGAAAATGAGAATATAAAAAAGGATGAGATTAGATGGAAGAACGCTTTCAGATTCAGTCGTCTTTTAAACCCACAGGAGATCAACCGAAGGCAATTCAGGACTTGGTAAACTGTCTGAATAAAGGGCATCGGGATCAAACCCTTCTCGGGGTTACGGGTTCGGGAAAGACCTTTACCATGGCCAATGTGATTCAGGAAGTTCAACGACCTACCCTGGTACTGGCCCATAACAAAACCTTAGCGGCCCAGCTTGCCAGCGAGTTTCGGGAATTCTTCCCCGACAATGCGGTGGAATACTTTGTCAGCTATTATGACTATTATCAACCGGAGGCCTATGTGGCCCATAATGACATGTTTATAGAAAAGGATGCATCCATCAACGATGAAATTGACAAACTGCGCCACTCCGCAACCTCGGCACTTTTTGAGCGTCGGGATGTTATTATTGTGGCCAGTGTATCCTGTATATACGGGTTGGGTAATCCGGAAGAATACAAGGAACTGGGATTATCTCTCAGACCGGGTATGGAACGGGACCGGGATGAAATTCTACGAAAACTGGTGGATATACAATATGAACGAAACGATATAAATTTTGTTCGGGGGACCTTTCGGGTGCGGGGAGATATTTTAGAAGTTTTTCCTGCAAACTCTTCGGAACAAGCGATTCGAATAGAATTTTTCGGTGATGAAATTGAACGGATCACGGAAGTAAATGCTCTGACCGGTGAGATTGTAGGAGAACGGGTTCACGTGTCCATATTCCCCGCATCCCACTACGCTACGGGATCGGATAAATTGGAAAATGCAATAAGTGCAATTGAGAGGGAACTGGAAGAACGGGAAGCATACTTTAAACAGGAAGAAAAACTGTTGGAAGCCCAGCGTATTCGACAACGGACCATGTATGATATTGAAATGCTTAGGGAAACCGGATTTTGTCAGGGAATCGAGAACTATTCCCGGCATTTATCGGGAAGAGAGCCGGGAAGTCGACCCTATACACTGCTGGATTATTTTCCCGATGATTATTTAATGATTGCTGATGAGTCTCATGTAAGTATTCCTCAGGTTCGAGGCATGTACGGCGGAGACCGTTCCCGAAAGGAAAACCTGGTGGAATACGGATTCCGATTACCTTCGGCCTATGACAACCGACCCTTGAACTTTGAGGAATTTGAATCCTTAATTAATCAAATTGTGTATGTTTCCGCGACCCCGGGACCCTATGAAAGCGAACGAAGCCAGATGATTACGGAGCAGTTGATCCGCCCGACGGGAATTATTGACCCGAAAGTGGATGTGCGTCCGGTAAAAGGACAAATTGATGATCTGGTAGGAGAGATTCATAAAGAAGTGGAGAAAAAATTCCGGGTATTGGTGACGACCCTTACGAAAAAAATGTCGGAAGACCTGACCAACTATTTGGAAGAATTGGGTATTAAAGTTCGGTATTTGCACTCGGATATTGATACGATGGAACGGATGGAAATCATCCGGGATCTTCGTCTGGGGAAATTTGATGTATTAATCGGAATCAACCTTCTTCGTGAAGGACTGGATTTACCGGAAGTATCCTTAGTGGCAATACTGGATGCGGATAAGGAAGGATTTCTACGGTCGGAAACTTCCATGGTGCAGACCATTGGTCGAGCCGCAAGAAACACGGAAGGCCGGGTAGTGATGTATGCCGATAAAATTACGGGCTCGATGAAACGGGCCATCGATGAGACGGAAAGACGTCGTGGCGTTCAACTTGCCTATAATACAAAACACAACATTCAGCCGATTACCATTAAGAAGAATATCAGTGAGATCATTGAAGCTACCAAAGTAGCGGAGGATGAAGTGGAATATACATTAGAGCTTGCGAAGAAGCAACCGAGGATGGATCAATTAAGCCCAAAACAACGGGAAAAACGAGTCAAATTACTTGAAAAAGAAATGAAAGCCGCGGCGAAGGCTTTGGAATTTGAAAAAGCAGCGGAACTCCGCGATGAAATCGAACAATTAAAAGAGGTGTAGAGATGACAAGAGATAAAATTGTAGTAAAGGGCGGGAAAGAGCACAATCTACAAAATATTAACGTGGAAATTCCAAGGGATCAATTTGTGGTCATCACCGGAATTTCCGGGTCAGGGAAATCTTCCCTAGCCTTTGATACGATCTATGCGGAAGGACAACGGCGCTACATTGAGAGTTTGTCCGCCTATGCACGACAGTTCCTCGGTCAGATGGAAAAACCGGATGTGGAATCCATTGAAGGATTGTCCCCGGCGATCTCCATTGATCAAAAGACTACGAATAAAAACCCCCGATCTACCGTAGGGACCGTAACAGAAATTTATGATTATCTACGACTATTATTCGCCCGGGTGGGAACGCCCCATTGTCCTGTCTGCGGTATAGAAATACGCCAACAGACCATTGAAGAAATCACGGATAAAATCATGGAGTTGGAGGAGAAGACCAAGATTCAACTGTTGGCTCCGATTATCAGTGGGAAAAAAGGCATGCATAAAAAAGTTCTGGAGGATTTAAAAAAGGAAGGATTTGTCCGCCTTCGAGTGGATGGAGAGATGCGGGAGATCAGCGAAGACATTGAACTGGAGAAAAATAAAAAGCATAGTATTGATGTGGTAGTGGACAGAATCGTCGTAAAAGACGGCGTAGAACGACGGCTGAGTGACTCATTGGAAACCGTCATCAAACTATCCGACGGAATGGTCAAGGTGGATGTCATCGGTGGTGAGGAAATGCTGCTATCAACGAAGTTTTCCTGTCCCGAACATGAAATCGGCCTGGAGGAATTATCCCCCAGGATGTTCTCTTTCAACAGTCCCTATGGGGCCTGCGAAACCTGCGGAGGGATCGGACATAAAAAGGTCGTGGATCCGAAGCTGGTGATCCCCAATCCGGAATTAAGCATTAAAGAAGGGGGAGTTGTCCCCTGGGGAAAAGCCACGGGTAATGTGGAGGAGACCTATTACTTTAAAATGGCTCAGTCCTTAGCGGATAAGCACGGCGTAAAACTCAGTACACCGATCAAGGAGCTTCCTAAGAAGTTTATTGATGATCTTCTTTATGGAAGTGGCGGCACCCTGGTAGACTTTGAGTACGACTCCAAGTATGGTGGCAGAAGAACCCATTCCGTAGTTTTCGAAGGCGTAGTGTACAATCTGGAAAGACGATACCTGGAAACCCATTCGGATTATATGCGGGAGAAAATTGAAGGATTTATGAGTGAGAAAACCTGTAAAACCTGTAACGGTGGTAGGCTGAAAGACGTGGCCTTAGCCGTAACTTTTGATCATAAAAACATTCAACAGATTACGGATTATTCGGTAAAGGATGCATTGAAGTTTTTCGAAGAAGTGGAACTGGATGATCGAAAAACCTTCATTGCCCATCAAATTATTAAAGAGATTCGGGCAAGGCTGAGCTTCTTATTTGACGTAGGTCTTGGGTACTTAACCTTATCCCGAAATGCAGGAACCTTGTCTGGGGGAGAATCCCAACGAATCCGACTGGCAACCCAAATCGGATCTAAACTGGTAGGGGTTTTATATGTGTTGGATGAACCCAGTATCGGCCTTCATCAACGGGATAATGATCAATTATTAAAGACGTTGAAAAACTTATCGGAGATCGGTAACACCGTAATCGTTGTGGAACATGATGAGGATACCATTCGAAAAGCGGATCATGTAATTGATGTGGGACCCGGGGCCGGGAACTTAGGGGGCTATATTGTGGCCCAGGGAACTGCGAAAGAAATTGAAAAGGTACCGGAATCCGTTACAGGCCAGTATCTTAGCGGAAAGAAATTCATCCCGATCCCCCAAACCCGGAGGAAATCCAATGGGAAATCTTTAGAAATTCTCGGAGCCCGGGAAAACAATTTGAAAAATATTAATGTTACTGTTCCCTTAGGACTCTTTACCTGCGTAACCGGTGTTTCCGGTTCGGGGAAAAGTACGTTAATTAATGAAATCCTATATAAGAAACTTGCCTATACCCTAAATCGGGCAAAGGCCATACCGGGAGATCATGATGATGTAAAGGGAATGGAACATATTGATAAAGTCATTGAAATTGACCAGTCCCCCATCGGAAGAACTCCCCGTTCCAATCCCGCCACCTACACCGGCGTATTTGATGAAATTCGGGATGCCTTTGCAAAAACTCAAATGGCAAAAACCCGGGGATATAAAAAAGGCCGTTTCAGCTTTAATGTAAAGGGTGGAAGGTGCGAAGCCTGCAGCGGAGATGGAATCATCAAAATTGAAATGCATTTTCTCCCCGATGTATACGTGCCCTGCGAAGTCTGTAAAGGGAAGCGATACAATCGGGAAACTTTGGATATTTTGTATAAAGGGAAAACTATTGCGGATGTACTGGATATGACTGTAGAATATGCTTTGGAATTTTTTGAAAACATTCCGAAAATTAAACGAAAGATCCAGACATTAAAAGATGTTGGACTCAGCTATATTAAACTGGGACAACCCTCCACCCAGCTATCCGGTGGAGAAGCTCAACGAATTAAACTGGCCACGGAGCTTAGTAAACGAAGTACCGGAAAAACCTTATACATCTTAGATGAACCCACCACCGGTCTTCATACCGCCGATGTGCACAAGCTGACAGGGGTTTTGCAACGTTTGGTTGAGGGCGGAAACTCGGTGCTGGTTATTGAGCATAATCTGGACGTTATTAAAATTGCAGACCATATCATTGATTTAGGACCGGAAGGCGGCCAGGAAGGCGGAGGAATTCTTGCCACGGGAACCCCGGAAGAAATTGCAAAGGTCAAAGAATCCTATACCGGCAGATATTTAAAACCAATGTTATTTTCAGAAAAAAGCAAAGAGTGTTCATCCTGAGGAGGTCAATAGATGAATGAGAAGATCTCAGAGCAGATTCAACAACTGTTAGAGCATCTGCCTAAAAGTCCCGGGGTATACCTGATGAAAAACTCCAAAGACCATATTATTTATGTAGGAAAGGCTATAAACCTAAGAAGCAGAGTCCGACAATACTTTCAGTCTTCCAATAATCAACCTCCCAAGGTTCGGGCCATGGTTCCGAATATTCATCACTTCGAGTATATCGTTACGGATTCGGAAATCGAAGCCCTGATTCTGGAAAACAACTTAATAAAAGAGAATAAACCGAAATATAATGTGCTGCTTCGGGATGACAAGACCTACCCCTATATTAAAGTAACCTTGCAGGAGGAATTTCCAAGGCTACTAAAAACTCGAAAAATCCAAAAGGACGGAGCCAAATACTATGGGCCCTACACCAATGTGTGGGCCTTAAATGAGACGCTGAATATTCTTCGGAGTCTCTATCCGATTCGTCAGTGCAACAAGGATGTCAATAAGCTGATTGAGGGTAAGGTCCGGCCCTGTCTTAATTACCATATCAAAAAATGTATTGGCCCCTGTACCGGTCGGGTCAATAAAGAAGCTTATCAGGAAATGATTCAGGGAATTCTTCTATTTTTGGAAGGACGGGAAGATGAGCTGATTAAAGATATAGAAGGGAAAATGCATCAGGCTTCCGAGAGGATGAACTTTGAAGGAGCAGCAAAATATCGGGATCAGGTGGAAGCTTTAAGAGAAGTTCTACAACGGCAAAAGGTGGTTTCCACGAAGGAATACGATCAGGATGTTATTGCCATGTCCAAGAGGGATAATAAAAGTTCCGTGCAGGTTTTCTTTATCCGAAAAGGAAAACTGGTTCAACGGGAAAACTTTATTCTGGAGAACGACGCGGAAGAAAAGGAAGAAGAAATTTTATCCTCCTTTATTAAACAGTTTTACAGCGGAATGAACTTTATTCCGAAGGAAGTATTGGTGGAACGGGACTTTGAGGATCTGGATATTATAGAAAGCTGGCTTTCTTCCCGAAAAAGTGAGAAAGTAACTCTGCAGGTGCCGAAAATCGGAGAGAAGAAAAAGCTCTTAACCATGGTTAAGGAAAACGCGAAACTATTCCTGGACCAAAAAGTGGAAGTGGAAAAGAAAAAGGAAGAAAAAGTGGACCGGGTGCTTACGGGACTTCAGGAAATATTAGGGCTGGAGATGCTGCCTCATCGCATGGAGGCCTATGATATCTCCAACATTCAAGGGGTGGAATCCGTAGGTTCCATGGTGGTCTTTACCGATACCAAGCCGGACCGAAAGGAATATCGACGATTTAAAATAAAAAAAGTAAAAGGCCCCGATGATTACAAAAGTATGGAAGAGGTTTTGGAACGACGCTTTAAGCGTGGACTACTGGAGATTGAAGATCTTCAGAAACGGTCTGATTTTTCTGAAGTGGAGACCTTGGGAAAATTCGCTACATTCCCGGAATTGATTTTAATCGACGGAGGGAAAGGACAGGTAGCCATTGTGGAAAGGGTTCTTTCGAGCCTTGGAATAGAAATACCTGTATGCGGTATGGTGAAGGATGATAAACATCGAACCCGGGGGCTGGTTTACCGGGGGCAGGAAATTCCTTTGAAAAAAGGCAGTACGTTAATGCTTTTTATCAGTCAAGTGCAGGAAGAAGTCCATCGATTTGCTATCACCCACCATCGAAGCTTAATGAAAAAACATCAGGAAAAATCCGCACTGGATGATGTACCGGGGATCGGTCGGGTAAAAAAACTGGCTCTATACAATACATTCAAAACCCTGGAGAACATAAAGAATGCAACCAGTGAGGAGCTTATAGCAGTGGAACGCATTACAAAAAAAGATGTGGAGAATCTAAAGAATTATTTATCTTAAAAATGATAAATTATTATCAAGGAAAAATAAAAAAACAAAACTGTTTTAAGAAAAAGCGATAGGAAAGAAACACACCCTATTGTTTTTTTTTGTTATTATATAAGGATTATATGAGTATTCCTACTTTAAAAAGGAATTATTTGTAGGGATTAAAATAAATTATAAAATCCTTATTGCTTTCAAAAGGGTTTTATTATATACTATGATAGTTAAAAATTTAACATTACGCAACACCCAAGCTCGTTTAGAATATTCAAAAATAAAACACAAAAGTTTGAATTTTTCTATCGGGTAAAGTAGAATAGAAAGGAAAGGATTTTTACTGAGTCTTAATTAAACACCGGTTAC
>Ga0194137_10000141_pt1 | contig 48850 bp, 53 predicted proteins | sample TARM_MetaG_T3_14_FD_134025 | JGI IMG/M metagenome (GOLD analysis project Ga0194137, IMG submission 134025) | Freshwater microbial communities from Pennsylvania, USA, analyzing microbe dynamics in response to fracking - TARM_MetaG_T3_14 (version 2) | ecosystem: Environmental > Aquatic >...
CGGGCGCATCGGCACCGTCCTCCAGGTTGATGCCGACGGCACCGGCGGCGGCGAACTTCATGATGGTGTCGGCCACGATGGCTGGAACGTCGCTGTAGCCGGCCTCGCTGTCGGCCGACAGCGGCACCCGCGCGACGCGGGCGATGCGGCGCAGGGCATCGGCATGCTCGTCGACGGGCAGGTGGTTGCCGTCCGGATAACCCAGGGCCCAGGCCAGGCCGGCACTGGTGGTGGCCAGGGCGGGGACGCCCTGTGCCTGCACCAGGACGGCGCTGCCAGCGTCCCAGACATTGGCGATCTTCAGGAGGGCGGGGCCCTGGTGGAGCTGGCGGAAGTTCATGACGTTCTGCAGGTTGGCGAAATGAGTGGGGATGCTGCCCGGGCGGGCTGCCAGGCCTTGGCAGCAGGGCGACGGCCGGTACGTCGAGTAACAACCACCGTCAGTGGCTCAATGTGCCAAGTCTTGCGCGTTTCCGTTCACGTCTTGCGTGTAACGTCAATCCTTTGCAGATCTCATCGCCCCTCCGACCATGAAGCTTGCGCTGATCGCCCACGACGGCAAGAAGGACGCCATGATTGCCCTGGCCGCCGACTTCCTGCCGTTGCTGCGCCGCTGCCGGCTGATGGCCACCGGCACGACGGGCAGCCGGCTGAACGCGGCTCATGGCCTGACCATCGAACGCATGCTCAGCGGCCCCATGGGCGGCGACCTGCAGATCGGCGCCCGGCTGGCGGTGGGCGACCTGGACGGCGTCATCTTCCTGCGCGACCCGATGACGCCCCAGCCCCATGAACCCGACATCAACGCCCTGGTGCGCGCCTGCGACGTGCACGATGTGCCCTGCGCCACCAATGTGGCCACGGCGCGGCTGCTGCTGACGCGCTGGAGCGCCGAATGACCCGCCGGGAGTCGGCCCAGGGATGAGCGGCATGCAGCGGCCCATCAGCAGGCTGTCGCGGCGACTGCGCATCCGCACCCGCCTCGGCCTGGCCTTCGGCCTGTTGCTGCTGCTGTTGATGGGCCTGGCGGCCCTGTCCGTGTACCGCCTGACCGGCCTGTCCGAGGCGCTGAACCGCATCGTCGACGACCAGGCCGTCATCCGCGACTCGGTCAACGAGATCAACCGCAATGCCGAGGCCGTGGCACGCAAGCTGCTGGTGCTGATGAGCCCAGACGCCGAGTTGCGCGTGGCCGCCTATCCCGAGATCAACGCCGCCAACAACCGGCTGGACGATGCCATGCAGCGCCTGGCCATGGTGCTGCCCTCGGGCCCGCGCACCGAGAGACTGGCCGAGGTGCGCCAGCGCCTGGCCGACTACCGCGCCAGCTATGTCGACGTGCGCGGCCTCATCGAGCGCGACGACTTCCAGGCCGCCCGCGCCCTGCTGGGCAGCGACACCGAATCGGCCCTGTCCCTGTTCGTCAGCGCCATCCACCAGCTGGCTGCCAGCGAGGAGCGCGCCGGCACGGCCCAGGCCCGCGAACTGCGCGACCAGATCGACGCCGACCGCACCGGCGTGCTGGCCCTTTGCATAGGCGCCCTCGTCGCCGGCGCCCTGCTGGCCGTCGGCGTCACGCGCTCCATCATCAAACCACTCAAGCGCGCCGAGGACGGCGCCGAGCTGATCGCCCGCGGCCAATACGGCCACCGCATCGAGGTCGACTCGGCCGACGAGGTCGGCCATATGGCAAGCGCCATGAACACCATGGCCGAGGCCGTGGGCCAGCGCGAGGCCGAGCTGCGCCGCCTGGCCGACGTCGACCTGCTGACCGGCCTGCCCCAGCGCGCCCGCTTCATCGCCGACGGCGACCGGCTGCTGGCCAAGCTGCCCGAGGGCGAGCGCCAGGCCGTGCTGATCTGCATCGACGTTGACCGCCTCAAGGCCGTCAACAGCGTGCTGGGCTTCGACGCTGGCGACGCCCTGCTGAAAGGTGCCGCCGCCAAGCTCGAAGGCCTGTTCGAAGGCGTGGCCGCCTATGGCCGCCTGGCCGGTGGCACCTTTGCCGCCCTGGCGCCGGTGGCCAGGCTGGACCACGGCGCGGCGCTGGCCGCCCAGCTGCGCGAAGAGGTCGAGCACAAGCTGAGCTGGCAGGGACAGTCCCTGGACCTGTCGGTGTCGCTGGGCGTGGCCCATTGGCCGGAACACGCGACCGACACCGAGGCCCTGCTGCGCCGCGCCGAGCAGGCCATGTTCGAGGCCAAGCGCCTGCGCCAGGACGTCGCCGTCTTCAACCCCAGCGCCGAGGCGGCCCGCGCCCTGCACCTGAGCCTGCTGTCCGACCTGGCCACCGCCATCCAGAAGGACCAACTGCGCCAGTTCCTGCAGCCCAAGCGCTGCCTGAAGACCGGCCGCATCATCGGCGCCGAGGCCCTGGTCCGCTGGCAGCACCCGCAGCGAGGCTGGCTGCCGCCGGGCGATTTCGTGCCCTTTGCCGAGCGCAGCGGCCGCATCCGCCAGATCACCGACTGGATGCTGGCCCGCGCCGTGCGCACCCTGGCCGCCTGGGAGGTCGAGGGCCGCCCGCCCATGAGCATCGCCGTCAATATCTCGACGCTGGACATCCAGGACCAGACCCTGCCCGCCCGCCTTGCCGCCCTGCTGGCCGAATACCGCGTCGACCCCAGCCAGCTGCAGCTGGAAGTGACCGAGACCGGCCTGATGTCCAGCGGCACCGACCCGATCGCCGTGCTGAACGCGCTCAAGGCCTGGGGCGTCAGCCTGGCCATCGACGACTTCGGCACCGGCCAGTCGTCGCTGGCCTATCTGCAGCACCTGCCGGTGGACGAGCTCAAGATCGACCGCAGCTTCGTGCAGGACGTCAATGCCGACCCGCGCCGCCAGGCCCTGCTGAAATCCATCGTCGGCGTCGGCCAGGGCCTGGGCCTGACGGTGACGGCCGAGGGCGTCGAGAACCAGGCCGAGCTGGACTGCATCACGGCCTGCGGCTGCGACCTCATCCAGGGCTATCTGCTGGCCAAACCCATGGATCTGCCCGACTTCCAGGCCTGGCTGGGCCGGACAGGCTAAAATCCGCGCCTTTCGTCGTTTTGCCCCTGCTGTGGGCTAAGTTTCACTGGAGCCAACATGGGCAACAAGATCGTTACCGAAGCGGATCGCCGCGCCTCTCCCCGTCCCGCCGCCCCCAAGGGCGTGACCTTCACCGCCGGCAAGGGCCAGCTGCGCAGCCTGGAGCGCGGTTCGCACACCCGCTCCAAGAAGAACCCGGGCAAGCGCCCCCATTCGGGTTGATCATCGGGCCTCGCGCCTGAAGATCCCCTCAACAGGCCCCGCGGGGCCTGTTTGTTTTTGTCGGCTGGATATCGACCAAAAATGATGCCCCCACGTTCGCATCCGCTCACTCCCCCCGAGGGGGCGCTTCAGCGGTTTCGGGCGGCCGGGCACCGCTGACCATGATCCGCATCAACGAACTCCGCCTGCCGCTCAACCATGCCGAGGAGGCCCTGCGACCCGCGGCGCTGGCCCGGCTGAAGCTGGCCGACGCCGAGCTACTCAGCCTCCACATCGCCCGCCGCGGCTACGACGCGCGCAAGCGCAGCGACATCCAGCTCGTCTACACGCTGGACTGCACGCTGGCTGCCGGCGTCGACGAGGCCGCCGTGCTGGCCCGCTTTGCCGGCGACCACCAGATCCGCGCCACGCCCAACACCGGCTATCACTTCCTCGCTCAGGTCGGCGACTACACCGGCCCGCGCCCCGTCGTCGTCGGCTTCGGTCCCTGCGGCCTGTTCGCCGCGCTGATCCTGGCGCAGATGGGCCTGCGCCCCATCGTGCTGGAACGCGGCAAGGCCGTGCGCGAGCGCACGCAGGACACCTGGGGCCTGTGGCGCGAGCAGAAGCTGCATCCCGAGAGCAATGTGCAGTTCGGCGAGGGCGGCGCCGGCACCTTCTCCGACGGCAAGCTCTATTCGCAGATCTCCGACCCGCGCTTTCTGACACGCAAGGTGCTGACCGAGTTCGTCAAGGCCGGCGCGCCCGAGGAAATCCTCTACGTCAGCAAGCCCCACATCGGCACCTTCCGCCTGGTCAGCATGATCATCAAGATGCGGGCCGACATCGAGGCCCTGGGCGGCGAGATCCGCTTCCAGCAGAAGATGACCGATCTGCTGATCGAGGACGGTGCCGTGCGCGGTGTGCAGCTCGAGTCGGGCGAGCAGATCAGCACGACGCACGTCGTCATCGCGCTGGGCCACAGTGCGCGAGACACGTTCAAGATGCTGCACGAGCGCGGCGTGCAGATGGAGGCCAAGCCCTTTTCCATCGGCTACCGCATCGAGCATCCGCAGTCGCTGATCGACGCGGCCCGCTTCGGACCGAATGCCGGCAACAAGATCCTCGGCGCGGCCGACTACAAGCTGGTGCACCACGCCAAGAACGGCCGCTCGGTCTACAGCTTCTGCATGTGTCCCGGCGGCACCGTGGTGGCCGCGACCAGCGAGCCGGACCGCGTCGTCACCAACGGCATGAGCCAGTATTCGCGCAACGAGCGCAACGCCAATGCCGGCATCGTCGTCGGCCTGACGCCCGAGGACTACCGCCAGGACGGCAAGCGCGACGGCAGCGCGGTGAACCCGCTGGACGGCATGGCCTTCCAGCGCATCTGGGAAAGCCGCGCCTACGAACTCGGCGGCGGCGGCTACCTCGCGCCGGGCTCGCTGGTGGGCGACTTCATCAAGCGCCAGGTCAGCAAGGAGTTCGGTGACGTGCTGCCCAGCTACAAGCCGGGTGTCACGCTGACCAATCTTCAGCAGAAGGGCAATGGCTCGCTGCCAACCTATTGCCTGGAAGCCATCCGCGAGGCCCTGCCCGCCTTCGCCCGGCAGATCCGCGGCTTTGATCGGCCCGATGCGGTGCTGACGGGCGTGGAGACGCGCACCTCCTCCCCGCTGCGCATCAACCGCGGGCGCGACTACCAGAGCCTCAATGTGCGTGGCCTGTTCCCGGCCGGCGAGGGGGCGGGCTATGCGGGCGGCATCATGAGCGCCGGCGTGGATGGCATCGAGGTGGCCGAGGCGCTGGCGGCGGATTTGCTGGGCATGCCGGATGCGCCGGTATTGCAAGGTAAGGGCGCCAAGGCCGGCGGGCAGGTCTAGCGGTTGACTCGAAAGACGCCGCCTTTCTTGTAGGCGGCCTGCTCGTGGAAGAGGTCGAACAGGAACTGTTCAAGCTCCTCGTCCTTGACGAACTCCGGGACGACAAACCCGGCCGGCGCGCGCTTGCCATCGTTGCCGACCGCCAGCACGGACCACTGCTCACCCCGTCGCTCGATATCGAAGAGGCTTCCGAAGACATTGAAGCGTTGGCTGGTCATGCGCAACCTTCAGCCGGGGTGACTCGGGCGCGAGAGCAGCTGTGCCGCCTTGCGCTCCAACCGTTCTGGGCTTTGCCTATAGATATCCGGCGCGTGGGCCATTGCCACCAGCTTGGCGGCCTGCGCAAGATCGACACGATCAAGCTCAATGCCCAGATACAAGCGTGACGCCGCCGCAAAACCGCGAGCATCCGGCCCCATGTAAGCCCCTGTGAGATACGCGGCGGCAATGTCTGTCCTGGAAAGATGCACGGGCAGCAACAACGCGATTCCCAGCTCCATCGACAGCCGGCTCAAGGTCCCCATGCTCTCGATCTGCCCCGACGAAACCGCATCGCGCGCAACCAGGTCGTTGATGCGCACGCCATAGGCCCGGTGCAGCATGTCCATCACAGCGGCCGAAGGCTGCCGCTCCCCGGGCGCGGCGGTCTGCAGTCGATTTTCAATCCGGTCGACGGCGGGCCTCACCACCATCAAGTCAAAGGCCAAGCCACCCACAACGAGGCCGGCGGAGAGCGCCGCAAGCAACCACCCAGCCCAACGCAACAGGCGGCGACACATTCGGCTCAATCCTCCGGAAAGCGCTCGCGCCACAGCGCCGCCAGCCGTGGCTCCTCGTCCACGCGCCGGATCACGTCGGCCATGCGCGGTGCCGCCGTGTAGAACCGCTCCCGCCAAGGCCCGAAGCGCGAGATAGTAGCCACGTACAGGTCCAGCACCGTCAGCTCATCGCCGAGCAGCCAGCGGCCCGGCGTCAACTGTGCGTCCATATTCGCCCAGCAAAAGGCGATGCGGTCGTGCACCGCATCGACCACGGCGTCGCGTGAACTCTCCGGCGCCCCGATGCGCTTCACGTCCGGCTTGATCCAGTGCAGCGAGTAGATGGCCGACGAGACGTAGAGCATCCAGCGCAGGTACTGCCTGCGCTTAGGGTCATCAGCCGCCGGCGCCAGCCGCGCCTTGGGATGCAGGTCGGCCAGATAGATCAGGATGGCCGCGCTCTCGGTCATGACCTCGCCGCCCGGCAGCACCAGCGTCGGGATCTGGCGCATCGGGTTGCTCGCCGCGACGCGGTCGCGCGCGGCTTCGTCGGCCCAGGTGGCGCCTTCGATCGGCCGGTAGGGCAGGCCCAGCAGGGCCAGCGCCGCCTCCACCGCGACCGAGCCGGAGGCGGCGGCACCGTACAGCGTCAGCGGGGCGTGGGTCATGGTGACCTCTCCTTCAGCGTTGCTGCGTGGCCAGCCAGGCCAGCAGGTCGGCCACCTTGCCTTCGTCGATGCCCACGCCCCAGTAGCGCATCTTGGTGCCCGGCACGACGGCATTCGGGTCACGCAGGAAGGCGGTCAGGGTGGCTTGATTCCAGACCAGGCCAGAGTTCTTCATGGCGGGCGAGTACGCATAGCCTGGCAAGCCGCCGGCCTTGCGGCCGACGAGCGCGTTCAGATGCGGGCCAAAGCCATGCTGGGCCGCCGGGCCGACCGCATGACAGTTGGCGCAAGAGGCGAACAGCTTGCGCCCGGCCGCGGGGTCGCCGGCAGCCTGGGCGTACAGCGGCAGGACGGTGAGCAGGGCGGCGATGCCGTGGCGTGGTGTCATGAGGCCTCCTGCGAGGGCGAGCGCGGCGGGGCCACCGGCCGCGTCGCGCTGGCGCCAGCCTCGGCTCGGGCCGCATACAGCCGCAGGGCGACGGTCTCGAAGTTGCCCATCAGCGCCCGCGCCAACGGCTCGGCATACCAGTTGAAGCGCGTGCTCACGCGGTAGTGCATGGCCACGCGCAGCCGGGTCTGCCCGCCCAAGGGCTCCAGGGTGTAGAGGGTGTCCATGAGGTCGAAGTGCCGCCCGCCGATGCGCACATGGTCGTCCAGCGCGCCGGGCGGGAAGGCGTCGGGCCCGAAGCGGTAGGTCCAGCGCACGGTGCGCGGCTCGGCCCACTCGGTGGACACCTGGTCGAAGCGGATGCCTTTGCCCATTTCGACATGACGCACGAGCCGGGCGCCCAGACGCTCGGTCCGCCCGAAGTACGGCAGCGGCACGCCGATGCGGTAGATCCAGCCATCGGCCATCTCCTCGGGCCGGATGGCAGGGGTGTCGAGCAGCTGTGCCCATACCTCGGCGGGAGATGCGTCGATCAAGGTCTCATGCTCCACCACACCAAAGCGGTCGGGCAATTCCAGCGGCTCCTCCAAGCCGGCGGTCAGTAGCGGCAGCACGGCCAACGCCGCCATCGGCGCGCTGGAGCGCCGCAGAACCCGGCAGACTAGGGCCATGCTGACGGCACCCAGCCCACCGAGCACTGCGAAAAGGGGCAGCACGAGGATCGCGCAGATCAGCCCCTCCAGTTCGACCAGCAGCGTCACGAGCACGAGCAGCGCATTGGCCGCCATGCCCGCAACGAAATGCCGGCCCAGCCCCTGGCGCTGTCGCCGCTCCGCCAACCAGGCGGTCAGCGCGCCGACCGCGAACGGCGCGAGGTAGATGAAACTGCCCGTCATCGCATACAGGGCTTCCAGCCGGTGGCCCCAGATCTTGTCCGGCGAGCCGTTGAACGCCAGCCTGAGCAGCAGGCCGAGCAGCACGCCACCGGCCAGCGGCCAGACGCTGCGGTAGGGCAGCAGACGCCGCGGATCGGAGGCCTCGCTCATCGCGACTGCTCGGCGCGCAGCGCCACCACCGCGGGCTGCCCCACCTGAGCCGCCCGGGGGCCACGCGCGTCCCACACCCAGCCCAGCCGCGACAGGCCGCAGAGCAGCCACCAGCCGGGGTCCCACTCGCCGGGCCGCCAGCCGAGGCGAGCGCTCGCAGGGTCGGCATGATGGTTGTTGTGCCAGCACTCGCCCATGGTGATGAGCGACAGGCCGGCCAGGTTGCGCCCCTGCACTGCCGCCCCCTGGAGCCGGACGGGCTGGTCCCCGTGGTTGTGGGCGAAGTAGCCGACCAGCCAGTGCCCGACTACGCCGGCAGTGACACGCGCACACAGGCCCCACCAGACAAACGCCCAACCGCCCAGCCACCACAGCGGCAGGGCCGTCAGCAGCACCTGCAGCCTCCAGGTGCGCTCCATCAGGGCCAGCAGGCGGTCCGGTGGCGCATAAGGCAGCCTGGGTGGGTGCGGCAGATGCAGCTCGCAATGCAGCTGCCACCATGCATCGCCCCAGAAGGAGCGGCCATGGCGGAGGTAGGGGTGGCAGGCAGGCTGCCGCTGGGCCAGGTCGCGCAGATCGTGCTGCTGCTTCAGCCCCAGCGGGCCGGCGAGCCCGATCTGGACGCCCCAGGCGATCAGCGCCAGCTCCAGCCAGCGCGGGCAGGCAAAGCTGTCGTGAATCAGCTTGCGATGGCTGCCCAGGGTATGCCCAAGGAGCAACGCGAGCAGGGTCAGCACGACAAAGACCGAGAAAGCCTCGATGCTGAACGTGAGTGCACCACCGAGGCCGCCCCCTGCCGCCATGGCCGTGAGCCACAGAGATTTGGCCGGTGACCAACGTACCTGGCCGGCCAGTACGTCGCCGACGTCAGACATGGGTCGTGCCGGTGCGGCGAGCGAAGGGAGGCTGGCGGCGGGTCATGGCGACAGCCTAACCGTCGGACTCCGCGATGTCAGCCGGGCCGAGCATCGCGATCAGTTCCTTCGCAAACGCCAGCGCGTCCTCCGGCAGCTCGAAGTGCATCTCGTTGTTGAGCTCGACGACCTCGCCATCCGGCCCCTTGTGGACCACCGGCCAGCCGCCCGCGCCACCGTCGATGGCGAGCACGCCGAACTGTCCGGGCGCGAGATCACGGGCGCTGCCGCCGGTGACGACGATGTCGCGGCCGAGATGGGAGTGGTAGCGTTTCATCCATTCCATTCTCACGGAGACCTGCCATGAAAGCAGTCTGGAACGGCGTGACCATCGCCGAAAGCGACGACACCGTCGTCGTCGAAGGCAACCACTATTTCCCGCCCGAGTCGCTGAACAAGCAGTACACGAGCTTCAGCAACCACGTCAGCCGCTGCCCCTGGAAGGGCGAGGCCAAATACCTGAGCCTGCTGATCAACGGCGAGATGAATACCGACGCTGTCTGGTACTACCCCGACCCGCTGCCGGCCGCGGCCGAGATCAAGGGCCGCTACGCCTTCTGGAAGGGCGTCAAGGTTTCGGAATAGCTGAACTGGTGCCCCCAGGGCGAGGCGAGGCCTCGCCCGCCCCCCGAGGGGGTTCGAGGGCCTACGGAACGGCCGGGCGCCCCTCGACGGGCCACAGCGCCCACAGCCGCAGCGGCTGCTTGGTGCGGCCGGCCTGCAGCGCCGCCTCGTCGCCCCAGCCCCAGAACAGGTCGGCGCGCACGGCGCCCTGGATGGCGCCGCCCGTGTCCTGGGCCAGCACCAGGCGACGCAGCGGCGTGGTGGACCACGGCTCGGTGCTGTCCAGCCATAGCGGCGTGCCCAGGGCAATGTAGGTGCGGTCGATGGCCACGGAACGGCCCGGCGTCAGCGCCACGCCCTGGGCGCCCCGCGGGCCCCGGGCCGCGTCGGGCAAGGCCTCTTCCCGGAAGTAGACGACGCGCGGGTTCACGGCCAGGGCTTCGCGCACCTTGGCCGGGTTGCGGCGCGCCCAGTCGCTCAAGGAGCGCGGCGTCGCGTCGCTCACCTCGCCGCGGTCGAGCAGGGGGCGCACGACCGACTGGAAGGGCTGGTCGTTGTGGCCGGCGAAGGCCACTCGGCTGATGCGCTCGGTGCCGCCGGTGTCCCGCATGACGAGGCGGCCAGAGCCCTGGATCTGCAGCTGCAGCAGCGCGAAGGGGTCGTCGACAAAGGCCAGCTCCAACGCCGTGAAGCGCGGGTTGCCGTCCACGTCGCGGCGCGGCGTACGGCGCAGCACCGGGTCGCTGGGCAGGGCGTGCAGCGGCCACTGGAAGGCGCCCTGGCGCGTGCGGCTGGCGGCGAGCTGGGGTTCGAAATAGCCGGTCAGCAGGCCGGTGGCCTCGCCGCTGTCGGCGCTCAGCCGCCAGGGGCGCAGATGCTTCATCAGGAAAACGGTCGCCTCGAGCGCATCGCCCGGTGCCTGCAGCGCCGCGCGGGCGCAGAACTCGGCCCAGCCTGGAGCCGGGCGCTGGCAGCCGGCCAGCAGGGCCGGCCAGGCGGCGAGCAGGTCGTCCTGGCCCCAGCCGGGCAGTTCCTGCCAGTCGACGGCGAGCCAGCGCGGCGCCGCGGGCGGCTGCGAAGGGAGCGGCACCGGCACTGGCACCGCCGGCGCTTGCAGCGGCGGCGACGAGCAGGCGGCCAAGCTTCCTAGAATTGCGGCCAACGCCCCACGCGCCCACCACCCCATGCTGCTACTCGTCCTCGAAGCCCTCGGCGCGCTGCTGATCTTCGTCTTCATCATCTGGTGGACCATGTTCTCGGGCCGCGACAAGGGCGAGCGCCGGGACGAGTGATCCGCGCCGGTGTTAATGCAAGCTGGCGCTGTCTGCCAGAAGGAATTCAGCCACCTCGGTGTGGAAGACCTCGCAGGCCTCGGTCACGCACAGGAAGCGCCCGCGCATGGTGCCCTGCGGCGTGCCGATCTGGGCCCAGGAGCTGTACTGGAAGCTCTGGCCCGGCGCCAGCACCGGCTGGTGGCCGACGACGGCCAGGCCGTCGACGATCTGTACCTGGCCGCGCGCATCGGTGATCTCCCAGTGCCGGCCGATGAGCTGGGACAGCACGTCGCCGCTGTTCTCGATGGTGACGGTGTAGCTGAAGGCGTACAGGCCTTGCTCGAGATGGGTCTGCTCGGGCAGGGCCTGGACGGTGACGCTGCAACTGAATCGGGGGTTGGCCATCGGGGGATTGTCGGGCTCGGGGGCTATGCTCGGCCCATGTGCTTCGGACCACCTGATCCTAAATGCTGCTGCGTGCTGGCCGGGCGCTGATCGGGCTGATCGGCCTGTCCGCGCTGCTGAGCACCCAAGCGCAGGAACTGACGCTGCGCACGATCCAGCAGGCGAGCTCCCTCGTCAAGTACGACCCCGAGAGCGGCCCGCAGAGGCCGGGCATCTGCATGGAGATGCTGCAGGCGGTCGAACGCGTCGACCCTGGCCTGCACTTCAGCGGGCTGAAGCAGCATGTGCCGCTGCGCCGTATCGAGCGCCTGCTGGCCGAGGGCCAGGTGGATGTCTTCTTCTGCCTGCTGCGCTCGCCGGAGCGCGAGCGCCAATGGCGCTATATACCCACGCCCTTGTACGGCATCCGACATGTGATCGTGCAACGCATGGACGACGACCGCCCTGTCGACAACCTGCAGGAGCTGGCCGCGATGAGCCAGATCAAGCCCGTGCTGGTGGCGCGTGGCACGGTGCTGGCACGCAAGCTGGACATCGCCGGCGTCAACCTGTCCGAGGTGGGTTCGGAACGCGAGGCCCTGCAGATGCTGACGCTGGGCCGCACCGACGCCGTCTATGGCCAGGACATCAACCTGCTGCGCCACATCCGCGATGCCCGGCTGGGTGATCGGGTCAGGCTGGGCCGCACCGTCTTCCAGGAAGAGGCGCAATACCTGGCCGTACGCAACGACCTGCCGGCCGCCATTGTCGAAAGGCTGGGCGAGGCGTTGCGCAAGCTCGAACGCTACGGCGTTCTGCGCCAGCTCACCGAGAAATACCGATGAAGCCCCTCTACTTGCCCCCCGACGGCCGCCCGCGCTGCGCCTGGTGCGCCGCCGCAGCCGGTGACGATGTTTACCTGCGCTATCACGACGAGGAATGGGGTCGGCCGGTGGCCGACGATTTCCGCCTGTTCGAGAAGCTCTGCCTGGAAGGCTTCCAGAGCGGGCTGTCGTGGCGCACCATCCTGAACAAGCGCGAGGCCTTTCGCGCCGCCTTCGCGGGCTTCGACTACAACCAAGTGGCCCGGTTCGGCGAGAAGGACGTCAACCGCCTGCTGCTTGACGCCGGCATCGTGCGCCACCGCGGCAAGATCGACGCGGCCATCCACAACGCCGGGCGCTGCGTGGAGCTGGTCGCCACGGAAGGCTCGCTGGCCGCCTACCTCTGGCGCTTCGAGCCGCCCAAGAACTCGGTGGCCCACAACCTCGCCACGTCGGCGCCTTCCGAGGCCCTGTCCAAGGACCTGAAGAAGCGCGGCTGGAAGTTCGTCGGCCCGACCACCATGCATGCGCTGATGCAGGCCATGGGCCTGATCAACGACCACCAGCCCGGCTGCCACCACTGGAAGGAAGCGCAGAAGGCCAGGGACAGCTTCAAAAGACCGGGAACCTAGAATCCCGGGCCATGCCCGCTGCCCAACACATCATCGCCCCCAGCATCCTGTCCGCCGACTTTGCCCGCCTGGGCGAGGAGGTGAAGAATGTGCTGGCCGCCGGCGCCGACTGGATCCATTTCGACGTGATGGACAACCATTACGTGCCCAACCTGACCTTCGGCCCCATGATCTGCGAGGCCCTGCGCAAGCATGCGGTGCTGCCCGACGGCACGCCGGCCATCCTCGATGTGCACCTGATGGTGCAGCCCGTCGACAGCCTGGCCCAGGCCTTCTGCCGCGCCGGCGCCGACATCGTGACCTTCCACCCCGATGCCAGCACCCATGTGGACCGCACCCTGCAGCTCATCAAGGGGGAAGGCAAGCAGGCCGGCCTCGTCTTCAACCCCGCCACGCCGCTGGACGTGCTGGAATGGGTCATCGACAAGGTCGACCTCATCATGCTGATGAGCGTGAACCCGGGCTTCGGTGGCCAGAGCTTCATCCCCTCGGCACTGCAGAAGCTGAAGAAGGTGAGCGAGATCATCAAGGCCAGTGGCCGCGACATCCGCCTGGAGATCGACGGCGGCGTCAAGGTCGACAACATCCGCGAGATCGCCGCTGCAGGTGCCGACACCTTCGTCGCCGGCTCGGCCATCTTCGGCAAGCCCGACTACAAGGCCGTCATCGACGCGATGCGTGCCGAGCTTTCGAAAGCCTGAGATGGCCGCCCTCCTCCTCGTCTGCACCGCCAACATCTGCCGCTCGCCCATGGCCGAGGCCATCTTCAGGGCCAGGCTCGGCGACGTGTTCAAGACCATTGCCTCCGCCGGCGTACATGCCGACCCGCGCGGCGGCCCGGTGGACGCGCGTGCCGCGGCGGCGCTGGAGCGGCACAAATACAGCCTGGAGCGCAAATGGCGCTCGCGCCGCGTCGATCCCGAGCAGCTCGGCCAGTACGACCTGGTGCTGGCCATGGAGTCCGAGCATGTCGAGGCCCTGCGCAAGACGGCCGCGCCCGAGCACCATGCCCGCATCCTGATGCTGACCGACTTCGTGCCGGAGATGGCCGGCGAAGACATCCCCGACCCCTATTTCGGCCCGGTCGCCGGCTTCGACGCCGTCATCGCCATGATCGAACGCGCCGCCGCCAGCCTGCAGATGGCCGCGCGAGAGGGTCGTCTCAAGTTCAGCTGAACAACTGCGGCCTGAAACGCCCTCTTCCGAATGACTCAGCGACTGCAGTGGAACCGGCTTTGGCTCCGGCATCACATCGCTACGCGATATGAGCCTTCACCGGAGCGCAAGCGCTCTGCCGGGCCACTCGCAGTGCCCCCTTGAGGGGGCCGCGGCTCCGCCGCGGTACGGGGTGGACCAAGTTCACGCGGCCTTGCCGGCGAACTCCGCCACTTCGCGGACATCAGGCCCCGTACCGCTGAAGCGGTCCAGCGCCAGGAAGATGACCGGCGTGATGTAGAGCGTCACGGCCTGGGACAGGATCAGGCCGCCCACCACGGCCAGGCCCAGCGGCTGGCGCAGCTCGGCGCCGGCGCCCAGGCCCAGGGCGATGGGCAAGGCCCCCATCAGCGCGGCCAGCGTCGTCATCATGATGGGCCTGAAGCGCAGCACGCAGGCCTCGCGAATGGCCTCGGCCGGCGTCAGGTTCTGGCTGCGCTGCGCATCCAGGGCGAAGTCGATCATCATGATCGCGTTCTTCTTGACGATGCCGATCAGCATGACGATGCCGATGGTGGCGATGATGGTCAGCTCCATGCTGGCGAGCTGCAGCGTGATCAGCGCGCCCACCGCCGCCGACGGCAGGCCGGCCAGGATGGTGATGGGGTGGATATAGCTCTCGTAGAGCACGCCAAGCAGCACATAGATGACCGCCAGCGCCAGGCCGATCAGCAGCAGCTGGCCGCCCTGCGAGTCCTTGAACACCGCCGCGTCGCCGCCATAGCTGGTGATGACGCTGGCCGGCAGCTGGATCTCGCGGGCATAGCCTTCGAGCGCCGTCGTCGCATCGCCAAGCGGCACGTTGGGCGCAAGGTTGAAGCTGATGGTGATGGCCTGCAGCTGGCCCTGGTGGTTGACGGCCGTGGGGCCGAGGCCGCGTTGCACGGTGGCGAAGGCGCTCAGCGGCACCTGGGCGTTGTTGCGGCCGCGCAGATAGATTTTGTCGAAGGCATCCTCGCTGGCGCGGTCGGGGTCGCTGGCCTCCATGATGACCTGGTAGGTGTTGCTCTCGGCATAGATGCTGGACACCTGGCGCTCGCCGAAGGCGTCGTAGAGGGCGTTGCGCAAATCGCCCATCTGCACGCCCAGAACGGATGCGCGCTCTCGGTCGATGATGAGATTGGCCTGCAGGCCGCGCAGCTGCGAGTCGCTGGTCACGTCGCGGAAGCGCTTGTCCTCGCGCAGCCTGTCCTGCAGCTTGACCGACCAGGAGTTCAGCTCGCCGGCCGACACCGACTGCAGGGTGTACTGGTAGCGGCTCTTGCTCTGGCGGCCGCCGAGCTGCAGGTTCTGCACCGGGCGCAGGTAGACGGCGATGCCGGGCACGGCGCGCAGCTTCTTGCGCAGGCCTTCCAGCACCTGGGGCATGGCCGGGCGGTCCTTGCGGGGCTTGAGGTTGATGAAGAGGCGGCCCGTGTTGGTGGAATTGCCGCCACCGCCGATGCCGGCCGACACGCTGGCCACGGCCGGGTCGTCCTGCACGATGGCCGCGACGCGCTCCTGCAGCAGCGTCATGGCCGTGAAGGAGATGTCCTCGGCGGCCTCGGTGCTGCCCTGGATCTGGCCGATGTCCTCCTCGGGGAAAAAGCCCTTGGGGATGGCGATGTAGAACCAGACCGTCGCCGCGAAGCTGATGAGGGCCACGCCCATGACCCACCAGCGGTGGCGCAGCGCGATGTCAAGGCTGCGCGTGTAACCGCCCAGCACCCAGTTGAAGCCCTGCTCGAAATGGCGGCCCAGCCACCCCTCCTCCGTGTGCTCATGGTGCTTGAGCAGGCGGCTGCACAGCATGGGCACCAGGGTCAGCGACACGACGGCCGAGACCAGGATGGACAGCGACACGACGACCGCGAACTCGTGGAAGAGCAGGCCGATGACGCCGGGCATGAAGAAGATCGGGATCAGCGCCGCCACCAGCGAGATCGAGATCGACATGATGGTGAAGGCCATCTCGCGTGCGCCGCGTATCGACGCCTCGAAGGGCGCCATACCGTCCTCGATGTGGCGGTGAATGTTCTCCAGCATGACGATGGCGTCGTCCACCACCAGGCCCACGGCCAGCGTGATGCCCAGCAGCGAGATGTTGTCCAGCGAATAGCCCAGGGCGAACAGCAGGGTCAGCGCGCCGATCAGCGAGATGGGCAGGGACAGCGTCGGGATCAGCGTCGCGACGGCGCGGCGCAGGAAGATGAAGATGACCATGACAACCAGCACGACGGTCAGGGCCAGCGTGAAGTAGACGTCGTGCAGGGACTCGCGGATGGACACCGAGCGGTCGTTCAGCGTGTCCATCTTGATGGAGGCCGGCATCTGCGCCGCGTAGCGCGGCAGCATGGCCTTCACGGCGTCGACGACCTTGACGGTATTGGCGTCAGGCTGGCGCTGGATGGCCAGCACGATGGAGCGCTCGCCCTGGAAGCTGCCGAAGCTCTTGACGGTCTCGAAGCTGTCCTGCACATCGGCCACATCGCGCAGATAGACCGGCGCACCGTTGCGCGACGCAACCACCACCTCGCCGAACTCGCGGGCGCTCCTGAGCTGCTGGTTGGCCTGGATGGTGAGCGTCTGGCGGGCGCCGTCCAGCACGCCCACCGGCGTGTTGGCATTGGCGCCGCGGATGGCGTTCTGCAGTTCCTCCAGCGTGATGTTGCGCTGGTTCAGCAGCTCGTTCCTGGCCTTGATCCGCACCGCGAAACGCTTCTGGCCGAAGATGGACACCTGGGCCACGCCATCGATGGTGGACAGGCCGGGCGACAGCAGATTCTCCGCGTAGTCGTTCAGTTCGGACAGGTTGATGGACGGCGAAGTCAGCGCCACCAGCAGCACCGGCGCATCGGCCGGGTTGACCTTGCGGTAGCTGGGCGGCGAGGTCATCTCGGCCGGCAGGGCGCGCAGCGAGCGGAACAGCGCCGCCTGCACGTCGACGGCGGCGGCATCGATGTCGCGCGCGGAGTCGAACTCCAGCGTCAGCGAGCTGTTGCCCAGGGTATTGACCGAGGAGATGGTCTGCAGTCCGGCAATCGTCGAGAACTGCTTCTCCAGCGGCAGGGCCACCGACGAGGCCATGGTGTCCGGCGAGGCGCCGGGCAGCACGGCCTGCACGTTGATGATGGGCGTGTTGTAGGACGGCAGGGCCGCCACCGGGATGCGGCTCCAGGCCGCCAGGCCGCCGATGACCAGCGAGATGTTCAGCAGGACGGTCATCACCGGCCTGCGGATGAAGAGTTCGGTCAGCCTCATGACGCAGCCCCGGAAGCAGCCGGGTTCGCGGGCTTGACGACCGGCGCCAGCAGCTTGAGCGGCGTGCCGGGGCGCAGGTTCTGCTTGCCGTCCACGACGACCTGCTGGCCCACCTCCAGGCCCTCGACGACGGCCTGCTCGCCCATGCCGGCGCGCAACTGCACCGGCACCAGCTTGGCGGTGTTCTCGGGCGTGACGACATAGACCGAGCGCTCGTTGCCGCGCAGGATGAGGGCGGCCTGCGGAACCACGGTGGCCCCCTTGAGGGTGCGCAGCGTGACGCGCACGCGCAGATACTGGCCCGGCCACAGCGCCTGGGCCTTGTTGTCGAACTCGGCCTTGACCCTGATGGTGCCGGTCGTCGTGTCGACGAGGTTGTCGACGACGGTGACATGCCCCTTCACGGAGGTGGCGCCGCGCGCCGAACCGGGGGGCGGCAGGGCCTCGACGTCCAGGCGGCCGCTACGCGTGGCCTGCAGCAGCGCGCCCAGCTCGGTCTCGGGCAGGTTGAAGGCGATGCTGATCGGGTCGAGCTGGGCGATGTTGACCAGGGGCGCGGCCGTTGCGCTGGGCTGCACCAGGCTGCCCGGGAAGACGCTGACGATGCCGGCGCGGCCGCTGATGGGGGCGCGCAGTTCGTTGTAGCCCACCGTGACCTGGGCCGCCTGCACGGCGGCCTCGTCGCTGCGGATCAGGGCCAGGCCGGCGTCGAAATTGGCCTGCGCCGTGTCGACGGCGTTCTGGGCGATGAAGTTCTGCGCCTTCAGTTCCTTGGCGCGGACGAGCTGGCGCTCCAGGTCGGCCTGCGCGGCGCGGTCGCGGGCGAGTTGGGCCTTGGCCTTCTCGAGCGCGGCGCGGTCGGCGCGGTCGTCGAAGCGGAACAGCAGATCACCCTTCCTGACGTTCTGGCCGTCCTTGACCAGGACCTGGGCGACGATCGAGGTCGTCTGCGCGCGCAGGTCCACGCTTTGCAGCGCGGTGACCGTGCCGCTGGCCTCCTCGGTGATGGGCACGTCGGCCTGCAGCACCTTGACGACGCCCACCACCTGCGCCGGCGCGCTCGCCGCACCGCCCGGCGCCGAAGCGGCCGGCCCGCCGCCTTCGGCATCGGCCTTGCGCCCACAGCCTGCCAATGCGGCCGCGACGGCCACAAGGAGGCCACAGAGGTTCAGGGGAGAGGTCACGCGCATGAGGCTGGGTCTGCCAAAAGTAATGGGGATTGACGAGAAAAACATGCCAGCTTATCCGCAGTGTTTTGCTCGCAGATTGCTGGCGCCGCGAAACACCAGCGGTGCGCTAACGCTGCAGCGCGCGGGCCAGTCGCGCACCGACGACGGCGTTGTTCTTCACCAGCGCGATATTGGTGGCCAGGCTGCGCCCCCCCGTCAGAGCCTTGATGCGGGCCAGCAGGAAGGGCGTGATGGCCTTGCCTTGCACGCCCTGGGCTTCAGCCTCGGCGAGGGCCTGGGCCGAGATGGCGTCGATCTCCTCGCGCGGCATGGCCTCTCGCGCCGGCACCGGGTTGCTGACGACGACACCGCCGCCTAGGCCCAGCGCCCACTTCGCGCGGATGAAGCGCGCCTGCTCGCCGGCGTCGTCCATTCGGAAGTCGGCCTTGAGCCCACTGTCGGGCGTGAAGAAGGCCGCGAAATTGTCCTGGCCGACCGACAACACGGGCACGCCGTGGGTCTCCAGGTATTCCAGCGTCAGGGCCAGGTCGAGGATGGACTTGGCGCCGGCGCAGACCACGGCCACCGGCGTGCGCGCCAGCTCCTGCAGGTCGGCCGAGATGTCGAAGCTCTCGTGGCCGCCACGGTGCACGCCGCCGATGCCGCCGGTGACGAAGACCTCGATGCCGGCGAGCTGGGCGCAGATCATGGTCGCGGCCACCGTCGTCGCGCCCAGGCGCCCCGTGGCGATGGCATAGGGCAGGTCGCGGCGGCTGAGCTTCATCGCGTCCGGCGACTGGGCCAGTTGCTGCAGCTCGTCGTCAGTCAGGCCGATGCGGATGCGACCGCAGATGACGGCGATGGTGGCCGGCACGGCGCCTTCGCTGCGGATGACGTCCTCGACCTCGCGCGCCGTCTCCAGGTTCTGCGGCCAAGGCATCCCGTGGGCAATGATGGTGGATTCGAGGGCGACGACGGGCAACCCCTTTTCACGGGCGGCGGCGACTTCGGGCGAGAGCTGGATCAGTTCATTCATGGTGGCTTATCGGTCCCGGAGGAAATCGGGGTTGAGTTCGGGGTGGACGCTGTCTTCGGTCTGCAGCGTCAGCGCGGCCAGGTCCAGGCCCAGGCGGGCAGCGGCGTCGAAGTCGTCGCAGTCGCGCAGCAGGGCCGCACAGACGCCGGCCGACAGCGCGTCACCCGCGCCGGTGACGTCGACGACATCGACATCGGGCGCCGGCCAGTGGCGCGGCGCGTGACCGGGCTCGCTGAGCAGCAGGCCCGCGGCGCCCTTGGAGACGAGGATGCGCGCCACGCCGCGTGCATGCAGGGCCGCGAAGGCGTCGAGAGGCTCGGCGGCAATGGTGGCGAGCTCGCCGGCGTTGAGGATCAGCAGATGCAGGCCGGCGAGCTGTTCGGGCAGGCGGCCCATCTTGGCCTCGGACACGGCGACACAGACCAGCGGGATGCCGCTGGCCCGGGCCTCGCCGAGCAGCAGCGGCCAGGCGTCGGTGGGCAGATTGCCGTCGGCAACGACCAGGGCCGCACTCGCGCGCAGGGCCTTGCTGGCCTCCAGCGCCCAGGGGTTGAGGCTTTCGACCAGGGGCATGGCCGCCAGGCCCAGTTCCAGGCTGCCGTCGGGCGCCAGCACGGCCGTGTAGCTGTCGCTGGCGTGGCGGCGCAGGCGGATGACGGCGCGGGTGTCCATGCCGACTTGGGCGGCCTGCTCCAGCAGCATGCGACCGCCGGCGTCGTCGCCCACGGCCGCGACCAGGGCCACGGGCAGGCCCAGGCGGGCCAGGTTCTCGGCCACGTTGCGCACGACGCCGCCCGGGGTTTCATGCGACTCGCAGGGGTTGGACGAGCCGCCCAGGGCGCTCGCCAGCAGCTTGAGCTTGCGGTCGATGTTGAGGCCGCCTATGCAGACGATGGGGGCGGCAGTGGTATTCATCGCCCGATTCTAGGAAGCCAGGCGGCCACCGCCGCTGCCAGCGCCAGCACCACCTGCCTGTCGTTGCGGCCGCTGCGCGCACGCACATGGAAGGCATGGTCGGCATCGTCCTCCAGATGCAAAGTGGCCTTGTCGCCCAGGCCCTGGACGACATCCTTCAGCAACTCCAGCTCGGCCAGCTCATCGCGCGTCCCTTGCAGGAAGAGCATCGGGACCTTGACCTCGGCCAGATGAGCGGCCCGCTCAATGCCCGGCTTGCCGGCCGGATGCGGCGGGAAGCCGACAAAGACCAGGCCGCGCACGCCAGGCGGGGCCTCGGCCGCCTGGGCCTGGGACGTCATGCGGCCGCCAAAGGACTTGCCGCCAGCAAGCAACGGCGCATCGGGCAATCGCTTGCGCGCCGCCGCCACCGCGGCGCGCACGGCCGCATGGGCCGCGGCCGCCGTGTCGGGCCGCTTGGAGCCTTTCTCCATGTAGGGAAACTGGTAGCGCAGCGTCGCCACGGCCTGGTCGAACAAAGCCAGCCACAGCTCGGCCATAAAGCTGTGGTGCATGCCGGCCCCGGCACCGTGGGCAAACACATAGACCGCGCGCGACCGCGGCGGTTGCAACCACAGGGCCGACACCGTCGTGTCAGCATCGACCTTCAGCTTGAGGGGTTCGGCTTCACTCATGGGACAAGCTTAGTGCGCTAGAGTCGCCCGCGGCGCGGCGCCATGCCGCCCACGTCGCTCGGACGGTTCCGGGCGCTCACGTGACACTGCCAATGACTGCTTCCCCTTCCGCCTCCGGCGGCAAGCGCCGTTTCGCGCGCATCGACCGCCTTCCGCCCTACGTCTTCAACATCACCGCCGAGCTCAAGCTCGCGGCCCGCCGGCGTGGCGAGGACATCATCGACATGAGCATGGGCAACCCCGACGGGGCCACGCCGGCGCATATCGTCGCCAAGCTCAACGAGGTCTCGCTGCGGCCCGACACGCATGGCTACTCGGCCAGCAAGGGCATCCCGCGCCTGCGCCGCGCCATCTCGCACTGGTACCAGCGCCGCTACGGCGTCGACATCAACCCCGACACCGAGGCCATCGTCACCATCGGCTCCAAGGAGGGCCTGGCCCACCTGATGCTGGCGACGCTGGACCGCGGCGACACCGTGCTGGTGCCTGACCCCAGCTACCCCATCCACATCTATGGCGCGGTCATCGCCGGCGCCGACATCCGTGCCATTCCGGTCAGCAGCGAGGTCGACTTCTTCGCCGAGCTGGAGCGCACCATCCGCGGCAGCTACCCCAAGCCCAAGATGATGGTGTTCGGCTTCCCGTCCAACCCGACGGCGCAATGCGTGGACCTCGGCTTCTTCGAGCGCGTGGTGGCCCTGGCCAAGAAGCACGACATCCTGGTCGTGCACGACCTCGCCTATGCCGACATCGTCTACGACGGCTACGTGGCGCCGTCCATCATGCAGGTGCCCGGCGCCAAGGACGTAGCGGTCGAGTTCTTCACGCTCTCCAAGAGCTACAACATGGCCGGCTGGCGCGTCGGCTTCATGGTCGGCAACCCCGACCTCGTCGCCGCCCTGGCCCGCATCAAGAGCTATCACGACTACGGCACTTTCACGCCGCTGCAGGTCGCGGCCATCGCCGCCCTGGAGGGCGACCAGCAATGCGTGCAGGACATCGCCGCCAGCTACCAGCGCCGCCGCGACGTGCTCCACAAAGGGCTCACCGAGGCCGGCTGGCCGGTCGACTGCCCCAAGGCCAGCATGTACATCTGGGCCCGCATTCCCGAGCCCTACCGCGAGCTGGGCTCGCTGGAGTTCGCCCGCCAGCTGCTGGAGAAGGCCAAGGTCTGCGTGTCGCCCGGCATCGGCTTCGGCGACCACGGCGACGGCCATGTGCGCTTCGCGCTGATCGAGAACGAGTCGCGCATCCGCCAGGCGGTGCGCGGCATCAAGGCCATGTTCAAGGCCGACGGGCTGCTGAAGCCATGACGCGCCTGCAGGCCTGCATGCTCGACCTCGACGGCACCCTGGTCGACACCCTGGGTGACTTCGTCGCCGTGCTGGGCCGGGTGCTGTCCGAGCTCGGCCTGCCTGCGGTCAGCCGTGACTTCGTCGAGCACACCATCGGCCGCGGCAGCGAGCATCTGGTGCGCACCACGCTGGCCGCGGCCGGCGGCGAGCCAGCGCTGTTCGACCGGGCCTGGACCCTGTACCAGCGCCACTACGCCGAGGTGAACGGCGAATACGCCACCGTCTACCCGGGCGTCGTCGAGGGACTGAAGGCGCTGAAGGCCCTGGGCCTGCCGCTGGCCGTGCTGACCAACAAGCCGGGTGCGCCGGCGCGCGAGCTGCTGCGCCGCAAGGGCCTGGACGGCTATTTCAGCCACGTCTTCGGCGGCGACGCCTTCCCGCGCAAGAAGCCCGATCCGCTGCCGCTGATCAGGACCTGCGAGGCCCTGGGCCAGCCGCCTTCAGCAACCTGGATGGTGGGCGACTCGCGCAACGATGCCGAGGCAGCCCGCGCGGCGGGCTGCCCCCTGGTGCTGGTGACGTATGGCTACAACCATGGCGAGGACATCCTCGCCGTACCGGCCCTGCAGCATGTGGGCCGGCTGGACGCCATCAGTTTCCGCGGCGGGACTTCTTAGCGACGCCCAGCAGGGCGTCCTTCAGGCTGTCGTCGGCCGGCTTGTCGCCCAGCCAGATGCGCAGCAGGGCCGTGAAGAACTCGGGCTCCTTGATGGGCTCGCTCATCAGCGGCTTGCCGTTGAGCAGCAGCGTGGAGCCTATGCCCGGCACATAGTCGACCGAGAAGCTGTCGCCGTTGCTCAAGGCCTTGCGGCTGGCGAAGACCTCGCTGAGCTTGAGCACGCCGTTGATGGACTTGACGAACTCGTCACGCGGCGCGTTGGCTTCCATGCCCTTGGTGAAGAGCTTGCCCAACTCATTACCGTCGATCTCGCGCAGCATCTGGATGTGGATGCGCTTGGGGCCGGGTGCCGCCAGCACCTCGGCCGTCGTGCCGGCCTTGTGGGTCAGGTACAGGCCCGCCGTGTAGACCTTGACGACGAACTTGTAGCGGACGCCGGCGCCATTGAGCACCAGCTTCTGGCCCGCCAGGTCCATGGCCGTCTCGTACTTCACATTGGCCACTTCGACCGTTTCGGCCCAGGCTGCCGTGGTTCCCCCCAGACTGCCGACGGCCACCAGGGCCGCGACGATGAATGCGCGCATGTCTCGCTCCGTTGTCGTGCCGCGATGGCGGCATCTTCGTGAACCGAAGTATGGCGCGACATGCCCAAAAACCCGCTGATACACTGATCCGATCATGTTCATCACGCGGAAGTACATCACGGGGTCGAGCGACCGGGGAGCCTGGCCCTGGCGTCGCTGGTCAATCCTGGCCTGATGTTGCTTGGCGCGCCCTGACGCGCATTTCCCGCGTTGCCCGTGTTCCCCGGGCTGCACGCCAAGCCCTGAAACTTGTCTTTCAAGGTTTGAGACGTGATCACTGAACTCGAATTCCAGAGCCTCGCTGCCGAGGGCTACAACCGCATCCCGCTGATCAGCGAGGCCTTTGCGGATCTCGAAACCCCGCTGTCCCTCTATCTCAAGCTGTGCTCGGGCGCCGGCCAGGGCCGCAACAGCTTTTTGCTCGAATCCGTCGTCGGCGGCGAGCGCTTCGGGCGCTATTCCTTCATCGGCCTGCCCGCCCATACGCTGATCCGGGCGACCGGCCACCTCAGCGAGGTCGTCACCGACGGCGCGGTCGTCGAGACGCATGAAGGCAACCCGCTCGACTTCATCGCCGCCTACCAGGAGCGCATCAAGCCCAAGATCCCGGCCGGCCTGCCGCGCTTCTGCGGCGGCCTGGCGGGCTACTTCGGCTACGAGGCCGTGCGCGCCATCGAGAAGAGGCTGGACCGCGACCACAAGGGCGAAGGCCTGGGCACGCCGGACATCCTGCTGCTGCTGTCCGAGGAAGTCGCCGTCATCGACAACCTGTCCGGCCGCCTCTACCTCATCGTCTGGGCCGACCCGCGCCAGCCCGAGGCCTATTTCCGCGCCAAGAAGAAGCTGGCCCAGTTGCGCGACAAGCTCACCTACTCGGTCAGCGTGCCGCGCGTGCCGCGCAGCGAATCCCACGCGGCGCACCGCGGCTTCGCCAAGGCCGACTATCTCGAAGCCGTCGCCAAGGCCAAGGAATACATCGCCGCCGGCGACCTGATGCAGGTGCAGGTGGGCCAGCGCATCTCCAAGCCCTACAAGGCCGAGCCCATCGCGCTGTACCGGGCCCTCAGGGCGCTGAACCCCAGCCCGTATATGTACTTCTATGACCTGGGCGACTTCCAGATCGTCGGCGCCAGCCCCGAGATCCTGGTGCGCGAGGAGCATGCCGGCGACGGCAGCCGCAAGGTGACGATTCGCCCGCTCGCCGGCACCCGCCCGCGTGGCGCCACGCCTGAGCGCGACCTGGAACTGGAAGCCGAACTGCAGGCCGACCCCAAGGAGCGCGCCGAGCATCTGATGCTGATCGACCTGGCGCGCAACGACATCGGCCGCATCGCCCGCACCGGCAGCGTCAAGGTGACCCAGGCCTTTACCATCGAGCGCTACTCCCACGTCATGCACATCGTCTCCAACGTCGAGGGCGTGCTGCGCCCTGAGGTCGGCCAGCTCGACGTGTTGAAGGCCACCTTCCCCGCCGGCACGCTGACCGGCGCACCCAAGGTCAGGGCCATGGAGCTCATCGACGAGCTGGAACCGGTGCAGCGCGGCATCTACGGCGGCGCCTGTGGCTATCTGAGCTTTGCCGGCGACATGGACCTGGCCATCACCATCCGCACCGGCATCATCAAGAACGGCACCCTGTATGTGCAGGCGGCGGCGGGCGTCGTTGCAGATTCGGTACCCGAGTTGGAGTGGCAAGAGACTGAAGCCAAAGCCCGCGCCTTGCTGCGCGCCGCCGAACTCGTCGAGGAGGGGTTTTGATGAGCCCCCACGTTCACTTCGTTCACTGCCCCCCGAGGGGGACGGCCTCCCTTGGGGCGGCCCGGCGGGAGTCCACATGCTGCTGATGATCGACAACTACGACAGCTTCACCTTCAACATCGTCCAGTACTTCGGTGAACTGGGCGCCGACGTGAAGGTGGTGCGCAACGACGAGATCACCGTGGCCGAGATGGCGGCCATGAACCCCGACCACATCGTCTTCTCGCCTGGCCCCTGCACGCCGACCGAGGCGGGTGTCTGCGTGGAGGCCATCCAGCATTTCCTCGGCAAGAAGCCGCTGCTGGGCGTCTGCCTGGGCCACCAGGCCATGGGCCAGGCCCTGGGCGGCAGGATCATCCGCGCCCAGCGCCAGATGCATGGCAAGGCCAGCACCATCACGACCGATCAGCGCGGCGTCTACACCGGCCTGCCCAAGGATTTCTCCGTCATCCGCTACCACTCCCTCGTCATCGAGGAAGCGACATGCCCGGCGGCGCTGGAGATCACCTCGCGCAGCGACGACGGCGAGATCATGGGCGTGCGCCACCGCGAGCTGGCCGGCACGGCCACGCCGATGGAGGGCGTGCAGTTCCATCCCGAGTCCATCCTCAGCGAGCATGGCCACGCGATGCTGCGCAATTTCCTGGAGCTGAAGCCATGAGCGAATACGCCCCGTCGTCGAGTGGCGGTGGCGACGTCGTCGTTGACCTTCGCAGCGATACGGTCACCAAGCCGACGCCGGCCATGCTAGAGGCCATCAAGGCAGCCAAAGTCGGCGACGATGTCTTTGGCGACGACCCCACCGTCAACGCGCTGCAGGAGCGCGTCGCCGCCCTGCTCGGCAAGGAGGCGGCCCTCTTCATGAGCAGCGGCACGCAGAGCAATCTCTGCGGCCTGCTGGCCCATTGCGGCCGTGGCGACGAATACATCGTCGGCCAGCTCGCCCACACCTATCGCTACGAAGGCGGCGGCGCGGCGGTGCTCGGCAGCATCCAGCCCCAACCCCTGCCCAACCAGGCCGACGGCACGATCAGGCTGGAGGACATCGCCGCGGCCATCAAGCCCGACGACCCCCACTTCGCCCGCACCCGGCTGCTGGCCCTGGAGAACACCTGGAGCGGCAATGTGCTGCCGGCGAGCTATGTGACTGACGCCTGCGAGCTGGCCCATTCGCGTGGCCTGTTCACGCATCTGGACGGTGCCCGCCTGTTCAATGCCGCGGTCGCTTCCGGCCGCACGGTGGCCGAGCTGGCCCGCCATTTCGACTCGGTCTCCATCTGCTTCAGCAAGGGCCTGGGCGCCCCCATCGGCTCCATGCTGGTGGGCAGCAAGGCGCTGATCGCCCGCGCCCATCGCGTGCGCAAGATGGTGGGTGGCGGCCTGCGCCAGGTCGGTCTGTTGGCCGCGGCGGCCGATTACGCCCTGACCCATCACGTCGACCGCCTCGCTGACGACCATGCCCTGGCCAAGCGCCTGGCGGACGGCCTGGCCGCCCTGCCGGGTGTCACGGTCACGCCACCGCAGACGAATATCGTCTTCGCCCAGGTCAGCGATGGCCGCACGCCGGCGCTGCTGGAGCACCTGAAGTCCCGCGGCGTGCTGGCCACCGGCCTCATCGGCCTGCGCTTCGTGGCCCATCTGGACGTCGATGCGGCCGGCGTCGACCACGCCATCGCCGCGGCCCGCGAGTTCCTGGAGGCCTGATCATGTCCACATCGACGCTGCTGATCTCGCTCTACGAGCAGAAGGCCGCCATCGACCGCGAATTCCTCGCGGCGCTGGTCGACGCCCCCTTGTCGCCCGACAACCGCCACGTCGCCATCCGCACCCTCAACCACATCCATACCGTGGACCGCATCTTTGCCGCCCATCTGCGCGGCGAGGCGCATGGCTTTGCGGCTACCAACACCGAGGCGACGCCGACGCTGGCCGAGCTGCGCGCCTCGGTCGAGCAGGTGGACGGCTGGTATGTCGACTATGTGCGCGGGCTGCGCCCCGAACAGTTCGAGGAAGTGCTGAGCTTTCGCTTCACCGACGGTGACGCCGGCCGCATGAGCCGCGAGGAAATCCTGGCCCATGTCATCCACCATGGCAGCCACCACCGCGGCAATGTCGGCATGCTGATGAAGCAGGTCGACCAGGCGCCGCCACGCGACCTGTTCACGCGCTACCTGCACCAACAAGAACCCCAGCGCCGCGAGGCGGGGGCCTGTTAGCGCTACGGGATCGGATGCGTTGCCACTCAAAAGCCCGCGAGCAAGGCGCGAGGTCGAAGCTGGGGTTGTCCCCAGCGAGACTTCGCAACACCGCGCGCGGGCTTTTGAGTGACAACCCTTCGGGAGGGGGTCTGCGCAGGCGCATGGCTTCGTTGCGCGCCTTGCCTGGGCATGAGCCCAGGCGGCACCGCACGCCTAGCCCTGCGCCCGCGCAGACCCCCTCGCATCGATTCCAGTAGCGCTAGCAGGCCCCATCATGCCGATCACCGACACCGAAGCCCTGACCCGCGTCATCGAGCACCGCGAGATCTTCCATGACGAGATGCTGACGCTGATGCGCCGCATCATGGCCGGCGAGATGTCGCCAGTCATCGCATCGGCCCTGCTGACCGGCCTGCGCGTGAAGAAGGAGACGATCGGCGAGATCACCGCCGCCGCCCAGGTCATGCGCGAGTTGAGCAACAAGGTGCCGCTGGGGCCCCTGCCCCATCTCGTCGATGTCGTCGGCACGGGTGGTGACGGCGCGCACAGCTTCAACATCTCGACCTGCTCGATGTTCGTCGCCGCGGCGGCCGGCGCCCAGGTGGCCAAGCATGGCAACCGCAGCGTCAGCAGCAAGACCGGCAGCGCCGACGTGCTGGAGGCCCTGGGCGCCAACATCCAGCTCGCGCCGCGCGCCGTGGCCGCCTGCCTGGACGAATGCGGCATCGGCTTCATGTTCGCGCCCAACCACCACCCGGCGATGAAGAACATCGCGCCGGTGCGCCGCGAACTCGGCGTGCGCACCATCTTCAACATCCTGGGCCCGCTGACCAACCCGGCCGGCGCGCCCAATATCCTGATGGGCGTCTTCCACCCCGACCTCGTCGGCATCCAGGTGCGTGTGCTGCAGCGCCTGGGCGCCGAGCATGCCCTGGTCGTCTACGGCAAGGACGGCATGGACGAGATCTCCCTGGGCGCGACAACCCTGGTCGGCGAGCTGAAGGACGGCGCGGTGCGCGAGTACGAGATCCACCCCGAGGACTTCGGCATGGCCATGGCCAGCAACCGCAGCCTCAAGGTCGACAACCCCGAGCAGTCGCGCGAGATGCTGATCGGCGTGCTCGACGGCACCACCGGCCCGGCACGCGACATCGTGCTGCTGAACGCCGGCGCCACGCTGTACGCGGCCAATGTGGCGCCGACGCTGGCCGACGGCATCGCCCGCGCCCGCGCGGCCCTGGACAGTGGCGCCGCGCGGGCCAAGCTCGATGCCTTCGTCAAGCAGACGCAGGCGCTGGGGAAGAGCTGATGGCCGATATCCTCAACCGCATCGTCGAGGTCAAGTGGGAAGAGATCGCGGCCGCCAAGGCCAGGCGCTCGCTGGCTTCCCAGCGTGAGGAGGCCGAGGCCCGCAAGGGCGAGCAGCTGGGCTTCGAGCGCTCGCTGCGCGCCACCATCGCCGCCGGCCATGCCGCCGTCATCGCCGAGATCAAGAAGGCCAGCCCCAGCAAGGGCGTGCTGCGCGAAGACTTCCAGCCCGGACTGATCGCCGAGAGCTATGCCCGCAACGGCGCTTCCTGCCTCAGCGTGCTGACCGACGAGCGCTTCTTCCAGGGCTCGGCCGCCTATCTGCGCGAGGCCCGCACGGCCTGCGAGCTGCCGGTGCTGCGCAAGGACTTCATGGTCGACGAATACCAGGTCATGGAAGCCGGGGCCATGGGCGCGGACTGCATCCTGCTGATCGCCGCCTGCCTGGCCGACTCCCAGATGGCCGACCTCGAAGCCGCCGCCCATGCCATCGGCCTGGACGTGCTGGTGGAAGTGCACGACGGCGAGGAACTGGACCGCGCGCTGCAGTTGAAGACGCCGCTGGTGGGCATCAACAACCGCAATCTGCGCACGTTCGACGTCACGCTGGACACGACCCTCGGCCTGCTGCCGCGCGTGCCGGCCGACCGGCTGCTGGTGACCGAGTCCGGCATCCTCGGCGCTGCCGATGTGAAGCGCATGCGCTATGCCAACGTGAACGCCTTCCTCGTCGGTGAGGCTTTCATGCGCGCACCAGACCCGGGCCAAGCCCTGGCAACATTGTTCGGGTGAAGCTGCCACTGCAACTCCCGGACACCGACTGGCGTCCCGTTGTCGAAGCCTGGGCCACATCGCCCATCGGGCAAAAGCTCGAGGCCTTCCTTGAAGCACGCGCTGCCGCCGGTGCCACCATCTACCCGCCCGAGCCGCTGCGCGCGCTGACCCTGACGCCGCTGGCGAGCACGCGAGTCGTCATCCTCGGCCAGGACCCTTACCACGGCCCCGGCCAGGCCGAGGGCCTGAGCTTTAGCGTGCCCGAGGGCGTGCCCTTCCCGCCCAGCCTGCGCAATATCTTCAAGGAGATCCAGCGCGACCTCGGCAAGCCCTTCCCGCAGAGTGGCAGCCTGGTGCGCTGGGCCGAAGGCGGGACGCTGCTGCTCAACGCCGTGCTGACCGTGGAAGATGGTCAGCCCGCCAGCCATGCCAACCGCGGCTGGGAGGTGCTGACCGACGCCCTCATCAAGGCCGTGGCCGAGGATCCCGCCCCCAAGGTCTTCATGCTCTGGGGCAGCTATGCCCAGGCCAAGGCGCCGCTGATCGAGGCGGCCCGCCAAGACCATCTGGTGCTGAAGGCCAACCACCCCTCGCCGCTGTCGGCCCTGAAGCCACCTCGGCCCTTCATCGGCTGCGGCCATTTCTCGACGGCCAAGGCCTGGCTGGAAGAGCGTGGGCGGGGTCGAACGACGGCAGCGAAGCAGCAGCCCGACTGAAGCGGTTCAGCGCAGGCGCGCCTTGCCGGCCTGGTGTTCCAGTGCGGTGAACACACCACGAAAGAATCCCGCCTCCGAGGCATCGAGGCGCTTGCGTATCGTTTCGAAGGGGAAGCCGCGGAATTCGCGCTCCACCCCGTCGATCATCAAGCAGGTCCCGTACTCATCCTCCAGTACGGCCCACTGCATGCCGAGTTGCCGGTTGCACAGCTCGCCGAACATCGCGCCCAGCACCTGCACGACGAAATCGTCGGAATATCCGTGCCTGTCGCTGGCCGCCTGCCAGCGGGCAAAGCCCAGGTCCAGGTCGTCGGGCGTCCATGCTTCGCCCTGGCCGACGCCAAATGCCACCAGAAATGCCGGGGCCAAGGCCGCGTTCTCGTCGAGCACCCGCTGGTCTTCCAGGCTTGGTGGCGTCACACGCTCAGGCGTTGGCTCGACGGTGGCGACCAGCACCTCGACCGCCCCGCCGTTGCCGCCCACCAGGGTTTGCCGCTCACGGGAGAGGACCGTCTGGCCCTCAAGCTGCTGGTTCTGGCGCTGCAAGGCGGAGGACAGCGTGCCACCGGCACGGCGTCGCAGAGCTGCCATCAGGTCCAACACGATCCCCATCGAAATCCTCCCTCATTGCCGCCTCGAAGGCGTCCTGATTGTTCCGTTCCGAGCAACTCGCCGTTCTATTCGCCCTGCTTTTTCTCAGGCGGTTCAATTCCTACAGTGACAACCTATCGGCACACCCATCCAACAACCCGGGGGCCGACCAGGAGAGTCCACATGAACACCCGATCCATTTCCACGCTGATCACTGCCGCGACGGCTGTCGGGGCGCTGGCGGCGGGCATGTTGCTGGCCATCAATGCGCCGGTTCCGGCGACGGAAGACTTCGGCCAGGCCGCGGCCGTGGTCGCCACGGCCGACAAGAGCTGATCAAGACGCCGTACAGCGCAGCTTCATTCCGCCCAGGGCCTCACGGCCGATCAGCTCGACCACCCAGTCGACGAACACCCGCAGCTTGCTGCTGAGGTGGCGATTCGGTGGATACACCACATAGACGGGCACCGGGTCCGCGTCCCAGTCTTCCAGCACCCGCACCAGCTCGCCGCGCTTGAGCAGCGGGCCGGCCATGAAGCAGGTGACCTGCACCACGCCCAGATGGGCCAGGCCGGCATTCAGATAGGCATTGGCGTCATTGACGGCAATGACATGGTTGCCCACCACCTCCACTTCCTCTTCGCCGCGGCGGAAGGTATCGGACATCACCTTGCCGCTACGGGCCGAAAAATAGCCCACCATGCGATGCGGCTGCTGGCCCAGTTCCAGCGGGTGCGCCGGCGTGCCATGGCGGCGCAGGTACTCAGGCGTCGCGCAGGTGATGAAGCGGAATTCTCCAATGCGGCGCGCCACCAGGCTCTGGTCGGTCAGCTCGCCGCCGCGGATCACGCAGTCGATGTTGTCGCTGATCAGGTCCACCGTGCGGTCGCTGACGCCCAGTTCGATCTGGATGTCCGGGTACTTGGCATAGAAGTCGGGCAGGTGGGGAATGATCATTTCACGGCCGACCACGCCGGGCACGTCGACGCGGATGCGGCCGCGCGGCGTCATGCGCGCCTGGTTCATGCTGCCTTCCAGCTCGTCCAGGTCGGACAGCAGGCGCATGGCGCGCTCGTAGTAGGCGGCGCCATCGGGCGTCACCGTCACGCGCCGCGTGGTGCGGTTCAGCAGCTTGGTGCGCAGATGGGTTTCCAGCGTCTGGATCAGGCGGGTGACGGTGGCCTTGGGCAGGTCCAAGGAGTCGGCGGCCTTGGTGAAGGTGCCGGCCTCGACGACCCGGACATAGGCTTGCATCGCGGTGAGTCGGTCCATGGGCTCATTGTTTCATGTGAAGGAAAAGTGAGTCACCCGGCAGGGCGTTTATCCCAAAGCCGTTGATCCCTATCTTTCGGTCCATGGACAAGATCGCCTATCCCGCCACTTTGCGCCTCGGCCCTGCGCCGGGCCTGGTGGCCCAGGTCTACGCGGCGCGGCGTTCGCTGGAAGGCGGCGACCGCGCCTTGCTGCTGTGGCTGCACGGCGGCTGCTTCACCCAGGGCTGCTCCGCCGAGGCCACCCAGGCCCGCGCCGACATGCTGAGCCAGGCCGGCGCCGACGTCGTGGCCCTGGACTACCCGCTCGCCCCCGAACACCCCTTCCCCGCCGGCCTGAGCGCCGCCTTCGAGGCCCTGCAGGCCCTGGCTGCCAAGCCAGCCAGGCTGACGGGCTCTGCCCACACGGCGTTGTTCGTCGCCGGCGAGGAAGCCGGCGGCAACCTCGCCGCGGCGCTGGCGCTGATGGCGCGCGACCAGCAGGCACCCAGGCTTGCCGGCCAGCTGCTGATCTCGCCGATGCTGGACCCCCACCTCGGCAGCGCCTCCATGCGCGAGGGTGAATGCGGCGGCAGCGAATGCCTCTATGCCAAGGGCTGGCAGGCCTATCTGGGCAGCAGCACGCGCGCCGACCACCCCTATGCGGCGCCGCTGAACGCGAGCCGCCTTAACAGCTTGGCGCCCGCACTCATCCTCAGCGCTGCTGGCCATCCGCTGAACGACGAGTCGCGCCGCTATGCCATCGCCTTGCGCGAGCAGGGTAGCGCAGCCAAGGACCTGACGCTGCCCGCCATCGCCGCCGGCTATGCGCTGAATCCCATCCACGAATTCCTGCGCGAGGCGGCCCGCCGCGCGCTCTCGCTTCCTGCTTGACCTTTGCTTGACCACCTTCCGGGAGAAATAGAAATGCAGTCCACCCCTCCTCGCTTCAATCGCCGCCTCGGCCTCATCGCCGGCGCCGCCGCACTCGTTGCGCTCGGCGCCGTCGGCATCGGCCAGTTCGGCAGCCACACGGCACAAGCCAACTCCGGCCCCGCCGCGCCGCAGGCCACACCGGTGTCCGTCGCCCAGGTCGTCAGCCAGGAGGTCTCGGCCTGGAACGAGTTCTCCGGCCGCCTGGAGGCCGTGGACCGCGTCGACGTGCGGGCCCGCGTCTCGGGCGCCGTGCAGGCTGTTCACTTCCGCGAGGGCAGCCTGGTGAAGGCGGGCGACCTGCTCGTCACCATCGACCCCGCGCCCTACCAGGCCGAGGTGGCCCGCGTGGAGGCGCAAGTGGCCGCCGCCCAGGCCCGCGTGACCTACACCCAGAGCGAACTGGCCCGCTCCAAAGCCCTGCTGGAAGAGCGCGCCGTCGCCAAGCGCGATTTCGATGAGCGCGACAACGCCGCCCGCGAGGCCGCTGCCAATCTGCGCGCCGCCCAGGCCGCGCTGCAAACCGCTCAGCTCAATCTCGGGTACACGCAGGTGCGCGCGCCGGTGGCAGGCCGCGTCGGCAAGCTCGAGGTGACGACGGGCAATCTCGTCGCCGCGGGTGCCGGCGCGCCGGTGCTGACGACGCTGGTCTCCGTCAGCCCCATCTACGCCAGCTTCGATGCCGACGAGAAGATCATCGGCAGCGCCCTGGCCACCCTGCCGGCCGACCGCCGCGGCCTGGAGAAGATTCCGGTCGAGATGGCCAGTGGCGCCGACTCGCTGACCGGCCGCCTGCAACTGGTGGACAACCAGGTCGACGCAAAGAGCGGAACCATGCGCGTGCGCGCCGTCTTCGACAACAAGGACGGCCGCCTGCTGCCGGGCCAGTTCGCCAAGCTGCGCATGGGCCAGGCCAAGAATGAGCCGGCCCTGCTGATCAACGAACGCGCCGTCGGCACCGACCAGGACAAGCGTTATGTCATCGTCGTCGGCCAGGGTAACCAGGCCGAATGGCGCGGCGTGACCCTGGGCGCCAACGTCAACGGCCTGCGCGTCGTGACCAGCGGCCTCAAGGGTGGCGAGCGTGTCGTCGTCGGTGGCGTGCAGCGCGTGCGGCCGGGCGCCTTGCTCGCGCCCAAGGACGTTGCGATGGACGCCAAGCCCGAACTCGCGGCCCAGCAAGCCGCGGCCAAGAACTCCTAAGCCCTTCCCTCACAGAAACCCCGCATGGCGGGCCGGTTCAGCCGGCCTGCGGGCGGTGTGCTGCCGGAGCACCTCATGAATCTCTCCAAATTCTTCATCGACCGCCCCATCTTTGCGGGCGTGCTGTCGCTGCTGATCTTCATCGGCGGCCTGCTGTCGATACGCGCGCTGCCGATCTCGGAATACCCCGACGTCGTGCCGCCCTCGGTCGTCGTGCGCGCCCAGTACCCGGGCGCCAACCCCAAGGTCATCGCCGAAACGGTGGCCACGCCGTTGGAAGAAGCCATCAACGGCGTCGAGGACATGCTCTATATGAGCAGCCAGGCGACCACCGACGGCCTGATGACGCTGACCGTCAGCTTCAAGCTCGGCACCGACCCCGACAAAGCCCAGCAGCTGGTGCAAAACCGCGTCTCGCAAGCCGAAGCGCGGCTGCCCGAGGAGGTCAAGCGCCTGGGCGTGACGACGGTCAAGAGCAGCCCCGACCTGACCATGGTCGTGCACCTGACCTCGCCCAACGGCCGCTACGACATGACCTATCTGCGCAACTACGCGCTGCTCAACGTCAAGGACCGCCTCGCGCGCATCCCGGGCGTGGGCCAGGTGCTGATGTTCGGCTCGGGCGACTATGCGATGCGCGTCTGGCTGGACCCGCAGAAGGTGGCCGAGCACGGCCTGTCGGCCAGCGACGTGGTCACCGCCATCCGCGGCCAGAACGTGCAGGCCGCGGCCGGCGTCGTCGGCGCGTCGCCCGGCCTGGCCGGTGTGGACCTGCAGCTGTCCGTCAACGCGCAGGGCCGGCTGCAGACCGCTGAAGAGTTCGGCGACATCATCGTCAAGAGCGGTGCCAATGGCGCTGTCACTCGCCTGCGCGACCTCGGCCGCGTCGAGCTGGGCGCCAGCGAATACGCGCTGCGCTCGCTGCTGGACAACAAGCAGGCCGTCGCCGTGCCCATCTTCCAGGCCCCGGGAGGCAATGCCCTGGACATCTCGGCCAATGTGCGCGCCGCGATGGAAGACCTGAAGACGGCCATGCCCGAAGGCGTGGACTACACCATCGTCTACGACCCGACGCAGTTCGTGCGCGCCTCCATCGAGTCCGTCATCCACACCCTGCTGGAAGCCGTGGCCCTGGTGGTGCTGGTCGTCATCCTGTTCCTGCAGACCTGGCGCGCTTCCATCATCCCGCTGCTGGCCGTGCCGGTGTCCATCATCGGCACCTTCGCGGTCATGCACGGCTTCGGCTTCTCGATCAATGCGCTGAGCCTCTTCGGCCTGGTGCTGGCCATCGGCATCGTCGTGGACGACGCCATCGTGGTGGTGGAGAACGTCGAGCGCAACATCGCCAACGGCCTCTCCCCGCGCGACGCGACCTACCAGGCCATGCGCGAGGTCTCGGGTCCCATTATCGCCATCGCGCTGACGCTGATCTCGGTCTTCGTGCCGCTGGCCTTCATCACCGGCCTGACGGGCCAGTTCTACAAGCAGTTCGCGCTGACCATCGCCATCTCGACGGTGATCTCGGCCATCAACTCGCTGACGCTGTCGCCGGCCCTGGCCGCCATGCTGCTGAAGGACCACCACGCCCCCAAGGACGCGCTGACCCGCGGCATGGACCGCGTGCTGGGTCGCTTCTTCGGCGGCTTCAACAAGCTGTTCGCCAGCGGCTCCAACAAGTACGGCGGCGGCGTGAAGGCGCTGATGTCGCGCAAGACGGTCATGATGCTCGTCTACCTGGGGCTGGTCGCGGCCACGGCCGGCCTGTTCAAGGCCGTGCCCGGCGGCTTCGTGCCCGGCCAGGACAAGCAATACCTGATCGGCTTCGCCCAGCTGCCCGACGGCGCGACGCTGGACCGTACCGAGGACGTCATCCGCCGCATGACCGACATCACGCTGAAGACGCCGGGTGTCGAACACGCGGTGGCCTTCCCCGGCCTGTCCATCAACGGCTTCACCAACAGCTCCAGCTCGGGCATCGTCTTCGCGACCCTCAAGCCTTTCGACGAGCGCAAGAGCAAGGATCTGTCGGCTGGCGCCATCGCCGGCAAGCTGAACGCCCAGTACGGCGCGATTGAAGACGCCTTCATCGTCATGTTCCCGCCACCGCCCGTGCAGGGTCTGGGCACGACCGGCGGCTTCAAGCTGCAGCTGCAGGACCGCGGCGGCCTGGGCTACGAGGCCATGGACCAGGCATTGAAGGCCTTCATGGCCAAGGCCTACAAGACGCCCGAGCTGGCCGGCCTGTTCTCGAGCTACCAGGTCAATGTGCCGCAGCTGTTCGCCGACCTCGACCGCACCAAGGCCCGCCAGCTCGGCGTGGCCGTGACGGACGTGTTCGACACCATGCAGATCTACCTCGGCAGCCTGTATGTGAACGACTTCAACAAGTTCGGCCGCACCTACTCGGTCCGCGTGCAGGCGGATGCCGCTTACCGCGCCCGGGCCGAGGACATCGGCGCGCTGAAGGTGAGGTCGTCGTCGGGCGAGATGGTGCCGCTGTCCGCGCTGATGAAGGTCAGCCCGAGCTTCGGCCCCGAGCGCGCGCTGCGCTACAACGGCTTCCTGTCCGCCGACATCAACGGCGGCGCCGCACCCGGCTTCTCGTCGGGCCAGGCCCAGGCCGCCGTCGAGCGCATCGCCGCCGAGACCCTGCCCCCGGGCATCGGCTACGAGTGGACCGACCTGACCTACCAGGAAAAGATCGCCGGCAACTCCGCCGCCTGGGTGTTTCCGCTGGCCATCCTGCTGGTCTTCCTGGTGCTGGCCGCCCAGTACGAGAGCCTGACCTTGCCCATCGCCATCCTGCTCATCGTGCCTATGGGCCTGCTGGCGGCGATGACGGGCGTCTGGCTCAGCCACGGCGACAACAACGTCTTCACGCAGATCGGATTGATCGTACTGGTCGGGTTGTCGGCCAAGAACGCCATCCTGATCGTCGAGTTCGCCCGCGAGCTGGAGTTCGCCGGCCGCACGCCGGTGCAGGCGGCCCTGGAGGCGGCGCGCCTGCGGCTGCGCCCCATCCTGATGACGTCGATGGCCTTCGTCATGGGCGTGCTGCCCCTGGTGCTGTCCACCGGTGCCGGCGCCGAGATGCGCCAAGCCATGGGCGTGGCGGTGTTCGCCGGAATGATCGGCGTGACCCTGTTCGGCCTGTTCCTGACGCCACTGTTCTACGTCATCGTGCGCCGCCTCGCGGGCAATGCGCCGCTGCGCCATCACGGTGGCCAGGTTGCTGCGCCCGCAGCGCCCACGCAGCACGTCGCTCCCGTGATCGACGCCCTGCCGCAACGAGGAAAGTAATCATGAAACTCCAACTGACTTCGCTCTTTGCCGCCCTGCTGCTGGCCGGCTGCGCCTCGGTCGGCAGCGTCGACCCCTCGCAGCTGCCCCAGGCCCCGAATGCCTACAAGGCCCAGTCCGCGAACGGCGCAGCCGCGCTGACCACCAGCTGGTGGCAGCCCTTCGCCGACCCCGTGCTGGACGACCTCGTCGGCCGCGCCATGGCCGCCAACACCAGCGTACAGGCAGCCACCGCCCGGCTGACGCAGGCCCGCGCGGCCCTGGGCTCGGCCCAGGCGGCCCGCCTGCCCCAGGTCGGCGTGTCAGCCGGTGCCGGCCGCTCGTCGACGCCGGGCCAGCTCGTGCCGCAACCCGCGAACCAATTCAGCGCCGGCCTCAACCTGGCCTATGAGCTGGACCTGGGCGGCCGCCTGCTGCATGAGCGCAATGCCGCCGCGCTGGACGTGCGGGCCCGCGAGCAGCTGCTGGCCGATGCCCGCCTGCTGGTGCAGGCCAATGTCGCCCGTGGCTATCTGGCGCTGAGGGCGCTGGACACCGAGCGCGACATCGTGCGTGACACGGTTGCCGCTTATGGCGAGACGCTGTCGCTGACCGAGAAGCGCGCCCGCGCCGGCGACGTGGCCGACCTGGACCTGGCCCGCGTGCGTGCCGAACTGGCCGCCAACGAGGCCGAGGCCCTGGCCCTGGACCGCCGCCGCGTCGAACTGGAGACGGCCCTGGCCGTCCTCGTCGGCGAAGCGCCTTCCAACTTCAGCTTGAAGCCCACGACATGGACGACGGCCCTGCCTGTCGTGCCGGCTGGCCTGCCCAGCGAGCTGCTGCAACGCCGCCCCGACCTCGCGGCGGCGCGCAGCCAGCTCGAAGCCGCCCAGGCCCGCGTCGGCAAGGCCCGCGCCGCCTGGTGGCCCAGCCTGTCTCTGACGGCCCAGGGTGGCGGCGTGTCGAGCGAGCTGTCCAATCTGCTCAAGAGCGGCGCCAGCACCTGGGGCGTTGGCCTTTTGGGAGCATTGCCCCTCTTCGACGGCGGCCGCCGTGAGGCTGGCGTCAACGCGGCCCAGGCGCAGGTGGAGGGCTCGGCAATAGCCTTCCGCGAGCAGTTCCTGCTGGCGCTGAAAGATGTCGAGGACCAGCTCGGCGCGCTGTCGCTGCTGCAGGCCCAGGGCGAGGCCAGCGCCCGCGCCGTCAGCGCGGCGGGCCAGGCGCTGAAGCTGTCGGACACGCGCTACCGCAACGGCCTGGTCAGCCAGCTGGAGCTGCTCGACGCGCGCCGCAGCGAGCTGGCCAACAAGCGTTCGGCCCTGCAGGTGCGTTCGGCCCAGTACCAGGCCACGGTCGGCCTGATCCGGGCCCTGGGTGGCGGCTGGAGCGAAGCGCCGGTCAGAGTGGCAGGCGTCTAAGGACGGCGATGTTGACCGTCGTTCGCGTGACGAAGCCCAGGCTTTCGTAGAGCGCGATCGCGGCCGTGTTGCTTGTCCAGGCGTGCAGGAAGGCCTGTTCGCCGCGGCGCTGGATGTCGGCCGTCACCGCGGCTGACAACCGGCGCGCCAGGCCCCGGCCGCGGAAGTCGGGGTGGGTGCAGACGGCGCTGACCTCGACATGGCCGGGAAAACGCATGCGCTCGCCGGCCATGGCGGCGAGCCGCCCTTCGATGCGGATGCCGATGAAGCGGCCCATGGTGTGGGTGCGCGGCAGGAAGGGCCCGGGCTCGGTCAGCGTCGCCAGGGACAGCATCTCGGCCGCATCGGCGTCGCCGAGCAATTCCACGCCTTCGACGGACTCGAGGCGCCGAGTCGCCATCATCTGCACGCCCAGGGCTTCCTTCACCGCGACGAGGCCCGGCGGCATGGCGATGGGCGGGACCTGTGCAATGAAGACCGCGTCGTCGCCCGGCAGAACCAGTTCGGCCAGCGCGGCCAGGCTTTCCGGGCTGTCGTCACGCGCTGCAGCAAAGCGGTTGATGTCGGCCTTGAAGCGCCTCGCACGCTCGTCGCCAAGCGCCCAGTGCGGCTGATGCTGGAGGCTGGCCCAGACGGGTCGGTCGAGATCGCCACTCATGACGGCACCCGCTGCATCAGTGGCGCTTCGATCAACGCATCTTCCAGCGCGGCGAGCTGGCTCAGCAGATCGCCTTCCAGCCCCGCACAAGCCTGGGCGACAGCCGCCTCGATGGCAGGCCAAGCCTCGCGCTGAGCGCGTTCCACCAGCTTCTGCCCCCGGCCGTTGAGACCAATGCGGCGCACGCGCCGGTCTTCCTCCAAAGCCTCGGAGCTGACCAGGCCTTCCTCCTCCAGGCCCTTCAGCGAGCGCGTGACGACGGGCTGGCTGACGCCCACCGCCTGGCTCAGCTCACCCACGCTGAGCGCGCCCAGCCGGTCCAGCGCCGCCAGCAGCGGGAACCAGGCCGCAGGCTGCTCGAAGCCATGGGCGGCCAGCACGGCCTGGGTCTGCGCCTGCAGCGTCTCGCCGATGCGCTTGAGCCGCGTGCCCAGGCTCAGATGGCCCAGCTCCCTGACGACGTCCTCGACCACGGCGACTCCTGCAATCCGATATTCATATCATGCTATGCATTTACTTGAGGCTTGTCCAGGGCGACGCAAAGCAGGAATTCAGGGGAGACGGGGCCTCAGCCGCGGCGCGCGCGGCGTTCTCGAGGCGGCGGCGCCTTGGCGCCGCCTACGACGCTGCGGCTACGGCAGCGTCTTGCAATTGGGCTTGCAGACCACTTCGTTGCGGCCAAGCAGCCGGATGGACTGCAGGCTGGCCGGCGCGCGGTGCTTGCCGCACTTGAAGCAGGAGCGTGTGTGGCCGCTGCCGAGGAAGGGCGAACCGCCGATTTTCGACTGGTAGCGCAAGCCATCCTGGCGGACCGCGGTGACGGTGTCTTTGCTCATTCTTCAGACAGGTCGGGACGAAACGTGAATTGACTCATGGCGAAGATGACAGCGCCACCTCGCAAGCCCGAGGTTTTTGACCGAACAGGCGGAAACCGCGGGCTTTCCCCACCCCGATCCGCGGGGTCGGCCAGCGAGGACAATGCCGCTCCGATCGAGAAGACCCCATGGCCAAGCTCTTTTTCCGCTACGCCGCGATGAACGCCGGCAAATCCACCGCCCTGCTGCAGGTGGCGCACAACTACGAGGAGCGCGGCCACCGCGTACGCATCTTCACGGCCCGGCTGGACGATCGCTACGGCCACGGCTTCGTCACCTCGCGCCTGGGGCCGCAGCGCCAGGTCGAGCAGTTCGACGACGGCACCGACTTCATCGCGCTGATGGACGAGACCCCGGGCATCGCCTGCATCCTCATCGACGAGGCCCAGTTCCTGAACAAGCGCCAGGTGCAGCAATTGCACGAGATGGCGCATCTGCGCCATCTGCCGGCCATCTGCTACGGCCTGCGCACCGATTTCCAGGGCGAACTCTTCCCCGGCTCGGCCGCGCTCTTGGCCCTTTCGGATGAGATGGACGAGATGAAGACCATCTGCGACTGCGGCCGCAAGGCGACGATGAATATGCGCGTCGACGCCAGCAACCGCAAGGTCACCGAGGGTGCCCAGGTCGAGATCGGCGGCAACGCCCGCTACCGCTCGGTCTGCGGCCGGTGCTTTCGCCAGGGCTGAAAGCAAAGCGCCGCCAAGGGCACTGGGCCCGAGGCGGCGTTGGTCTCTCGGTCGCCTCGCGCGAGGCGAGGCCGGCAAGCCTTATTTGGCTGCGATCTGGGCGTCCAGTTCCTTGCAGGAAGGCGAGCAGACGGGCTGGGACTTACCCAGCAGCTTCTTGGACTTGAGCATGGCGCGCGGGCGATGCTTGCCGCAGAGGAAGCAAGACATCGTCGCGGCGCCGAAGGAAGAGGTCGCCGCGAAGGGCGAACCGGGAGCTTTGGAGCGGTAGCGCAGACCATCCGCTTCGATGGTGGTCTTGGTGGTTTCTTTGGCCACGCTGGTCCTGTCGAAGAGTGTTGAAAGGGGGGCGCCGGGCAGAGGCGCAGACCCCGTATTTTCCACGATGTGGCGAAAGCCCCGGCCTAGGGCTTTCAACCCCCCTTGAATCGCGCCGGTCTTTTGCCCGCCCAGGCGGCCTGGCCCTCGACCAGATCGGCCGAATCGCGGGCGCGCAGGATGTCGGCGGCAAGCCGTGGTTCGTCGAGCCGGCCGGCGGCGATCGCGTTCAGATGCTGCTTCATCGGCAGCAGGGCCAGCGGCGCCATGTCCAGCAGTTCGGCCGTCAGGGCCTGCAGCACCGCGTCCAGGGTTTCGACGTCGGGCAGCAGTTGGTCCAGATAGCCGCAACCGAGCAGGGCCGCGGCATCGAGCGTGCGTCCGGCCAGCAGCACCTGCTTGGCCGTGGCCAGGCCCAGGCGATTGACGAAGCGCTGCAGGCCGCCCGCATAGAAGTGCAGGCCGATGCGCGCCGCCGGCACGAACATCTCGCAGGCCGGGGCGCCGAGGCGGAAGTCGCAGGCCAGGGCCAGGTCGGCCGCGCCGCCGTAGACGCCGCCATGCAGGCGGGCAATGGTGATGGGCCGCGCGGCCTCCAGCGCATCAGCCAGTTCACCAAAGCGGGCCCCGGCGTCGATGGCGCCCAGGGCGCTCAGGTCGAAGCCGCTGCAAAAGTGCCTGCCTTCACCCGCCAGCACCAGCACGCGCACCGCCTTGGCGCCATTCACCTCGTCGATGAGGCTGCGCAGGCGGCCGAGGTCATCGACGGCCAGCCGGTTGGCCTGACGCGGCCGGCGCAGCGTGATGCGGGCCACGCCTGCTTCGACCTCCAGCAGCGGCGCCTGTCCGCTCGTCATGCGCGCCGCCTTGCCAGACGGCCATGCAGCGCGCTCGACTGGGCCGGCACGCAGGACCGCCAGCCGTCCTGAGCGTGAATGGGGTCGAAGGCGTCCGTCTCGGGCATGGCTTTACAAGCCGGACATTGTGACGACGTAAGCTCGCGGGCCCACTGTTACAACAACGTCATGTTTCAAACTCGCCGTCGCCTGCTGAGCCTGGCCCTCGCTGCCGTTGCCCTGTCTGCGTGCAGCACAACGACAACGCCGGTCGCGGCTTCGCAGAACAAGCCCAAGCTCGTCGTCCTCGTCGTCATCGACGGCCTGCCGATGCGACAGGTCACCGGCTACCGCGACCAGCTCGGCCCCGACGGCTTCGCCCGCTTCCTCGATCACGGCCGCTGGTTCGCCAATGCCCACTATGGCCACGGCCACACGGTCACGGCGGCCGGCCACTCGGTGATGTTGAGCGGCGCCTATCCGCAGCGCAGCGGCATCATCAGCAACGAGTGGCGCAACCCCGTCACCGGAGAGCCCGTCTACAACACCGGCGACGCGGACTACCAGTACATCGACAGCCCGACGGCGCCGCTGTCCGGCACCAGCCCGCGCAACCTCAAGGTCGAGACCTTGGGCGATGTGCTGCGCACCGCTTCGCCGACGTCCAAGGTCATCGGCATCTCGGGCAAGGACCGCGGCGCCATCCTGCCCGCCGGCCACTCGGGGCAGGCATACATGTACATGACGGAGACCGGCCGCTTCGCCTCCAGCACCTACTACATGCAGGCCCATCCGCAATGGGTGACGGACTTCAACGCCGCCAAGCCTGCCGATGCCTTCTTCCAGAAGACCTGGACGCCGCTGCTTCCTGAATCGGCCTATGCCCGCTCGGTGCCCGACGGCCAGTCCTGGCAGATCGCCAGCGGCAACGGCAACAAGCTGCCCGCCGTCATCGGCGACCAGATGGACGCCCCTGGCCCACGCTTCTACGGCAATCTGCTGGCCTCGCCCTTCGGCGACGAGCTGACCCTGGCCTTCGCCCGCGCCGCGGTGCGCAACGAGAAACTGGGCCAGCGCGGCGTGCAGGACATCCTGTCGGTCAGCCTGTCCAGCCACGACTACATCAACCACGCCTTCGGCCCCGAGTCGCGGCTGTCGCACGACCACACGCTGCAGCTGGACCGCCATCTGCAGGCCTTCTTCCAGTTCCTGGACAAGGAAGTGGGCGCCGGCAACTACGTGCTGACGCTGACCGCTGACCACGGCTTCGCCGACACGCCGGAATGGGCCGTCACCCACGGACGCGACGCCGGCCGTTTCACCAATGGTCCCGCGCTGGCCGCCGTGAACGCCGCGCTGGCCACGAAGTTCGGCGTCGGCCAGCTGGCCTGGAACTTCTCCGCCTCCGGCCTGCTGCTCAACGAGAAGCTGGCCGCCGACAAGGGCCTGAAGTTCACCGATGTGGAGGCGGCGGCCCGCGACGAGCTGCTGAAGCTGCCGGGCGTGCAGGCGGTCTTCACGCGCGAGCAACTGCTGGGCGGCGACACGACGACGCCGTTTCTGGAGGCCATGCGCAAGTCCTACGACCCGACGCGCGCGGCCCAGCTGCAGATCGTGCTGAAGCGCGGCTGGATCTTCAGCTACCGCCCCGGCGGCAGCACCCATGGCAGCCCCCATGACTACGACACCCATGTGCCCCTGCTGTTCTGGGGGCCGGGCTATGTGGGCCAGGGTGAGATGAAGGCCCGTGTCGAGATCGCCGACCTCGCGCCGACGTTGGCAGGCATTGCCGGCCTGCGCGCGCCCGCCCAGGCCCAGGGCCGGGACCTCCAGCTCAAGCCCTAGCGATCAGGGCCGCCGCCGATTCACCCCAGACCGCCTCGGTCAAGGCCAGGGCACCCAACCGCACGCCCAGCGCCGCAGCCTGGGCAGGCCCGGTGGACGGCAGCATCACGAGCAGCCGCCCATCATCCAGGCGCATGCACCCGTCCTCGCCGCGGATGCGGGCCAGCAGCTCGGCCGGATCGGCCTCCACGGCCAGCGTCGCCACCGACAGGGGCCAGGCCGTCGAATCGGCCAGCAGGGCCTGCAGCAGCTCGCAGCCGGCCTGGGTCGACAGCAACTGGCCGGCCGCCGGCCGGGGCCGGGCCTGGGCGCTGATGTCGACACCGGTCAGGGCCAGGCCGCCGTCGGGCGTGCGCTGCTCCACCCACCAGAAGCGCCGACCATCGCGCCAGGCCTGCTCATAGCCGCGCTGTGACAGGCGGCTGCGCCGCTCGGGGGCGTCGACCGGGCCCACGCCCGCCCGCCTGGCGGCTTCGACCATCTCGGCCCAGCCGGGCGCGGCATCCGCGGCGAGCTGCCAGGCCTGGCGATAGGCGGCATTGGCTTGCAGCAGGCGGTCGTCAGCGCCAAACAAGGCCAGCAGCAGCGGGCCGTCGGCCAGCGTCTGCCACCAGAGGTCATTGGGGTTCACGGCCCCATTCTGAGGTGGCTGGGCCGTCGCGCCTCATCGCCGGCTGATCTCGCCCGAGCCGCTGACGCTTTGACGCAACTGCGGCCGCCCGGCATAGCTCAGGTCACCGGAACCGCTCAGTTGGACATCCAGCTGCTCGGTCACGCCGATGGACACGTCGCCGGAGCCGCTGATGCCCACCTTGGCGGCGCGGCCGGCCAGGGCCCGCGCGTCCACATCGCCCGAGCCGCTGACCGACCAGCTCTGCTGTTCGGCGCGACCGGCCAGGCGCACATCGCCCGAGCCGCTGATGCTGACGTTCAGGTCCTTGACCTCGACCAGGCCGAAACGTACATCCCCCGATCCGATGACGTTCAGGCTCAGGCTGTCGCCCTTGAAATGTTCGGCGCTGAGGTCACCGGAGCCATTGACGACGATGGACTGCAGCGCCCGCGCATCGACACGCACCACCGGCGCCGAGCGGGTCGTGAAGCCGGCGTCGCGCTTCAGGCGCACGATAAGGGCATCGCCCTCGACGACGGTCTCGACCAGGGGTTCGATGTTGTCGTCGGCGACGACCGTGGCCTGGTCGCTGCCGGCCTGGGCCAGCCTGACGTCGACGGGTCCGTCGATGCGTAGCTTGCTGAAGGCGGCCAGCGCCCGCACCTTCTCGACCTTGACGCCCGAGCCCTTGATGCGGCTCCTGCCACTGCCGTAGTCCATGGGCCCGCTGAAATGAGCCGACCAGCCGTCGACCTCCTTCTTGATGCGCAGATGCCAGTCGTTGTCGCCGGCCGTGGCGGCGCCGCAGGCGGCGGCGATCAGGATCAGAAGGGCGAGACGTTTCATGGCGGTTGCTTCCGGTTTGGACGAATCGCGGCAGTCTGTCCGACAGCCCCATGCGACGCCCCTTCCGGGCGACAGACTGCATTTCCGCGGGCATGGGCCGTAGGATGGGCCGATCTGCAGGGGGACCGGCATGAAGCTGGATGGCCAGCGCGAGAGCGAGAACGTCGAGGACGTGCGGGGCGGCGGCGGTGGCGGCCTGCCGATCGGCGGACGCCACATCGGGCTGGGCGGCATCGTTGTCGCGCTGCTGGCCTCCTGGGCCTTCGGCGTCAACCCGCTGACGGTGCTGGGACTGCTCGACGGCGGCGGTGGCGGTTCGCCGGCCGTGCAGTCCAGCGCGCCGGCGGAACACCACCCCAAAGACCCCGGTGCCGTCTTCGTCAGCCAGGTACTGGCCGACACCGAGGACGTCTGGGGCGCCTACTTCCAGCGCTCCGGACAGCGCTATCAACAGCCCAGGCTCGTCATCTTCCGCGACCGCTGGCCCACCGGCTGCGGTACCGGCGAGGCGGCCATGGGGCCCTTTTACTGCCCGGCTGACCGCAAGGTCTATATCGACCTGGGCTTCTACGACGTGCTGCGCCAGAAGCTGGGGGCGCCGGGCGATTTCGCCCAGGCCTACGTCATCGCCCATGAAGTCGGCCACCATCTGCAGAACCTGTTGGGCACGACCGAGAAGCTGGACCGCGCCCGCGGCCGCGTCTCCGAACGCGAGGCCAATGCGATCAGCGTCAGGCTGGAGTTGCAGGCCGACTGCTTTGCCGGCGCCTGGGCCAATTTGTCGCAGCGCAGCAAAGGCTGGCTGGAGCAGGGCGACATCGAGGAGGCGCTGAACGCCGCCGCCCAGATCGGCGACGACACCCTGCAAAAGCGTGCCCGAGGCACCGTCGTGCCCGAAACCTTCACCCACGGCAGCGGCGCCCAGCGGGTGCGCTGGTTCAAGCGCGGTCTGGAAGCGGGCGACCTCAAGGCATGTGACAGCTTTTCGTCGGCCACCCTATGAGTCCCCCATTCGGGCCCACCCAATCATGGGGGGCACCGGATGACCCCCAAAAGGCTTTGTGTGAAACACTCCCATCCAAACCGCCGAGCCCTCCAGTAGCATCGGCCCGCACCAAGGCAAGGGAGGCCTTCCCCAGCCTTGGTGCACCCCGCAGAAGGATTCACGAGGCCCACTGTCATGAGCGAACGCCAGATCAACGACCCGCAGTCGACGCCCCAGGCGCCGGCCTCCGTCGACGCGTCCGCCCGCCAATTGGCCTCGGCGCGCCGCCGTCGCTTCATCAAGCTTGGCGGCGCAGCCGTCCCGACAGCCCTGACCCTGGCCAGCCGTCCCGTGATGGCCTGGCACTGCAACACGGCGTCGACCTGGGGGTCGGTGCAAGGCCTGTCCAACAGCTCGTACGCGCGCTCCCAGGACGCCACCCGTCTCTTCCCCGACGAGACATACACGACGGCCTGCTGGCTGAACAACTCCGGCCGCGCCGGCCTGAATGCCAATCCCTGGGCCCAGACGCCGCTGAGCCTCAATACGACGACGCCGACGGATGCGACGTATTACAAGGGCTACACGGTTGGGCAACTGCTAACCGGCACCGGTGCCACCATCATCGGTGTCAGCAACGCCGACACCGTCTGGAGCATCCTGAGCGGCGTGGCCCAAAGGCCGGCGACCAACCCCTTCAACGGCAGCTTCGCCAACGGGTCCTCGACCTGCGGCGAGTTCCAGAAGCTCATGCTCGTGGCCTGGCTGAATTTCAAGGTGCTGAACTCGACGCTGAACAGATGCCTGATGCCCGGCGCGACGAATGTCCTTGTCAAGCTCGGCAACACGACGTACGTCGGCCCGACCGGCACGACCTGGGATCAGACCACCGTCATCACTTACCTGAAGAAGAACTTCGTCGCCTGCGCCGACGACAGCTGCGTCTGACCAGGGCCGTTCGCGCCCGCCCCTGCTCCTCCCCGTCGCCGTGCCCTTGCGCTGGCAACTGATCCGCGCCGCCGACCTGCGTGTGCGGGAATGGGATGATGCCGGCGTGATCTACGATGCCGCCAACGGCAACACCCACCTCATCGATGCCCTCGGCCTGGAGGTGCTGGACTTGCTGCGCCAGCGGTCTTGGAGCCTGGATGAGTTGGTGGCCGAGTTGCGCGATGCCCTGCCCGACGAGCTTGGGGCCGATGCCACGCTGCGGCTGCTGAGCGCCAAGCTGGAGCAGCTCGCCCGGCTGGATCTGGTCACGTCTCAGGCATGAGCCAGAGCCTGTCCACCCTGGATGAGGGTGAGCTGCTGCGGCGCCTGCGCGGGCTGGGCCTGACGCTGCACCTGCCACCTTTCGTCGCCCGCCTGCAGTCCGATGTGCCGCGCGTCGGCCAGGACCTGCTGCGCCTGTACGGCGAATTCCAGGTCGGCCGCGCCGACGAGTTCGCGGATTTCCATCTGGCGGTCAACTTCGACCGGGGCTGGCACGCGCTGTGGCGGCGGCTGGCCGGCAGGCGCCAGGCGCGCTTCTCGACCGATGGCCTGGCCGCATTCACGACGTTGCCGGCCACCCAGGCCTTCCACATGGTCGAGTGGGGCCTGAACTGGGCCGTCACGGCCCACGCCCACCATTTCGTCGTCTACCACGCCGCCGTGCTGGAGCGCGATGGCCGTGCCGTGGTGCTGCCGGCACCACCCGGATCGGGCAAGAGCACGCTGACCGCCGCGCTGGGCCAGCGCGGCTGGCGGCTGCTGTCGGACGAACTGGCGCTGCTGGATCCCCGCGACCGCCAGCTCTATGGCCTGGCCCGGCCGGTCAACCTGAAGAACCAGGCCATCGCGCTGATGCGGGCCTTCGCGCCCGACGCCGTGCTGACCGAGCCCGTGCCCGACACGCTCAAGGGCACGCTGTCGCTGATGAAGGCCCCCGGCGCGGCGATCGCCCGCGTGCTTGAAGGCGCGCGGCCGGCCTGGATCGTCGTCCCCAGCTTCGAACCCGGCGCCGAGCCCCTGCTCGAGCCCCTGCCCAAGGCGCAAGCTCATCTGCTGCTGGCCGACCAGGCCTTCAACTACGACATCCATGGCGTCGACGGCTTCGAGGCCACGGCCGATCTCGTGGACGGCGCCGATTGCTGGGCCTTCAGCTATTCGCGACTGGAAGATGCCGTCGCCGTGTTCGACCGGCTGGCGAACGAAGCATGAAGCGCCCCCTGCTCATCGAAGTGCTGCTGGCACCCTCCACCGCCGGCCGGCTGAGCCCGGTCGACTGGGACCTGCTGATCCGCCAGGCCCGCCGCGCCAACCTGATCGCACGCCTGGCCAGCACGCTGGAGCCCCAGCTCGACGCCCTGCCGGAAGCGCCCGTGCGCCATCTGCGCGCCGCC
>Ga0194137_10000142_pt1 | contig 48808 bp, 45 predicted proteins | sample TARM_MetaG_T3_14_FD_134025 | JGI IMG/M metagenome (GOLD analysis project Ga0194137, IMG submission 134025) | Freshwater microbial communities from Pennsylvania, USA, analyzing microbe dynamics in response to fracking - TARM_MetaG_T3_14 (version 2) | ecosystem: Environmental > Aquatic >...
GCCTGTCGGCGCCGGACAGTCTGGGGGTCTATTTCAGCTGGGCGCCGCGGCTGGGCCTGGTGGATGCGGAGCGCAACTGCATCTCCAATGTGCGCCCCGAAGGTCTGGCACCCGCCGCGGCGGCGGCCAAGCTGCATGGACTGCTGAGCCTGGCCCGAACGCGCCAGCTCAGCGGCGTGGCGCTGAAGGACGAGGATGACGAGCGCGCCCTGCCGACGGCGGCGGGCGCGCCCTTGATGCGACTGCTCGCCGGCTAGCGGTTCGGCCGCGGCGTCATGGTGTCGACGCCGGCACCGGGGTCTTCCTCGCCGGCCACCGAGTCGTCGAATGCGCCCTCCTTCACGTCGCGCGCGGGGTGCCGTTTGGCGGTGGGGCGTTCGACAGCGCCGGAGCGCGGCGGCACGGTGGCGGCGGGTTCGGGCGGGATGGGCGGTGTGCGGGTGGAATCGGGCCTGATGGCCTCCAAGCAGGAGGGCGGCGCGAGCCGGCTTACATCCACCAGGTCGAGCCGTAGTAGTCGTACACCTTGCGACCGTACTCGTCGTTGTAGGTGGGGGCTTGGTCGCTGGGGTAGCGCGGCGCGCGCTCCAGCTGGGCCTTGTCGACGTTGACGACATAGCCGTCCTTGGCCGTGTCGTACTTCAGCTGGTCCCAGGGCAGGGGGTAGCGGTCGGCGCCCATGCCGAGGAAGCCGCCGAACTCCAGCGCGGCATAGCGCACCCGGCCGGACTTCTTGTCGATGACGAGGTCGTCGATGGAACCGAGCTTGTCGCCGATGGGGCTGTAGACCTTGATGCCTTCGACCTGGGAGGACGAGATGGTGGGGGGACGCTGGTCATGATGACTCCTGCAGAAAGTTGAACACTTGAACACTTGAACACTGGGGCACGGGGGCAAGCGGCTCGCCCGCCCCGCCAGGTGCTGAACACCCCGCGTTCAATATGCTTGCCGTGGCCCGGCCTCGCTAGTCGGTCTGCGCGCCCCGGCGCTGTAGGAGTCGGCCGATCATCGGCGGGCCAGGACGCGGTGTGGCAGTACAGCGCAACAGACACGACCGGACTGCCCTCGGCCGTCGTCGCTTTCCGCTACGCAAAGATGTGAGCGACGCACAGCACCAGCCATCAGACGTGAGCGACGCGCAGCACCAGCCATCAGACGAGTTGCCTCTCAGTGGAGAATGGCTCCTGTTTTCAGCCTCCAGCTTGCCCGAAGGCACCGCAAACGCTGTGATTCGCAATTTCCTGCTCTGCGCAACCCTTCTGGCAATTGGCGCGCCTGGTCTGGCTGCAGACATGGCGGCCTGCGCCGACTCGGGAGAAATGCCGCCCTTTGTCTACACCGCTCGAATGCAGCCAGGTGACAAGGACGCCGCCAAGGGGATTGCCGTGGATCTGCTGAAGATGATCGCCGCAGAGAACGGCTGGAAGCTGCGGATTGACCTGCTCCCATGGGCGCGCTGCATGCATGACGCGGAGGGCGGGCGATATGGCTTGGTGCTCAACGTGGGGCGGGAGGAGGCTCAAGCGAACAATCTGCTGCTCTCCAAGCCCTTCTTCCTGCTGCACGGCGTCTACATCTACTCGCGCCGACTGCATCCCAACGGTGTCGCGATCTCATCAATGGACGACCTCTTGCGACAGCGGATTTGCGGCATGGGTGGCTACCGATACGAAGCATTCGGCATTCCTTCGGAGGCGGTGGACCGAGGTGCGACCAGGGGCTTTGATCAACTTGTGATCAAGCTACAGCTGGCCCGCTGCGACTTTGCGCTTTCCACACGAGAGGAGGTTGCAGGCCGATACCTGAAGAACACCCAGTTGAGAGAGCAAATCGCTGATGGCTCGTTGAGGATGGCTCCCCTTCCGAACGCCCAGGAGCGCAGCTTGCATTTCGGAGTCCCTAGCGCGCTTCCGGAGGCTCGATCCTTGGTCACGTCGCTGAACAATAGTTTGGCGCGGTTGGACAAGCTCGGCGCCGTGTCAAGACTCGTGGATCAGCACCTTGGTGCTCAGGACGGGCAAGGCCGATAGCCAGCTTTCCTGCAAATTGGATTGAGCTAGGCGTAGGCTTGCGTTCCATCAATCGGGCAACTCATCCGTGTCAGCCATGTGGCGCCATTTCGTTTGGGTTCTGCTACTCGCAGGAGTGCTGCTCTTGGCGCCCGAAGCGCGTGCAGATGCCGGAGCGATGCTTCGAGTTTGCCTTGAGCCTGAACCTCCGCCATGGAGCTATTGGGCGAGAGACGCTCAGGGCAACAAGACCAAGGAATTGACAGGGTTCTCCGTCGAACTGATGAGAAAAGTCTTTGAGCGCGCCGGCCTCAAGATCAAGTTTGAAGGAAGCCTCCCCTGGGCTCGCTGCATCCGAAGCGTCAGCTGGGGCGAGATAGATTTCGCCATGGAGATGTACTACACCGACGAACGCGCCCGGACCTTCGCGTTCTCTCACTCGTACAACACCCTGACGCCACAAATCTATTTCTTGAAATCCCTGCCTGTCACAGCTAACAAGCCAGCCGACCTCAAACGATATCGAGGCTGCGGGGTGCGCGACGTTAGCTACCAGCACTACGGCGTGAATTCCAAGGATCTGGACCTGTCGGTGGACGTTGAGACGGCGGTCTACAAGCTCAAGGGAGGCAAGTGCGACTACTTTCTAGAGGAACTTGAAGAGCTGGAGGGCTATCGCCTCATGGGTAAAGACTTTGCCTCTGATCCAGCCTTGGCAAGCGCTCCCGCACCGTGGGCGCAACCTCCGACCTCGCACCTCGTTGCCCGACGGAACTCTCCGGCCGCTGCTCTCATGCCACGAATCGATCTGGCCATCGACCAGATGATCAGTTCCGGCGAAGCTGCGCGGCTGTGGGCACGCTTCTCAAGCGCCGCAAGCTACCGCCCTTGAGCCACCGGGGCTTTGACAGGCGCACGATCAGAACGCAGTCTGGGCCGAGAAGCTCAGCATCTTGTGGTCGCCGAAGAAGGTGTAGGCCGTGGTCTTGTCCTTGGACCAGTCGTACTGGGCCTTGAGCGCCCAGTTCCTGTTGAGGTCGTAGCGCAGCACCAGGCTGTAGCTTTGGCGGGCCTCAACGCCTGATCCCACGTCCTTGGTGGTGTAGTGGGAGACGGTGCCGATGCCGGTGAGGCCATGCCACTTGTAGCCCAGGCCCACGAGGTAGTAGTCGTACTGGAGCTTGGACACGCTCTGCTTGAAGCGGTTGAGTTCGGTGCGTAGCAGCCAGTCGTTGCCGTCGTAGTTGACCGAGACGCCGCCGATCGCGGTGCTGTAGCCCGGCGTGAAGACCGTCTCGGGTGCTCCCGCCGGGCTCTGCCATACCGTGTCCTTGAATCGCATGAGCATCAAGCGGGTGCTCCAGTCGCCCTGGGTCAAGGTGATGTAGCCACCGAAGATGGATTCCCATTTTTCGTTGGTGATGGCGCCGTAGTAGATCTTGGTGTCGTAGGGCGCGTTGTGGTGGTCAAAACCTCCGGCCCAGACGTTGGCGTCCACCGTCATCGAACCCCACCTGCCGCTGTAGGCTGCGTTCGCCCCGTCATAGGCGTACACCGGCCAGCCGTAGACGTCCGCCGCGGGGCGCACCCACGGATACGCCGTGCCGATGTAGAGGAAGTCGCTGTAGTAGTACAGCGGGATGCGCTTGCGGCCCAATTGCAGCGTCCAGTTGTCAGTCGCGGCCCAGGATATATAGGCCCAGTCGATCGTGGGCCGGTAGTCGAAGTTGTTGGGTCGAGACAGCACTTGGGCAGTGGCGGAGAGCTGGTCGCCGAACTGCACCATGCCCTGCAGGCCGACCAGCGATTCCTGGTCGGCCTGCCAGCCTCGGGACTTCTCATAGACACCGACGTACTCCCAGTTCTGGATTGCGCAAGGGCAATGCCACTGCATGTAGGTCCGGTCGGTTCCGGACAGCACCTTGGCTGCAGTGATGTTGGCGAAGCCACTCAGGTTGAAGCGGATGCCGGAACCTTCATCGGCACGGGCGCTCGACAGCAACGCGGTGGCGCCGAAGGCGATGACGCTCAGGACCGTGTGGATTCGCATGAACGGCTCCTCTTTACTTGACTTCAGCGACCACACGAACGCTGGCATCCACCAGCGAAACCTCGATGTAGCCCACCATGTTGGGGTTGGCCGCGACGAGCTTCTTGACGGCAGCGCCATCGCCCACCTCCTGCGGCGGCTGGCCCTTGCCGGTGAAGATGATGCGCGACCAATAGGCCGCCATCTGCGCCTCCGTCTTGCCTGCCACGCGTCGGTAGAAGCCGGAGTAGGGTTCGGTGCCGGCCCTCTGGTCGACGGGGATGACCTTCTCACCGTTGGGAAAGCTCTTGGCCGTACCGAGGAAGATGGCACTCAGCTCCTCGGCGCTGAGCTTGGCCGGTGCCTTGCTTTCCTTGGCCACCACGGCGGCCAGGGCGCCGTCGGCTTGGGCGAGCGCGGCCAGCGCGGTGAGGGGAACTGCGCAGAACAGGCGACGGCGGATGCTTGAAGGAGCATCGTTCAAGGCAATCTCCCGAAGCGAAACCAAATCCTGGATTGAGATGGATGCCGCCCCTTGTGGTGTCAGATGTTGACAGGCGCCCTTCGCTTGAGCAACGCCTTTGCGAAAGCGTCAACCCAGCCGGAAGGTGACCCTGGCTTGGTGCAGGACGCCGACCTGCTGCCCCATGCGCCCCGAGGCGGCCGCGGCCTGTTCAACCAGGGCGACATTCTGTTGGGTCATCCGGCCGAACCGCATGATCGGCATCTTGATCTGGCCGATGCCCTGGCTTTTCTGGGAGGCAGCGAGGGCCGCCGTGCCAGGAGGTTCGTGCGAAGCCCCATCACCCCTTGGCCAGCTTGGAGGAGCGCCAAAACAGCTGGCGTGGCCCCATGCCTGACTCCCCGAACTCGCTCCATCTGACTCGGCAGCCGATCAGCGATGTCACACCGACCCTGCCGAACGTTTCGTCGACTCCAACAAGGCGGCCATTTTCTCGCGCGCCCCTTCAGCGCGGGCTCGGTCCAGACGCAGCTTCACAAGATCGCACAAGTTCACCTTGACGATGCCAATGGCACCGTTCGTTCTATGAGAAGCCCGGCCGTTTGCGACAGGACTTTTCACGCCGTAAACAAGTCAATGGTTTTCTGGATCCCTTGTTTACATCGCAGGGTCGCCAGAGCCATCAGATTTCAACCCTGCTCTGCGTAGCTCGGCACGTCATTGGCATCACTGGCCAGCAATTGCAGCAGCCGCGGATGAATGAACAGCCTCTCCCTGCCGGCCTGAACCACGCGCAGCACACCGATCGAAACCAGGTCCTGCAGGTAGCGCGACGCGGCTTGGCGCTGCGCGACACCCTTGTCGACCAGGTTGCCGATGCGGCAATACGGCTGCTCGAAGATCGCGTCGACAAGCTCGCGGCTGTAAATCTTTGGCAGGCGCTCGCGCACGTATGCGGCGGCGGCGTCGGAGAGCGCGCGGATCGCGAGAATCTTGTCGGTGGTCCAGCGCGAAGTCTCCTCGACAGCCTTCAGCATGAAGAGCACCCAGGGCTCCCAGGCGCCCTCGCGTGTCACCTCGAGCAACAGGCGGTAGTAATCGGTCTTGTTCGCGATGACGAAACGGCTGAGGTACAGAATCGGCAGCGCGAGCAGTTCCTCCTGGATCAGGACCAGGATGTTAAGTACGCGACCGGTGCGGCCGTTGCCGTCGGTGAACGGGTGAATGGCCTCGAATTGATAGTGGGCAACGGCCATGCGCACCAGCGGATCGAGATCCACTTGCTCGTGGAGGAAGCGCTCCCAGTTGGTCAGCAGGTCGCGCAAGCGCGTTTCGCCCTCCGGTGGCGTGTAGATGATCTGGCCGGTAGCTGCGTTGGTGAGCCGCGTGCCGGGCACGCGACGCACATCCATTTGGGCGGCCTTGATGGTCCGGCAGATCTCGACGGCGGTGGCCGTGCACAGGGGTCGATGCGCAAGGGACTCGAAGCCGGCGTAGAGCGCGGTGCGATAGCGCAGCGCCTCCTTGGTGGCGGCGTCGGCCGCGCCGTCATGCGCCTGGGCAAACTGAAAAAGCTTGTCTGCCGTGGTGACGATGTTCTCGATCTCGGAGCTGTCCTTCGCTTCCAGCAGCGGGATCGTGTTGATGAGCATCACCTGATTGGGAATCAGTGCGACGGCCTGCTTGAGCGCCGCCAGCGCAGCGCGCGACAGCACGCACTGCTTGAGGACGGCACGGCTCTCCAGCTCGGCGGGCGGGGGAAGCCATGGAAGCTCGTTGTACGGGCGATCAGGCGACCACATGTTCGCGAAATTCGCTTTTGGCGACATATTCAAAGGATATGTCGCCACCAACGACACGTCAACGCGATGTGTCGATAAAACTCCGAAACAGCGACACAACCAAGCCTCGGCGCGCCCGCCCTAAGCCCGTCCAGCTCATAGTTCCTCAGGACCATGTGCCTCTGCGAGCTGACGGTCATCAACCATCCCGGCGAGAACTGGTCGAGGAGCTACCCACAGAAAGTGGGTCCATTGACACGCAAAAGACCAAGTTCACCTTGGCGATGTCAAAAGCACCTCTCGTCCTGTGAGAAGCCGGCCGTTTGCGACAGAACCTTTTTCACGGCGTAAACAGGTCATCGGTTTTCTGGATTCCTTGCTTACATCACAGGGTCGCCAGAGCCATCAGATTTCAACGCTGCCCCGTCCTGGAAAATGGACTGGCACGCTTAGGCTTGACCGCGGCCGCTTCGTATGTCGACGGGTCGAAGTTCTCTCGCTGTGACCGCAATTCGTCGGCATCGATTCGCTCAGCCAGGCTCTCGATGTCGCGGTCGGTGACGCCAGCCGCCGCGAAGTGCTCCCGCCAGCCGCTGACCACGCCGATGACATGCGCGATCTGATGGGCCGCTTCGGTTGCCAGCAGTCCGAATGCGTCGCACTGCGACATCGCGTTCGTGAGCGTCGACTCCTGCCCCGCGGCGCCGCAGATGAGCTCCTGGAAGCCCTGGCCAGAGTTCGTCGGCAGCACGTCATAGGCCGGCGCAAGCTTCAAGCGTCCGTTTTCGCGAGGGCTGACCACCAGGAGGGCATGGTTCTTCTCGTGGTCGTCCGTGTTGTCGATGAGGATGTTGAACACCATGCGCCGGAAAAGCTCGCGTGCGTCTCGCAAGTGGGTGTCGTTCAGCGAAACGCCCGTGCGGCGAAGGATGCGCGCGAGGGCCGGGTAGCCCAGCTCTGGCTCGGTGCCGCTTGCCGTGGCCGCACGAATCGCGGTGCCCGCGGAGATGCTGTGGATTCGGGCGCCGGGGGTGCGGTCGAAGCGGCGCACCGCCACAGCATTGCCGTCCTGGAGCCTGATGACCTGGGTCTCGGCAGTGGTGATGCCCGCCTTTCGGGCCAGCGTCATCGACGCATGCTCGATCAACGGTGCGTCGACGGGCTCGTTGTTGAAGAACTTGATGACCCATTCCTGGCCATCAATCTCGATGAGCGCCTTGGGTTTGGTGCCACCAAGCGGGCTGCCGCCGCCAGCGATGATCCGGGCCTCGAGATCGGACAGCGGTTGCGCAGCCTCGATCTTGGCCACGACTTCGCTGAGCTGCTGGGCGTCGGCCAGGCGCGGTAGCGGGCCGCCGGCCCGCGGGCTGTAGGCAGTCTCGGACGTGGACACGCCGAGAGCGCCGAAGCGCTCGTCACCGGCGTAATACAGGTACTCCATCAGGGAGGCGCGCTTCGGCTTGTTCACGAAGCGAATGACTTTTTCGCCCCAGCGATCAGGGCGCGCGTCATCGACCGCGCCGACGGCGCGTGCGTCACCTGCCAGGCGGCCGGGTGGCATGTGCTCGGTATCGATGAGCGGCAGGTCCTCGCTGAGAGGGAATCCCTCTTTGAGCCATTCCTGGCCGTAGCGCAGGGAAACGCCCTTTCCGGCGGCGACCAGCTGCAGGACACCCACGTATCTCGGCGCGGCCGGATCGGCGAGGTACCAGAGGTAGAGCGTGTCGTAGCGCATCAAGCTGGTTTGCTCTGCTTGCGGAGTCGCGCGTCAGCGGATGCCTGTGCACGGGCCTTTCCCAAGTCGACCGCGGCCCGGACATCCATCTCGATCGCGCCTCGATCGAACTCCGGCGCTGCCAGGTTCCCGAGTTCGCCGTCGCGTTGGAGCAGCCAGAGCGCCGATGCGACGATGCCGAGGCTGACGGTCGGGTCGCCAGACTCGAGGCGCAGCAGCGTCGGCACCGTCACGCCCATGCGCTTGGCCCAGGTCTTCAGCGACTCTTTGCGACGCAACCGGGCCACAGCCAGATCTGCACCGAGCTTGTGGAGCGCAGCAATAGTGGATGGCGGCAACTGTTGGATGGCGCGGGCAGGCTTAGGCATACCAATAGAATATATCTAAGACGCCATTTCTAGGCAATTCTACTTGCACGACAAGCGGGGACCGCCAGGCAGCCCTGCGATGTGCTGCCCGACGGGAAAGTGCGGAGCCCAAGCGGCGCGGATCGCAATGAACCAGACGCGCCACGCCAATTGCGACTTGGAGCTATCGATGGCGTTGGCCATTTCTGCCGCGCGGCGGAGATCACCGTCGTGGAGCTTGAGCGCATGGGGCAACAGACCCAAGTGCAGCTGGACGAAGCCATCAAGCAGCAGATCGACGACTACCCCGAGCGCTACGTGCCGCCTACGTCTTCGGCCACTTGCGCGAGCAAGGCATCTCGGCGCTCAACAGCGATGCCAAACACCGATTGATTTCGATGGCGTGCAGACGCTGCGTCTGAAGGTGGCCAAGGAGTCGTGGCCCGTCTCGCGCTCAGGCCGCTCGACCGGACCTGGCGCACGGGCTGGTCGTCCAAACCATACTACGCAGTCGCTATAACGATGACTCAAGGCCCTGAACCCGGGGCGAGCTTCGCGACGTTGCCAACAGCGAGAAGTTCACCTGCGATGTGGCTGTGCCAAGCATGGGGCTGCTAGCATCGGCCAAACCGGTCCAGCCACTCGACTTCCCGTGCCGCCTCCGGGCCGGGCAGGGACACAGAGGGATGCCGCATGGAGGTCGCCAAAGTCAATGAGGACGTGTTCTCCTGATTGCGGAATGCGCCGACGCCCCATGGCTTGTGGCTTGCTGTTTGTTTTGCTGGCTCAAGGCAGTCTCGCACAGCAGCCAGCGGTTGGTCTGCTGCCAACGTCCGATGGCCTCGAGATTCGGGACGTCCGTAACTCGTTGAGCTGGCGTCGTTGCGTCGAGGGCATGAGCTGGGATGGCAGTACCTGCCAAGGCGAGCCGCTGCTGCTGAACCGGCGCGAAGCGATGCAAAGGGCCGTCGATCGCGCGCGAGTGGAACCACATGTTGACTCGGCGGCTTCGTCGAAGCTTGCGCACGGAAACGGCCTGGGGAATGCTCAGAACCTGGATCCCAGCGTCCCGACTTGGCACGTGCCACGGGCCGCCGAACTGCAGCGGCTGATTCGACCCCGGGCCCAAGGCCAGGGGCTCGACCCCAGACTGTTCCCGAACGCGCCGCGGTCGTGGTGGTGGACCTCTACGACAGAAGTCAGCACTTCGACGGTGAATCCCTATAACTACGACAACATCGCTCACGGTGTCACGCAGGAAAACAGCGTCAACCTGAACTTCCTGCACGGCTGGGCCGTGCTCATGACCACCGGGGACCTGCGCAGCGTTCACAAGGATCAGCGCCTGCCTGTCCTGCTTGTGCGAACCCTGCCGCCGTCCACGCCCACTGAACCTAGGGAGCCCCGTCAATGATCACGAATCCTTGCACCGAAGTCGACTTTCGTGGGCTGATCGAGGAGTCGCCAGCGGGCGTCTATGTTCTCGTACACGGCCGCTTCACCTATGCCAACCCGCGTCTGGCCGAGATCCTGCGCCCTGAGCCTCCGACCGTGCTTGGCGGGTGCGCCCTGGTCGATTTCGCCGCGCCGCACGAGCGCTCCAAGCTGCAAGCCGTCATTGACGCCTTGCAGGATGTGGGCGCCGGCGAGCAGTCCGTGGAATTCGATGCTCTGTGCGGCGGCCATGGCACGGTCCGCGTGGGCACACACCTCTCTGCCAGGCGGATTGCGGGCACCACTGTGTTGCACGGCATGCTGCAAGACATCTCAGAGAAGCGGCGCATGGCCCTGGAAATCGACCAACACGAGTCTCAAATTAAGACCTCGTTGCTCCAGACCATCGACGTCATCCTGGGTCTGAGCAATATTCGCGATCCCTACACCGTCGGCCATGAACGCCGCGTGGGTGAAATCGCCAGGGCTGTCGCCCAGCATCTGGGCATGAGCGAGGATCAACAAGAGGGTGTCTGCGTGGCCGGCTATCTGCACGATGTCGGCAAGGTCGGCGTGCCGGCCGAGATCCTGGCCAAGCCGGCGCGACTGTCCAAGGCCGAGTACCTGCTGGTGCAGGAGCACCCCGGCAAAGGCGAAGCCATACTCCGCGGCGTCGACTTCCCTTGGCCGGTGGCCGATGCCGTCGCGCAGCACCACGAGCGCATCGACGGCAGCGGCTATCCGCATGGCCTGGCAGGCAATGCCATTTGTATCGAAGCGCGCATCGTGGGCGTTGTCGACGTGCTGGAATCCATGACCTCGCACCGGCCCTACAGGCCGGCCTTGGGGCTGGAAAAAGCCTTGCAGGAATTGCGTGATGGACGGGGCCGACTCTACGAGCCCGTCGTGGTGGATGCGTGCCTTGACCTGGTGAGCCTTGGCCATCCGGCGGTCAAGGCTGTCCTTGGCGATCAGCGCCTGGGCCGCGAAGGGCCGCTGGCTTCATTTCCGACGGTCTTGACCTCCGGCAATCACGGATCCCCAGCTGGCCCTTAGGTTTTGACAGTCTGTGCGGGGGCACGCCCGCTCGACACGCTGCCAGAGGGCAAGCGGGCAGCAGCGGCCTGCCGGTCAGGTCGGGTTCGCCCAAGCAATGTCCTGACAGGCGGCGACATGCGCTGCCGGCGTTGTTGTGTGGGGCGTTGGCCGGTAGTTATTCATTGAAACCAGGACCTCCGACCGTCCGACGCAGCCGATCCCTCTAGACATGGCTGCTCGCCCAGCGTAAGAGGCTCGTCTCCTGAACAGGTACAAATAAGCCTTGTTGACTAAAGATTCCACCTGTCCCAGACCTATCCGGTGAGTCTCAAGTGTCGGGTCTAAGTCGGGTCTGATTCCCGAAAACTTGACAAGCAAGATGACCGCCAAGATGGAGGTCTCGACCACAAAAAGGGGAGGTGATCTTGACAGACCGCCTCCCCGTTTTCAGTCGATGGATCCTGGCTAAACGCAGGACTCACTCATTGGAATCCTTACAGATTCAACTGGCCGCTCCTTAGAACGGAATATCGTCGTCCATGTCGTCAAACCCCGTCGCCGCCTTGGGCGCCGGAGCCGGCGCGCGCGGCGCTGCCGGGCGCTGCGCGGCCGCCGGACGCGCCGCCGGGCGGCCGCCTTCCGCGTCTTCGCCGCCACGGCTGTAGCCACCACCACCGGCGCCACGGCTGTAGCCGCCACCGCCGCCCTCGTCGCCGCCGCCTTCACGGCCGCCGAGCAGCTGCATTTCGCTGGCGATGATTTCGGTGGTGTAGGTGTCGCGACCTTCCTTGTCCTGCCACTTGCGGGTCTTCAGGCGGCCTTCGACATAGAGGGGACGGCCCTTCTTGACATATTCGCCGACGATCTCGGCCAGGCGGTCGTTGAAGACGACACGGTGCCATTCGGTCTCTTCCTGGCGCTCGCCGGTGTCGCGGTTCTTCCAGTTGCGGGTGGTGGCGAGGCTCAGGGTGACCCAGGCGCCGCCGCTGGGGTTGTAGCGAACTTCGGGGTCTTTGCCGACGTTGCCGATGAGAATGACTTTGTTGACGCTGGCCATGACGCTCGCCTGAATTCGATGGGGAAGGGGCTGAATTATGCCGGCCACCCCCGCCAAGGCCCGTCAGCAACACCCCGGAGACCGCATCCCGCACCCCGGGGCCCGCACTTCGTCTCGCCGGCCGGGCGGCCACCCGCGGGCATCCCTAAGATGAAGCCATGGAATCCTCGAGCCGCCGCCCCAGCAACCGCCGCCTCTGGTCGGCGTATGCCGGCGCCTGCGCCCTGGCCTGGTGCCTGTTCGTGCTGGCGGGCAGCGAGTTCGACCGCGGCCTGGACCCTTTCTGGCTGGCCGTTTACCAGGCCACCACCATGCTGTGGGCGCCCATGCTGCTGGGCATCGCCGTCTGGCCCCTGGCCCGCCGCCTGCATGCCTCCGACACCGGCCCGGCCGCGACCGGCCTGGCCCATGCAATGGCGGCCCTGTCCTTCTCGGCGCTATGGCAGGCCGGCGAGTTCGGCGTCAACGCCGCCCTGTTCGGCACCGACCATGCCGGCGCCGTGCTGCTGGCGGGCATCCTGTGGCGCTCGGTCTGGGGCCTCGTGGTCTACGCCACCATCGCCACGGCCTTCACGGCGGTGCTGCAGTCGCGCGCGGCGCGCTCGGCCGCCGTGCACGCCGCCCAGGCCGAGAGCGCCCTGGCCAAGGCCGAGCTGTCGGCCATCAGCGGCAAGCTGAACCCGCATTTCCTGTTCAACACGCTGAACTCGCTGATCGCCCTGACCCGCAAGGACCCGGCCGGCGCCGAGGCCGCCCTGCTGAAGTTCGCCTCCATGCTGCGCTATGTGCTGGACACCAAACGCGGCGCCGAGGATCGCGTGATGCTGTCCGACGAGATCGACTTCTTGCGCGACTACCTGGCCCTGGAGGCCCTGCGCCTGGGCCCGCGCCTGCGCGTGGACTGGGACCTGGAGGAGCGCGTGATGGCCGACGAGCTGCCGCCGCTCACGCTGCAGCCGTTGGTGGAGAACTCCATCCTGCATGCCGTGGCCAACCGCAAGGGCGGCGGCAAGGTGACCATCAGCGCGCGCCGCAATGCGCTCAACCACGGCCTGGACCTGGCCGTGGCCGACGATGGCCCGGGCTGCGAGCCCGAAGCCCTGGAACCCAAGCCCGGCCAGCGCCGCGGCGTGGGCCTGGCGGCTCTGAAGAAGCGCTTCGCCCTGGACTACGACGGAAACGCCCGCCTGCGCATCCACACCGCGCCCGGCGCCGGATTCCGCGTCGACCTCTTCATCCCTCAGATCTGACCATGAGCACCACGACCGTCCTGATCGCCGAAGACGAACACCTGGCCGCCGAAGCCCTGGCCGACTGGGTCAAGGCCACGCCGGGCCTGCAGCTGGTGGCCGTCTGCGAGGACGGCGACGATGCGCTGACCCAGATCCGCGCGCTCAAGCCCGCCCTGGTGCTGACCGACATCCAGATGCCCGGCCTGACCGGCCTGCAGGTGGTGCAGGCCCTGCAGGGCGAGGCCCATCAGCCGCGCATCATCTTCACGACGGCCTACGACCAGCATGCACTGACGGCCTTCGAGCTGCATGCCGTGGACTATCTGCTCAAGCCCTTTTCGCGCGAGCGCTTCGACGAGGCCATCCAGCATGTGCTGCGCGATGCCTCGCCCAGCCCCGCCGATGTGGCCCAGGCCCTGGGCGCTCCGGCCGATGCGCCGCTGACCCGGCTGCTGGTGCGCGACCAGGGCAAGATCTTCCCGCTGCAAGTGGATGCCATCGAGTGCCTGCGCTCCGACAACAAATACACCGCCATCACGAGCAAGGGCCGCAGCTTCCTGGTGCGCCTGCCCATCGCCGATTTCGAGACGCGGCTGGACCCGGCCCGCTTCCTGCGCGTGCAGCGCGGCTGCATCGTGAACCTGGATTTCGTCGACAGCATGACCCCGGACGAGAACTCGCAGCTCGTCGTGCAGCTGCGCGACGGCACGCGCATTACGGCCAATCGCGAGGTGTCCAAGATGCTGAGGGAGCAATCGCTGTGAAAACCAAGCTCGGCCTCCTGACCCTGGCGCTGCTGCTGGCCGCCGGCGTGGCCGGTGCGCAGACGGCACCACCCGCCCAACCCGCGCCGCCGGCCCCCATGGCCCGCCCGGTGCCGCCGCTGCCGCCCGAACCCGGGCGCATCTATGCCCCCGGCGCCTTCGACAGGCTGGAACTGGCCGGTGCCGCCCGCGTCGTCGTCGTGCAGGGCGACCGCGACCAGGCCTTCATCGCCGGCAATGAGGACGTGCAGAAGACCGTCGAGGTCGAGCTGGCCGACCACCAGCTCGTCATCCGCCCCAGCGGCGGCTGGAAGTTCTGGCACAGCGGCAAGCTCTTCGTTCAGGTGGAGATGCGCGAGCTGCGCCAGCTCTCCGTCTCCGGCGCCAGCGACGTGCAGGCCCCCGGCCCGCTGCGCGCCGACCAGCTCAAGCTCAGCATCAGCGGCGCCGGCAACGTCAGGCTGGACCAGCTGCAGGCCCGGCAGCTCGTCTTCACCATCTCGGGCGCCGGTGACGGCCAGCTCGGCGGCCGCGTCGACGACCTGGCCCTGCAGATCTCCGGCAAGGGCAAGGTCATCGCCGATCGCATGCAGGCCCAGCACGCCCGCGTCAGCGTCAGCGGACTGGGCAATGTGGTGCTGTGGGTGACCGACGACCTCGCCGCCCACATCTCCGGCATCGGCTCGGTGGACTACTTCGGCAACCCCTCGGTGCAGCGCTCGGTGTCGGGCATGGGCTCAATCAGCGCCCGCGGCGAGAAGAAACCTTCCGTGGACATGCGCTGAACCCTGCCTAAACTCCCCCCGCAAATCAGCGCAGGGAGAAACTGCATGGTCACTTGGAAGAAGGCCGCCCTGGCCTTGGTGGGCGCGGCTGCCGTCGTCGGTGGCGGCTGGTGGGTGGCGCAGAAGCAATCAGGCCCCGCGCTGCCAAGCAGCGCCGAGATCGGCGGCGAGCAGGCAGGCTTTGCGCTGCTGGACTGCAAGGCCCGCCTCTTCGATGGCTCGCCGGCCATCGCCGTCAGCTTCACCCAGCCCCTGGACGGCAAGCAGGACTTCGGCGCCCTCGTCACCGCGCTGGAAGGCCCCGCGCCCAAGGTGGAGGGCGACAAGAAGACGCCGCCGGCCGACTCGTCCTTCAAGCCGCTGGCCGCCCGCTGGGTGCTAGGCGACAACCCGCGCGTGCTCTACCTGCCCTTCGTGACGCCGGATCGCAGCTTCAAATTCGCCCTCAAGCCCGAGCTGGCCGCGCGCGCCGGTGCCAAGCTGGCAACGGCCCAGAGCTGCGAAGCCGTCAGCGAGGCCATGCCCGACAGCTACTACTTCGCCAGCCGCGGTCTGGTGCTGCCCGCCGGCCAGAACGGGGGCCTGCCGGTCGTCACCGTCAACACGCCCGAAGTGGACGTGCAGTTCCTGCGCATCAAGCCGGCCTCGCTGCCGGCCTTTCTGGAGCAGGTGGGCGGCCGCCGCGAGCGCAACGCCAATGCTGGCGAGGACGGCTGCGAGGAGGGCTGCTACTACGACGGCTACAGCGACAACCAGCGGCGCCTCAAGGGCACTGTCGGCGGCTGGGTGCTGGACGAGCTGCGCGCGATGAGCGAGAGCGTCTACCTCGGCCGCTTCACGACCGATGCGCGGCCCAATCGCCGCAACGTCAGCTTCCTGCCGGTCGAGGGCATCAAGGAGCTGCAGGAGCCGGGCATCTACGTGGCCATCATGAACCAGCCCGGCCGCTTCGGCTGGGACTACCAGGTCACGCACTACTACGTCACCGACATCGGCCTGCACCTGCGCCGCCATGCCGCCCAGCTGGACGTCTTCGCCACCTCGCTGAAGAGCGGCACGGCGCTGTCGGGCGTGGAGCTCAGCCTCGTCGACGAGGCCGGCAAGGCCCTGGGCCAGGCCCAGACCGACGGCGACGGCCATGCCGTCTTCACGGGCCGCAGCGACAAGGCCCGCGCCGTGCTGGCCCGCCGCGGCAACAAGGAGATGTCGGTGCTGTCGCTGCGCGACGCGGCCCTGGACCTCAGCGAGTTCGAAGCCACCGGCCACCCCTCGCGCAGCAACAAGCTCTTCGTCTACGCCGGCCGCGACCTGTATCGGCCGGGCGAGAACTTCCAGGTCTCGGTGCTGGCGCGCGACGCCGACGGCAAGCCCCTCCCCAAACCCCTGCCCGTCACGCTGACGGTCAAGAAGCCCGACGGGACCAAGCTGGTCGAGCAGCTCGTGCAGCCCGGCAAGCTAGGCGCCGGCTACTACCAGCAGGGCATCACCCTGCCGGCCGACGCGCCCACCGGCGGCTGGACGCTGCAGGTCCGCGTCGACCCCGGTGCCAAGACCCCCGACGCCCAATGGGCCTTCAAGGTCGAGGAGTTCCTGCCCGAGCGCATGAAGCTCGCGCTGACGGCGCCGGAGGGCGTGCTGACGGGCGAGGGCGGCCTGAACGTGCAGGTGCAGGGCGACTATCTCTACGGCGCCCCGGCCGCCGGCAACCGCCTGCAGGGCAGCGCCTATTCCGAGCGGCTGCTAATGCCGCTGCCGGCCAAGCTGCCGGGCTTCATCTTCGGCGACCTGGCCGACGACAAGGCCAAGAACCGCCAGGACCTGGAGGAGCAGACCCTGGACGAGCAGGGTCGGGCCGGCATGGACATCAAGACCGACTTCGGCGAGCGCAAGAGCCCGATGCGCATCCGCGCGGCCTTCAGCCTGCTGGAGTCGGGCGGGCGGCCCGTCGTGCGGGCGCTGGAACGCAGCTGGTGGCCCGCGCCCGTGCTGGTCGGCGCGCGGCCGCTGTTCGACCGCAACGTCGCGCCCGAGAACGGCCTGGCCGAGTTCGAGCTGGCGCGCGTGGATGCGGCCGGCAACTTCAAGCCGGCCAAGGAGCTGCAGCTCAAGCTCATCTACGAGGAGCGCCAGTGGTATTGGCGCTATGACGACGGCCGCGGCTGGCATTCGGGCTTCAACGTCAACGAGGAGTTGGTGGAGGCGCGCAGCCTCGCGCTCAAGGAGCGCACTAAGGTCACCCTGCCGGTGCGCTGGGGCCGTTACCGCCTGGAGGTGATGGATCCCGACACCGGCCTGGCCCTGCGCTACGGCTTCTACGCCGGCTATGGCGCCCAGGACGCCGACGACATCGGCAACCGCCCAGACCGCGTGCAGCTCAAGCTGCAGGGCGCGCCCTTCAAGCCCGGCGACGTGGCCAAGCTGGCCATCAAGCCGCCTCACGACGGCGAGGCCGTCGTCACCGTCGAGGGAGACCGCGTGCTGTGGACCAAGCGCATCGGCGTGAAGGCCAGCGGCACGGACATCGAGATTCCCATCTCGGCCGACGCCGGCTGGGCCCGCCACGACCTCTATGTGACCGTCGCGGCCTTCCGTCCCGGCAGCCAGGGCGACAAGGTGACGCCGGCGCGGGCTCTGGGGCTCGTCCACCTGCCGCTCAACCGCGAGGACCGCAAGCCCAAGCTCGCGCTCACCGTGCCGGCCAAGACCCAGCCCTCGGTGTCCCTGCCCATCAGCGTCAAGGTGCCGCAGCTGGCCGGCAAGCCGGCCATCGTCACCGTCAGTGCGGTGGACGTCGGCATCCTCAACATCACCAACTTCAAGACACCCGACCCGCAGGACTTCTTCTTCGGCAAGCACCGCTACGGCGCCGACATGCTGGACCTCTACGGCCGCCTCATCGAGAAGATGGAAGGCAACACGGCCAAGCAGCGCTTCGGTGGTGACGCCGGCAAGCGCGACTCGCAAAGCATGCCGCGCAAAGTGCTGCTGGTCGACCTGTTCAGCGGACCCGTGCAGCTGGACGCCAAGGGCGAGGCGACCGTGCAGCTCAAGCTGCCGGACTTCAACGGCACGCTGCGCGTGATGGCGGTGGTGTCGAGCGCCGACAGCTATGCCTCTGCGCAGGCTGAAACCGTCGTCGCCGCGCCGCTGGTGGCCGAACTCAATATGCCGCGCTTCGTGTCGCCCGGCGACAAGGCGACGATCGCGCTGGACGTGACCAACCTCAGCGGCGCGCCGCAGGAGGTCAAGGTGGCAGTGTCGGCCAGCGGCCCGCTCAAGATCACCGGCAGCGCCGAGCCCATCAAGCTCGCCGACAAGCAGCGCCAGATCCTGCGCTTCCAGGCCGAGGCCCTGGACGCCTGGGGGCTGGCGCCCATCGAGGTCAAGGTGACGGCGGGGCCGCTCAGCCTGACGCGCCAGGCCGCGCTGCAGGTCCAGCCCGTCACGCCGCTGACGCGCGACAGCCGCCGCATCCGCCTGGAGGCCGGCGCGACGCAGGTGCTGGACAAGGCGCTGCTCGATGCCTACTGGGCCGGCTCGTCCAGCGTCGCCTTGAGCGTGTCCAACACGCCGCCCATCGACATCAAGGACCAGGTCAAGGGTCTGCTGATGTACCCCTATGGCTGCCTGGAGCAGACGACCTCCAGCGCCTACCCCCTGGTCTTCATCGACGACGAGGCCGCCAAGCGCTGGGGCATGACGCCCGTGCCCCGTGAGGAGCGCGCCAAGCGGCTGGAGGGCGCCTTTGCCCGCCTGGCCGGCATGCAGCAGCCCAAGGGCGGCTATGGCCTGTGGGAGGCCAGCAGCCCCTACGAGGCCTGGCTGTCGGCCTATGTGACCGGCTTCCTGCAGGACGCCCGCGACGCCGGCTTCAACGTGCCGGAGGCCCAGCTCAAGCGCTCCCTCGACAACCTGCTCGAGCAGTTCCAGCGCAGCCCCGGCCAGCAGGCCACGGCGCCCAAGGACATCCGCCGCGACGACAAAGGCCGCGTGGTCGACTGGCGCGAAGCCGAGCTGCTGCGCCTGAGCCACCAGCGCTTCGCCGAAGCCGCTCACACCGGCTACATCCTGGCCCGCGAGCAGAAGGCACCGCTGGCGACGCTGAGGACCCTGCACGACCAGTACCGCAGCCATGCGCTGTCGCCGCTGCCGCTGGTGCATCTGAGCCTGGCCCTGAAGCTGATGGGCGACGAGGCCCGCGCAAGGCAAGCCTTGGACGACGCGATGCAGCGCAGCTATGGCTACCAGCCGGATGATCCGAGCAACTACTGGTGGAGCCAGTGGCTGGGCGACTACGGCTCACGCGTGCGCGACCGGGCCCTGGCCTATGCGCTGCTGCTGCGCCACAAGGTGGCCCACGACAAGCGCGAGAACCTGCTGTTCGACCTGTCCGACGACTTCAGCCGCCGCAACTACTACTCGACGCAGGAGCGCCTGGCCCTGTTCCTCGCCGTGCAGGCCGCCACCAACGGCGCGGGCAAGGACGACGCCTGGAAGACCACGCTAAGCGTCGCCGGCAAGGCCGACGCCTGGACCGGCAGCGGCGTCGGCCAGCAGAGCTTCGAGCCGGCCAAGTTGAAGTCCGGCATCACGCTTAAGAACGAAGGCGGCGCGCCCCTCTACATCGACGTCACGGCCCAGGGCTATCCCATCAAGCCGCTACCGCCGACGACCGACCGCATCGCGGTGGATCGCGCCATGTTCACGACCGACGGCAAGCCGGTCACGGCGCGCCAGTTCACCACCGGCGAGATGTTCATCGTGCGCCTGCGCGTCAAGGCCAGCCAGACCATCAAGGACGGCCTGGTCGTGGACCGCATTCCGGCCGGCTTCGAGATCGAGAACCTCAACCTCAGCCAGGGGCCCAAGGCCGGCGAGTTCACCGTCGACGGCGTCAACATCGCCCAGGCCAATGCCAACGAGCGCATCGTCCACACCGAGTACCGCGACGACCGCTTCGTGGCGGCCGCCTCTCTGGGCCAGCCGCTGGAGCTGTTCTACCTGGTGCGGGTGGTGACGCCCGGGCGCTACGTGGTGCCGGCGACGTTTGCGGAGGACATGTACCGGCCGGAAGTGCGTGGCATCGGCAAGGCGGAAGGGGAGATCACGGTGGTGGACAAGAAATGATGGAAGGTGAGCTGCGATGCAAGCTTTCGCCGTGTCCACTGCTGCTCTCGGTAGTTGCCTGCTGCTTTTCCTCTGCACAGGCACAAACCGCACAGCAGCAGCTTGATCAAATCGTTGCAAAGTATTCCGGCAAGCCCGTCGACGTTGCGATCGCAGTGCCGGAACGCTTGCAGGTCACCGTTGGCAATCCAGGGACTATGGCCTCGGCAGACGCCATGGGTGAAGCCAGCCTGCTGTGTAGATCTCAGGGCGGCGCGCCGGTGGAAAGCCGCGTCGTCAAAAACGGCTCGGTGAAATTCATCCTCAGCCTCAAATGCGCGCATGAAGGCAAAGCGCTCTGGTACCTGGATTTCGAGCAACAGAGGGCCGCTTCGATCAAGAAGTTTTCCGGAAATTTGCTGGCCTTCGACGTCACCCTGTCCCTCAAGCGTCTCATGCCATCTGATCTGCCGCAGACGCCCATCCTGAGTTGGCGCGGTGTCTACAGGGCTGGAGAAGAGGTGGATGCGGTTGCCCTCGACGGTCAGCGGGGTGGCATGTTCGGATTCCGGTATTCATGGAGATTCGCGCCGCAAGCGGTCAAGCAGCTGGAACTGGTATGGCAACCTGCTGCAGCAATCGCTGGGGATATGGTCAACGCTCCCCGATTTCGCAAACCGCTTGAAATCCGCGATGGCTGTGTCGAGCCCCGTGACTGCAGTGCCAACTGGACTTTCGATTCCCCCGAGGAATGGACGCCGGGAATCTGGAACCTGGGGCTGGTAGCGGATGGAATTCCCGTCGTCTCGACAGCATTTCTTGTGAGAAAAAACGAAAACCGTGCCACTCAGGACTGAGTCATGCGAAACCAACCACTGACCGGACTCGTGGCGGTTGTTGCGCTGTTGACGGGATGCGCGAGCCAGGCTGCCGTGCACCCTGACGATCTGCCCGTCGAGCAGCAACTTGACGACATCATCCGCAGGTTCGCGGAAAAACCGATCCGTATTCCCGTCGCTCTACCTGTCGAGGGCCAGAGAACGCATCTTTATCCCGTCATGGCCGCAGCGAAGGAGGCTGTCGACGAAGCAAAGCGCGTCTGCAGATCGCAGGGGGGCGTGGGATCGGAGCGAGGCATCTTCAGGAGCGGATCTTCACAGCTGCTGCAAAGCGTCAGGTGCGCCAAGGGTGCGATGAGCTTGTGGTACCTCGATTTCGAACAACGCGGCATCGACTTCCTCACGACGCCTGCCAAGGACGGACTGCTGGCCGACGTCACCCTGTCCATCAGAAGGTTGATGCCGAGCGACGCGCCGGAGTCGCCCGTTCTGCACTGGAAGGGCACGTTCAAGGACGAAGAGGATGAAGCCACCGCCAAGGTAGCTGGCAAACTCGGCCAGCGGTTCGGCATCGCTTATTCCTGGCGCTTCAAACCTCAGGACATCAAGCTGCTTGAGGCGGTTTGGCGGCCCGCAAGCCCTGGCATTGCGGACGCCGAAAGCAAGAGCCTACGGACGGAATACCGACAGGCGCGCACGATGCGCGCGGAGTGCGTGGATCCGTTTTCCTGCAGCGCCACATGGACCTTCAACGGGCCGGAGGAGCTCGTCGTCGGAATGTGGAACTTGAGCCTCTTGGCCGACGGCGTGCCGATTTTCTCGACCGATTTCGAGGTCTTCAGCCCCTAACCAGGAAGCGCAGAGACGGAGTCACGTGTCAGGTTCCAACCTCATGTCATCTGACGCCTAACCCAGCGCACCTGCGAGGACGTCGCGGGGCCAACTGCTCGTTTGACCCGCGCCTCTTGGCGCGCATCGGGCCCGCCGCGCGGTTGTGCGCGTCTACTTCCCAAGGCCTTGCGCGCGCCGGCCAAGCCGCCACACTGCCCCTCATGCACTTCGATCAGACCACCCCCATCCTGCGCAGCTTCGACGCCGCCAAGGCGCGCGAGTTCTATGTGGACTTCCTCGGCTTCACCATCGACTGGGAGCACCGCTTCGCGCCGGGCATGCCGCTGTATATGCAGGTGTCGCGCAATGGCTGTGTGCTGCACCTGACCGAGCACCATGGCGACTGTTGCCCGGGCGCCGGCATGCGCATCCGGGTCAGCGACATCGACGCGTTTCACGCCGAACTCAATGCCAAACACTACGGCCACGCGCGCCCCGGCATTGCGGACACGCCCTGGGGTTCGCGCGATGTGTCGGTGACCGATCCCTTCGGCAACCGGCTGACGTTCACCAACGCCGTGAGTACCTGAGCGCGTTCAGTACAGATCCCGCGCCGCCGACCTCACCTCGTGCAGCAGCTGCCGCGCCCCCGGTGACATCAGGTGCCCCTCGCGGGTGATGATGCCGAAAGCGTCCATATGGCAGGGCAGGTCGATGGGCAGGATGGCCAGCACGTTCAGCGACGCGTAGTAGCGCGCCACCTCGACGGGCATCACGTGCAGCGAGTCGGTCTGCTGCAACAGGGCCGTGATGAGCAGCAGGGCTGTCGTGTCGACGTTGTTGGATGGCGGCTCCAACGCGGCGCGGCGGAACATCAGCTCCCAGCGGTGGCGCAACACGCTGCCGGTAGGCGGCAGGATCCAGGGCTGGTCGGCCAGGTCGGCGAGCTTGAGGTTGTCTTCCTTGAGCAGCGGATGGCCGACGCGCGCCACGGCGCAGGCGGGCTCGACGGCCAGCTCCTCGTAGTGCAGGCCGGCGGCGTCTTCTTCTTCGACGATGCGGCCGATCATGAAGTCGAGCTTGCCCCGCTGCAGCATGTCCAGCAGCTGCTTGCTGCTCTCCATGTGCACGCCGATGCGAAGCTTGGGCGCCTGCAGCTTGACGCGCGAGATGGCGCGCGGCAGCAGGCCCATGGCCGGGGTCATGATGACGCCCACTTCGACCTGGCCGGCCAAGCCATTCTTCAGCGAGACGATGTCATCGTGCGCAGCCGACAGCGAGGTCAGAGCCATGCGCGCATGGCGGATCATGGTCTCGCCGTACAACGTGGGCTCCATGCCGCGCGGGTGGCGCTCGAAGAGCTTCACGTCCAGCATGTCCTCGAGGTCCTTGAGCTGCTTGGACGCGGCCGGCTGGGTCATGCACAACACCTCGGCGGCGCGGTGGATGTTGCGCTCGTCGTCCAGCGCAATCAGCAGCAGCAGCTGGCGCGTCTTCAGGCGAGCGCGCAGGAACCAATTGGGATTGGGGCTGGCGTCGGTCAGCGAAGTGCCGATGATGTCATCGTCGTCGTCGCGGGCCATGATCACGCGAGATTCACGCGGCCGTCGGCGGCCAGCACGGTGTTGATGTCGTCACCCGTTTCCTCCAGCTGCACCAGCGTCGCCTGGCGGGCGCCGACGGCGTCGCGGGCCTCCAGGGCCGTCAGGATTGCCTTGTGGCGTGGCAGGGACAGCTCGTGGGTGTTGGGCAGCTGGCTGGACAGGATGATGGACTCGCGCAGGGCCAGGGAGAGCATGTTGCCGATATAGGCCAGCAAATCGTTGCCGGTCGCCTCGGCAATGCGGCGGTGGAAGGCCAGGTCGGGTTCCAGCAGCTCGGCCGTCGTCCTGGCGGCGGCCATGCCTTCGTAGGCGGTGGCGATGCCGGTCAGCTGCTCGTCGGTCGCGGCGCGCGCGGCCAGGGCCGCAGCCGCGGGTTCGAAGATGCGGCGCACTTCCAGCAGCGTCTGCACGAAGTCGCGCTGGGGTCGGGACTGGATCAGCCAGTAAAGCACATCAGGGTCGAGCAGATGCCACTCGTTGCGCGGCCTGACGATGGCGCCGGCGCGTTGGCGCGACACCACCAGGCCCTTGGCGACGAGCACGCGCACGGCCTCGCGCAGCACGGGCCGGCTGATCTCGTAGCGCTCCAGCAGTTGGGCCTCGGGCGGCAGCTTGTCGCCGGGCTTCAGCTCGCCGCCGACGATGGCCAGGCCCAACTCGCTGACGATGCGGCCGTGCTGGCTCTTGCCCTCGGGCTGGGCGCTGTAGGTGGAATGGTCCGCTCGGGTCTTCATCAGCGGGAGACTAGCGAATAAAGCTCTCATTATCGAAAGCGCGCGACAAAGCCGCCGCGGGGCGCCAGCGTCACGCTGGCTGCCGGCGCGGCAAGTTGGCTCTCGGTGAAGTCGCGCTCGCCGGCGCCATCGGTGATGAGCTGGCCCCGGCGCTTGCCGAGCCAGGCGAGGTCGAGCTTCACTTCGCGCGGCGTGTCGTCGGCATTCAGGCCGGCAACGAACCACTGCTTGCCGGCGCGGCGGGCCAGCACGACGTATTTGCCGGGCTCGCCGTCCAGGAAGCGCACCTCGTTCCAATGGCGCGGCAGCTCGCGCAGCAGGCCCCTCACATAGGCCGGCACGGCGGCCATGCCCTCGGGTGTCTCGGCAAAGTGCTGGATGCCGGACAGGAAGAGCACGCTCTCGGCCAGCTCGAAGCCGTTGCGCGTGCTGCGCTTGATGTTGGGGATGTCGCCGAACACCATGGGCGTGAAGTCCATGGGGTCGAAGAGGTTGCGCGTGAAGGGCAGCATGGCGGCGTGCGTGGCCACGGCGTCCTGGTCTTCCTGCGTGAAGGTGGTGAACTCCAGGCCGCGCACCGCCTCCGCCGTCATCAGATGGGGATAGGTGCGGCTCCAGCCGCGCGGCAGCGTGGCGCCGTGGAAGTTCATCAGCAGGCCGGCCGCCGCCGACTCCTTCAGCAGATCCACGTAGTAGGCCTGCATGGAGGCGCCGTCGCCGCCGAAGAAGTCCACCTTCAGGCCCGCCACGCCGATGGCCTTCATGCGCGCAAACTCGCGGGCGCGATCAGCCCGGGTCAACAGCTTGCTGCGAGGCGTCTGGGGTGTGTCGTTCCAGTCGCCCGCGGAGTTGTACCAGGCCAGCAGGCCGATGTTCTTGGCGCGGCCGTAGTCGGCCAGCGCCTTCATCTGGGCGTCGCCGATGGTGACGTCCCAGTTCGCGTCCACCAGCGTGTAGTTCCAGTGCATGTCGGCGGCGTAGTCGATGAAGCGCTTCTGCACATCGAAGACGGTGGCTTCATCCTTCAGCAGCGCCCAGCTCCAGGATGCATGGCCCGGCTTCAAGCCGGCCTTGTCGAAGGGCACGGCCGGGGCGGCGAGATCGGTGCCGAGGGTGGACTCCATGACCGTCTTCAGCGGGCCGATGGCGAGCACGCGCCAGGGCGTTGTGAACGGTCCGTCGATGTCGGCAAGGAGGCCGCCACCGGTGAAGACCTCGCGCGGATCGGGCAGGCCGATGCGATAGACGCCGCCGGCCGAGTCGGCTTGCAGGCGCGACGCGTGGAAGCGGCCGTCCATGCCGGCTTCGGTCAGCGCCACCCAGTTGGCGGCGCTGCGGAACAGCGCCGGGAAGACCCAACCCGCCGGCATGGGCGACGGCGTGCCGACGGCGACGTCCATCTGGTAGTGCTCTTCATAGGACGGGTTGACGCGGCTGTAGCCCGTCTTGGCGACGGCCATGGGCTGCAGCCAGGCACGCGCGTCGGCGGGGAAGGCGAAGCTGGTCAGCTCCTCCTTGAAGGTCTTGCGGCCCGGGCCGTCCACCGTGTGGCGCAGCGCCAGGCCGTCGTTGGAGGCGCGCAGGGTCAGCACGAGCTGCTGGCCGGCCGCGTTGGCGACGGTGAAGCGTTGCTCGTTGGCGCGGTAGTCCACCTTGCTCTTCTTTCCGGCGACGAGGGTGTACTGCTCGCGGTGCACCTTCACGGCCGACGTGGCGACGAGCTTGAGGCCGTTGGCGTAGTCGCCCTGCTCCAGCACCAGGCCCAGGCGCGAGGCCAGCAGCACCGGCTGGCCGGCGCGCTGCACCGTGTAGACAAGCTGCTGCTGGTCATTGACAGACACGTCGACCTGGAGCTGGCCATCGGGGCTGCTCAGCGCTTGGGCCAGGGCAGGGATGGCAAGCAGGAAGGAGGCGATGAGTTTCATGGTTTCAGATTGAGTAGGGGCCGTCGGCGAACGGCGTGCCGAAGTCGGGAAAGCCGTCGGCGCGCCAGCCAAAGGCCTGAACGCGCGCATGACGGTTCGGGTCGTTGAGCGGATCGAGCGCAGGTGCGCTCAGGCACAGCGCCAGCAGCGCTGCGATCCAGCACATCACTTGCCCCAGCGGAGCACAAGGGGGTCGAGGCGCTTGGCCGCATCCAGCAGGCCGGCGCGCACCTCGGGCGTCATCTCAGGGAAGGGGTGGCGCGGCACGTCGCTCTTGATGACGCCACCTTCCTTCATCAACGCCTTGGCGGTCAGGATGCCGCCTTGGCGGTTCTCGTAGTTGATCAGCGGCAGCCAGCGGCCGTACTCCAGCACGGCCGTCTCGCGGTCGCCGGCGTGGAAGGCGTCGAAGATCTTGCGGATGCCGTCGGGATAGCCGCCGCCTGTCATCGCGCCGGTGGCGCCGGCGTCCAGGTCGGCCAGCAGGGTGATGGCTTCCTCGCCATCCCAGGGGCCTTCGATGGCCGCGCCGCCGACGCGGATCAGCTCGCGCATCTTGCTGGCCGCCTGGGGCATCTCCAACTTGAAGTACTTCACGTTGGCGATGTTGCTCGCCATGCGGGCCAGCAGCGGCACCGACAGCGGCGTGCCGGCCACCGGAGCGTCCTGGATCATGATGGGGATAGAGATCGCGTCGGACAGGCGCTGGTAGAAGCTCTCGATCTGGCCTTCGGACACGCGGAAGGTAGCGCCGTGATAGGGCGGCATGACCATGACCATGGCCGCGCCCAGCGATTGCGCGAGCTGGCTGCGGTCGATGCAGATCTGGGTCGAGTAATGCGTCGTCGTGACGATGACGGGCACGCGGCTGGCCACATGCTCGAGGATGGCGCGGTTCAGGGTCTCGCGCTCGGCGTCCGACAGCACGAACTGCTCGGAGAAGTTTGCGAGGATGCACAGGCCGGTGGAGCCGGCGTCGATCATGAAGTCGACGCAGCGCAGCTGGCCGGGAATGTCCAGACTGCCGTCGGCGTGGAAGATGGTCGGAACGACGGGGAAGACGCCGCGGTAGGGGCGGGTGGCGGAGGCGCTCATGAGGCGGGCCCTTGTCTCGGTGGGAAGGTGAATGCAAGCGCCGTCGAGTGGCGCATGGCCAGCTGTCTTCGCCAGCATTGGCCGCCATTAAAGTATGACTATATAAACACGATCATCGGGGTTAACCCGAAAATCATCGGCTTTGCAAACAAAAAAGTATGACTAATAATCCACTGATGGCTTGGCCGACGCAGCCGGGCGACCGCCTTTCTTCGGAGACAGTTCGATGAGTTCCTACGCCCTCTACCCCAGCCTCCAGGACCGGGCCGTCCTGATCACCGGCGGGGCCACCGGCATCGGCGAGACGCTGGTGGAGGCCTTTGCCGCGCAGGGCGCCAAGGTGGCCTTCATCGACCTGGCGGCGGCCGAGGGTGAAGCGCTGGTCGCACGTCTGGCAGCCACATCCCGCCACGCGCCTCAGTTCGTGGCGGCGGACCTGTCCAAGGTGGACTCGCTGCGCGCGGCCATCGCCGCCCTGCGCGAACGCACCGGGCCCTTCACCGTGCTGCTGAACAACGCGGCCAACGACAAGCGCCATGCCGTCGAGGCCACGACGCCCGAGTTCTGGGACGCCAGCGTGGCCGTCAACATCAAGCACCAGTTCTTCACCGCCCAGGCCGTGCTGGACGACATGAAGGCCGCCGGGGGCGGCTCCATCATCAACTTCGGCTCCATCAGCTGGATGCTCAAGCAGGGCGGCATGCCGGCCTACACCGCCAGCAAGGCCGCGGCCCAGGGGCTCACGCGCTGCCTGGCGCGCGACTTCGGCGTGCACAAGATCCGCGTCAACACGCTGGTGCCCGGCTGGGTCATGACCGAGAAGCAGCTGAGCCTCTGGGTCACCGAGGAGACCAAGCAGGAGATCGCCAAGGGCCAGTGCATCAACGAGCCGCTGATGCCCCAGCACATTGCTGCCATGGCCCTCTTCCTCGCCGCGGACGACAGTGCCATGTGCACGGCCCAGGATTTCATCGTCGATGGGGGCTGGGCGTGACGGAAGTGAGCGAATACGGCCGCCTGGCCGATGGCCGGGTGGTGCATGAATACACCCTGAGCAACGGCCTCGGCCTCAAGCTGACCGCCATCAGCTTGGGCGGCATCGTCACCGGCCTGTGGACGCCCGACGCCCAGGGCCGCAGTGGCAATGTCGTGCTGGGCTTCGACAACCTGCTCGACTACGCCAGCCGCAACCCCTTCTTCGGCGCCCTCATCGGCCGCTACGGCAATCGCATCGCCGGCGCGCGCTTCGATCTGGACGGCCAGACCCACACGCTGTCCTGCAACAACGGCCCCAACTGCCTGCACGGCGGCGCCGATGGCTTCGGGCACCGGCTGTGGACAGCAGAGCCTGTCGAGCCCCGTGTCGGCGAAGCCCAGGCCCTGGGCTTCAGCCTGGTCAGCCCGCATGGCGACCAGGGATTCCCGGGCGAGCTGCAGGTGCGCGTGCGCTATGCGCTGGGCGCCAAGGACAACAGTTGGCGGGTCGACTACGAGGCCATCGCCGACCGTCCCACCGTCGTCAATCTGACCCAGCACAGCTACTTCAACCTGGCTGGCGAAGGCAGCGCCCTGCGCCACCGTCTGACCATCCCGGCGTCGCGCTACAGCGAGGTCGACAAGGACTTGATTCCGCTGCGGCATGCGCCCGTTGACGGCACGCCCTTCGACTTCCGCCAGCCCACCACCGTCGTCGCGCGCATCCGCCACGCCCACCCCCAGCTGTTGCTGGCCAAGGGCTATGACCACAATTTCCTGCTCGACAGCGACGCCGACGCCGAGGGACTGCGCCTCGCCGCCGTGCTGGAGGATCCCCACTGCGGCCGCCGCATGGAGGTGCTGACCAGCGAGCCGGCGATGCAGTTCTACTCAGGCAACTTCCTCGACGGCAGCCTGGTCGGCCCCAGCGGGCGCATCTACCGCCAGGGCGACGGCCTGTGCCTGGAAACCCAGCACAACCCGGACTCACCGCATCACGAAGCCAGCGCCGACTGGCCGACCACGGTGCTGAGGCCCGGCGAGGTGTGGCGCAGCACCACAATCCATCGCTTCACGTGACGAGGAGAACGCCATGGACCTGCCCGCCCACCAACTGACGATGACGGTGTTGATGACGCCGGACACCGCCAACTTCTCCGGCAATGTCCACGGCGGAAACATCCTCAAGCTGCTCGACCAGGTGGCCTATGCCTGCGCAAGCCGCTATGCCGGCCGCTATGTCGTCACGTTGTCGGTGGACCGGGTGATCTTTCGCCAGGCCATCCATGTCGGTGAGCTCGTCACCTTCCTCGCCTGCATCAACATGACCGGCACCTCGTCGATGGAGGTTGGCATCAAGGTGGTGGCCGAGAACATCCGCACGCAGGAGACGCGGCACGTGAACAGCTGCTATTTCACGATGGTGGCCGTGGGCGATGACAACAAGCCGGTGCCCGTGCCGCCGCTGCGCCCCTTCACCCCTGACGAGCGCCGCCGCCACGCCGCGGCCATCGCGCGCAAGCAGGCCCGCGCGGCCCTTGAAGCCCGACCCGATGAGCAAGCCTGAACATCCTTTTGCCCTCGCCCTCGCCCAGGCCAATACCCTCGGCGAAGGCCTGCAATGGCACGCCCCGTCCGGCCGCTGGTGGTGGACCGACATCGAGGCGAGCAGCATCCACGCCTGGACGCCTGGAGACAGCACCACGCTGCAGGTGCGCCTGCCCGAGCGTGTCGGCTGCTTCGTGCACTGCCGCTCCGGTTCCATCATCCTGGCCATGGCCAAGCGCCTTGCCCGACTGACCCTGCCCGACCTGCAGGCCAGCGGCAGCATCACCGGCCAGCCCGAAGAGATCCTGCCGCTGGAGGCCCAGCTGCCCACCACGCGCGCCAACGACGGGCGCTGCGACCGCAGCGGCAATTTCGTCTTCGGTACGCTGGATGAAGCCAACCCGCGCCAGCGCATCGCCAGCTTCTACCAATACTCGCTGGCCCGCGGCCTGCGCCGCCTGCCCCTGGATGGCGTGGGCATTGCCAACAGCATCTGCTTCAGCCCCGACGGCCGGCGCATGTACTACGCCGACACGACCACCACCCGCATCATGGTCTGCGACTACGACGCCGACAGCGCCCGCACCAGCGAGCCGCGCGTCTTCGTGACCAAGGAGTTCGACAACGACTGTTGGCCCGACGGCTCCATCGTCGACGCCGAGGGTTGTGTGTGGAATGCCGAGTGGGGCCATGCGGCGGTGGCCCGCTACGCGCCGGACGGCCACCTGCTCGGCCGCTTTGGCGTTCCGGTCAGCAACGTCACCTGCCCCGCCATGGGTGGGCCGAAGGGCGACCAGATCCTCGTCACGACGGCCCGCGAGGGCCTTGGCACCGCCGACCTGATGGCCCGCCCGCTGTCGGGCAGCCTGTTCGGCATGGACATCGAGCCGGGCCTCTACCTGGCCGACCCGTTGTTCAACGACGCCTGAGCGGTCAGCGCCTGCCGGGCTTCTGCACCCAGGCATCCATCCAATCCGAGCCGGACAGCACGCGGCGCGAACGCCACATCTCGTCGCTGGGCCGCGCGCTGGCGGGCGCTGCGGGCCGGCTCAGTGATGTCGGCTGGCGGTGCTCCGTGGCAGTCGCCGTGAAGCTGAAGTGTTGAAGGCGTCGCATGCGACCTCCTCTTGCATCGAGACAGCACCACCGTAAGCAGTGGCGCGTCTAGAACGCATAAGGACGCGTGGCGGATTACTTGCCAATGCAAAAACTGCTGAAGATGACGCCCAGCAGCTCGTCGGCCGAGAAGGCGCCGGTGATCTCCCCCAGCGCGTCGTGGGCCAGGCGCAGTTCTTCAGCCAGCAGGTCCAAGGCCGCATCGCGCTGTTCAGCGATGGCGCGGGCCTGCTCCAGGTGCTCGGCCGTGCGGGCCAGGGCCTGCACATGGCGCTCACGGGCGATGAAGAGGCCTTCGGGCACGGCCTGCCATCCTGCCGTCTTCAGCAGGCGCTGGCGCAGGGCTTCCAGGCCCTTGCCAGTCGTCAGGCTTAGTGCGATTTCACCCGCCGGCGGGGCGGCGAGGTCGGTCTTGTTGAAGACCTGCACGATGCGGCTCGTGTCGACGCCCGCCAGCCGCGCGCGGATGCGCTCGTCCTCGGCTTCGTAATCAGGCTGGCCGACGCGGCCCAGGTCGTGCAGGAAGAGCACGACATCCGCGTCCGCGATCGCATCCCAGCTGCGTGACACGCCGATGCGCTCGACCTCGTCGGCCGTCTCGTCCCGCAGGCCGGCCGTGTCGGTGATGTGCAGGGGCACGCCTTCGATCTGAATGGTCTGGCTGACCTTGTCGCGCGTGGTGCCGGGAATGGGAGTGACGATGGCCAGCTCGGCCCCGGCCAGCGCGTTCAGCAGCGAGCTCTTGCCCACATTGGGTTGGCCGGCGAGCACGACCTTGAGGCCGTCGCGCAGCAGCGCGCCCTGGCGTGTGCGGGCCTGCACGGCCTGCAGCTGGGCGGTCAGCCGATCCAGCCGGCCGAAGGCGTCAGCCTTCTCGAGGAAGTCGATCTCCTCCTCGGGAAAGTCCAGCGTCGCCTCCACCAGCATGCGCAGTTGGATGAGCCGGTCGCGCAGCACGCCCACTTCATGCGACAGCGCGCCGCCGAGTGCGCGGCTAGCGCTGCGGGCGGCGGCCTCGGTGCTGGCGTCGATGAGGTCGGCCACGGCCTCGGCCTGGGCGAGGTCGAGTTTGCCATTCAGGAAGGCGCGCTGCGTGAATTCGCCCGGTTCGGCCAGGCGCAGATTCCCACCGGCTTCGATGACGCGGGCCAGAAGCAGCTGCATGACGACCGCGCCGCCGTGGGCCTGCAGCTCCAGCACATGCTCGCCGGTGTAGGAGTGCGGAGCAGGGAAGTGCAGCGCCAGGCCCTGGTCGATGGCGACGCCATTGGCATCACGGAAAGGCAAGTAGGTGGCCTCGCGCGGCTTCAGCGCGCGACCGCACACGGCTTTGATCAGCGGTGACAGGTCTTGCGGCGACGACACGCGCACGATGCCGACCGCGCCACGCCCCGGGGCGGTGGCGATGGCGGCGATGGGGTCGGCGTGGCGGGCGAGCATGACGCGATTGTCGATGCGCACAAGCAAACAGCCGCCCGGAGGCGGCTGTTTGCGGAATTGGCGCGGGGGAGGCCAGGTTCGAGTGCTCTCGTGAGCCCCGTCCGGGCCGGTGTTCTCTGCCCCGCGACGCCATTGAACTGCGAAGCGCAGGCGTAAAAAAGCCCCCGCGTGCGGGGGCTCATTCAGGGGGTGTGAATCAGTTCACGCCCAACCTTTTGTTGATCAACCACTGCTGGGCGATTGACAGGATGTTGTTCGTCAGCCAGTACAGCACCAGGCCGGACGGGAAGACGAAGAACATGAAGCCGAAGGCCACCGGCATGATCCACATCATCTTCTGCTGCATCGGGTCCGCGGCCGGCGGGTTGAGCCAGACCTGGAACAGGCTGGAGGCCATCATCAGCAGGGGCAGGATGAAGTAGGGGTCGCGCACCGACAGGTCGGTGATCCACAGCATCCAGGGCGCCTGGCGCATCTCGACGGTGGACAGCAGCACCCAGTACAGGGCCATGAAGATGGGCATCTGCAGGAAGATGGGCAGGCAGCCGCCGATGGGGTTGATCTTCTCCTCGCGGTAGATCTTCATCATTTCCTGCTGCATTTCCTGCGGCTTGTCCTTCAGGCGCTCCTTCATCTCGTTGATGCGGGGCGCAACGGCCTTCATGCGGGCCATGGACTTGTAGGCGCTGGCGTTCAGGCTGTAGAGGGCGATCTTCAGCAGCAGCACCAGGGAGACGATGGTCCAGCCCCAGTTGCCGATGATGCCGTGCAGCTTGTCCAGCAGCCAGAACAGCGGCTCGGCCAGGATGGTCAGCAAGCCGTAGTCCTTGACGCGCTCCAGGCCGGGGGCGAGATTGGACAGGTTGTTCTCTTCCTGCGGACCGGCGAACAGCGTCGCCTGCTGCGTGGCGCTGCTGTCGGGCTGCAGCGTGGGCAGCGTGAAGACCATGCCGGTGGCATAGAGGTCGCCGCGCACGCCCAACTGGCCGGGCAGCTTGCGCACGAAGAACTCGCGGTTGCCGGCGTCGTTGACGAGCCAGGCGCTGGCGAAATAGTGCTGCACCATCGAGACCCAGCCGTCGTTGGCCTGCTTCTCGATGTCGACCTTGCCCTTGTCGATGTCCTCGAACTTCAGGGTCTTGAACTTGGTCTTGTCGTTGTAGACCGCCGGGCCGGTGAAGCTGGGCGTGAAGGCCGCGCCGCCGGTGACGGTGCTGCCGTCGCGCACCAGTTGCAGATAGACCTGGGGCGTGACCGGGGCCGTGCCGTGGTTGACGACTTCATGCGTGACGCCGACGGTGTAGCTGCCACGCTTGAACGTGAAGGTCTTGATGAGCTTGACACCGCCGACCTCGGCCGATTCCAGCTGCAGCTTGATCTCGTCCTGGCCTGCCTTGAGCTCGCGATCGCCGGCGACGGCCGTCATCGGCGTGGTGTGGGCGGGCAGCGGGCCCTGGGCGCTGACCAGGCCGGTCTGGGCGCGATAGTGCTGGCCCTCGTTGAACAGCACGACCGGCTGCGGCGTGAACTCGGGCTTCTTCTGCAGATGCACCATCTGCAGCAGCTGGTCCGTCACCGTCGGGTCGTAGGACGTCAGGTATTTGGGCAGCTCGGCGCGGACGATGTCGCCGCCCAGGGTGTCCACGGTGACCGCCAGCACATCGGTGCGGATGGTGATCTTCTCGGACGGCGCGGCCGCCGGTGCGGCGGTCGTCGGAGCCTGGCTCGTCGTGCCGGCTGCGGTCGCCGCAGGCACGCCGGCCGAGGCGGGCGTGGCCGGTGCCGTCGACACGGCCTTGGGCGTCGGGCTGAACATCGAGGGATGCCCGTTGTGCTTTTGCCAACCGTCCCAGAGCAGGACGAGGGACATGGTGAACACCACCCACAGCACGGTGCGGCGAATATCAGTCATGGAGAGTCTCGGACGAGGAAGGCGCCGCGCAACGCGCGACGGGCGGGGAGATCAGGCGGGAAAAAAGCCGCGGCGGATTGTCAGGTACCGGGTCATGGCCGCCGTCGCAAAACGGATGGCAGCGCAGCAGGCGGTGCACCGTCAGATAGCTGCCGGCCAGGGCGCCGTGCTTTTCCAGGGCCGCCAGCGAATAGCGGGAGCAGGTCGGCTCGAAGCGGCAGGCATTGCCCAGCCAGGGGCTGAGCATCAAGCGATAGCCGCGCACGACGGCCATCAGCATGCGGGCGGGCCAGCTCGGCTTCATGCCTTGCTTTCCCGCTTGGGCGTCATTGCCTTGTCCAGCAACTGGGCCAGCTCGGCCCGGGCAGCCTGACGCAATGCGTCGGACGCGGCGCTTGGGAACTTCTGGCGATCAAACGGCGAGCGCAAGCGGACGACCCACAAACCCGGCGGCATGCCGGGACGGTCCGCAAATGCGGCGCGGATCTGCCGCTTCAAGAGCTGGCGCGTCACCGAACGCTTGGCATGCCGCTTGGGAACGACCATGCCCACCCAGCAGCCTTGCGGCTCAGCGGGCGGGTCATGTTCCACAGGGTTGTGAACAGGCTGTGATTCGCCTGTTGATAACTCGGCCTGGGCTGTGCGTAACCTGGCGGCATGCCAGGCGCTGGGCGCCGGATCGGCCGAAAGGTGGTGCAGCGCGAAATGCGCGCTGCGAGCCCGGCTCTGACGGCCGAGCACACGCTCGAAGTCCACCGGGCGTTGCAGCTTGCCGATGCTCATCGGGTGCCCGGGGGCTGACGACGCGAGGGCGTCGTCGCGCGGCTTAGACGGCCAGGCGCTTGCGGCCCTTGGCGCGGCGAGCAGCGATGACGGCACGGCCGCCACGCGTCTTCATGCGCACGAGGAAGCCGTGGGTACGGGCGCGGCGGGTCTTGGAGGCTTGGTAGGTACGCTTCATGGGAGACCTCTTTTGAGGGTTTGTTCAGGCAGAGCACAGCGGTTGGTGCCCGCTAAAAAGCGCATGCTCGGCTTGGCAGGACGCCAAGTCGCAATGCGCGAAAACCCGTGATTACAGCAGATGCGGCCGGCGTGGTCAATAAGTCGTGGTTCTCAAGCCGGGTTTGCCAGGGATTGACCCCTTCCGAAATTCTGTGGATAACCCACGGTTCGGCCGGCCCTGGAACCGTACAATCCGGCCGCTCGAGAACAAGTTTTCCACAATGAGCCTAGAAGAACAGAATGGGGCGGACGGGGTGCAGGTGACGGCGGGCATGAATTCAGCGGACTGGGCATCGGACCTGTGGCGGCGCGGCTGTGAGCGCCTGGCCACCGAGCTGCCCGAGCAGCAGTTCAACACCTGGATCCGGCCGCTGCCGCCCGCCACCGTGGCCGGCGAAGACGCGGCCCTGGTCGCCACGCTGAAGGTCCCCAACCATTTCAAGCGCGACTGGATCCGTCGCCAGTACGCCGCCCGCATCGAAGCCATCCTGACCGAACTGGCCGGCCGGCCGACGCGGCTGGAGCTGGCCCTGGTCGCTCGCGAGCCGTCGGCCGCCGCCATCAGCCTGCCGGTCGGCCCGGCGCCGCAGCAACCGGCGATCCCGGCGACCGAGCCCGGCACCCAGCCGAAACCCGCCGCCGCCCCTGCGGCCTCCGTCGCGCTGCCCTCGCAGGCCCCGGCCGCCAGCAAGCACCGCATCAACCCCCAGCTGACCTTCGACACCCTGGTGCCCGGCCGCGCCAACCAGATGGCCCGCACGGCCGCCTTGCATGTGGCCGGCGCGCCCGGCATCACCTACAACCCGCTGTTCATCTACGGCGGCGTCGGCCTGGGCAAGACCCACCTCATCCACGCCGTCGGCAACGCCCTGCTGAAGGACCGGCCCGACGCCCGCGTGCTTTATCTGCACGCCGAGCAGTTCATCTCCGACGTCGTCAAGAACTACCAGCGCAAGACATTCGACGAGCTCAAGGCCAAGTACCACTCCCTGGACCTGCTGCTGATCGACGATGTGCAGTTCTTCGCCGGCAAGGACCGCACCCAGGAAGAGTTCTTCAACGCCTTCGAGGCCCTGCTGGCCAAGAAGGCACACATCATCATGACGTCGGACACCTACCCCAAGGGGCTGGTGGACATCGACGAGCGTCTCACGTCGCGCTTCGACGCCGGCCTGACGGTGGCCATCGAGCCGCCCGAGCTGGAGATGCGCGTCGCGATCCTGATCAAGAAGGCCGAGGCCGAGGGCCAGCCCATGCCCGAGGACGTGGCCTTTTTTGTCGCCAAGAATGTGCGTGCCAATGTTCGCGAGCTGGAAGGCGCCCTGCGCAAGGTGCTGGCCTATGCCAAGTTCTCGCACAAGGAGATCAGCATCACGCTGGCTCGCGAGGCGCTGAAAGACCTGCTGTCCATCCAGAACCGCCAGATCGGCGTGGAGAACATCCAGAAGACGGTGGCCGACTTCTACAAGATCAAGGTCGCCGACATGTATTCCAAGAAGCGCCCGGCCAGCATCGCCCGGCCCCGCCAGATCGCGATGTACCTGGCCAAGGAGCTGACGCAGAAGAGCCTGCCCGAGATCGGCGAGCTCTTCGGCGGCCGCGACCACACCACCGTGCTGCACGCCGTGCGCAAGATCGGCGGCGAGCGCCAGAAGAACACCGAGCTCAACCAGCAGCTGCATGTGCTGGAGCAAACGCTGAAGGGGTAGGCACGCGCACGCAAAGCGCGGGCGCGACCTGCAAGTTTAGGCTGGACCGAGGGCTGATCCCTCAGTCGTCGACGTCCGCGTAGACGGCAAGAAATGCGTCGGCAAACTCCGTCGACGCGCTCAGCGTCAGCGTCACGGTCAGCCAGCCGCCCTCTTCCTGCTGCGTGAGCAGTTCGTGGTCCCAGGCGTGGCCTTCCTCGACGGGGCCGTGGCGATTCGGGAAGCGCCGATGCGCCCAGTCCAGCACCTGCTGGGCCTCGGCCAGCACGGCCGCGTGTTCATCGGCGCGCGTCGAGGCCATGGCCTCGAAGCTGGCGATGCCGTCGTCGCCGTCGCTGAAATCGAAGATCAGATAGCGCATGGCCCACAGGCTATCAAACGGGCCTGCCAACTGCCCGCGATCAGGCGCCAGCCTTCTTCAGGGACAGAAGGCGCTGCACAGCGCAGAAGACAAAAAGCAGGGCACCGATGACGATCTTGGTCCACCAGGAACTCAGGGTGCCGTCGAAGGCGATCAGGGTCTGGATGAGGCCGAGGACGAGGACGCCGGACAGCGCGCCGGCCACATAGCCATAGCCGCCCGTCAGCACCGTGCCGCCGATGACGACGGCGGCAATCGCGTCCAGCTCCACGCCCTGGGCATGCTGGCCATAGCCGCTGAGCATGTAGAAGGAGAACAGCAGGCCCGCGAGGGACGCGCAGAAGCCGCTGAGGCCATAGACGGCGATCTTGGTGCGCCCGACGGGCAGGCCCATCATCAGCGCCGAGGCCTCGTTGCCGCCGAGGGCATAGACGGTGCGGCCAAAGGCCGTGCAATGCGCGATCCACAGGCCGGCGCCGAGCACGGCGAGAGCCATCAGCGCACCGGGCGACAGGAAGGCGCCGGAAAACAGAGGGATCTGCGTCTGCGACAGAGTGACGAAGAGCGGCGCATCGATGGTGATGCTGTCCACGCTGATCAAGAAGCACAGGCCGCGCGCCAGAAACATGCCGGCCAGCGTGACGATAAATGCCTGCAGCTTGAACACGTGGATGATCAGCCCTTGCAGCGCGCCGAACGCGGCACCGCCAAGCAGCACGATGACGATGACCAGCTCCGCCGGCCATTGCGCCACCTGCAGCAGCCAGGCGGCCACCATGGTCGTCAGCGCCAGCACCGAGCCGACGGACAGGTCGATGCCGCCGGACAGGATGACGAAGCTCATGCCGACGGCGATGACGAGCAGGAAGGCGTTGTCGATGAGCAGGTTCAGAACCACCTGGGTCGATGCGAAGCCCGTGTAGCCGGTGGCGCCGGCGGCAAACAACACGCCCATCAGCGCGACGCTGACCCAGGCCGTGAAGGAAGGGGCGGAGAGAAGTCGCTTCATGCCGACTTCCGCGACCAGAACGACGACTGCGAAATGCAGACCGCGAAGACGACGACGGCCTTGACGACCATGGTCACCTGGGGCGGCACGCCCATGGCATAGATGGTGGAAGTCAGCGTCTGGATGATCAGCGCGCCGATCAGGCTGCCGGCCAGGCTGAACTTGCCGCCGCTGAGTTGGCCACCGCCGAGCGTGACGGCCAGGATGGCATCCAGCTCCAGCAGCAGGCCGGCATTGTTGGCGTCGGCGCTCTTGATGTTGGACGAGATCATCAACCCGGCCAGGCCGGCACCGAGGCTGCAGTAGACGTACACGAAAAAGACGATGGCCGCGGTGCGCACGCCGGCCAAGCGGGCGGCGACCGGGTTGATGCCCACCGTCTGGATGAAGAGGCCCAGGGCCGTGCGGCTCATCAGCAAGGCGGTGAGGCCGGCGACCAGGGCGACGACGAAGATGGACACCGGCAAGCCAAGCAGATGGCCGGCGCCCAGCCAGAAGAAGCTGGCGGGTTCGTAGACGGTGATGATCTGCCCGTCGGTCAGCAGCTGGGCGAGACCCCGGCCCGCGACCATCAGGATCAGTGTCGCGATGATGGGCTGCAGGCCCAGGACCGACACGAGCAGGCCGTTCCACAGGCCGCAGAGCAGCGCGGCGCCGAGGGCCGCGGCAAAGGCGATAGCCAGGCCGTGGGAGCCGACCAGCACGCAGGCCACGGTGCCGGCGATGGCGACGACGGCACCGACCGACACATCGATGCCACGCGTGGCGATGACCAGGGTCATGCCGAGAGCCGCCAGCATCAAGGGTGCCGCGCGATTCAGGATGTCGACCAGACTGCCGTAGAGATGGCTGTCCTTGATCTCGAGGTGAAAAAAACCGGGCACGAAGACGGCCGCGACGGCGAGCAGCAAAGCCAGCGCGGCGAGGGGCCGTGCGAGCGGGTGGCGCCACAGGGGCGTGGCCGGCACTCGTTGAGTGGGCATGGGAAGGGCCGCGTCTTTCATGCAGATTCTGCGGCGATGACCTCGAGCACGCTGCGCTCGTCCAGCTCGCCGCGGCGGTATTCGCCGGCAGCGCGGCGGTCGCGCAGCACGAGCAGGCGATCGCTGCAATGCAGCACCTCGGGCAGCTCGGAGGAGATGAAGAGGACGGCCATGCCCGCATCGGCATCCTGTCCGACGGCCAGGGCGCGGACCTGGTCCATCAGGTCCTCCTTGGCGCGCACGTCGATGCCGCGGGTGGGCTCGTCGAGGATGAGGACAGCAGGCTGCGTCGCCAGCCATCGCGCCAGCAGCGCCTTCTGCTGATTGCCGCCGGAGAGTTGACCCATGGGCATGTCGGCGCTGGCCGTCTTGATGCCCAGGCGCTTGATGTAGTCCTCGGCGAGGGCCTGCTGCTGTTCGCGGCTCATGACCAGGCGCAGGCCAGCCCTGGCTTGCAGGGCCAGCAGGATGTTGTCGCGCACCGAGAGCTCGAGGATGGCGCCCTCGTGCTTGCGGTCTTCGGAGCAGAAGGCGATGCCGGCGGCGATGGCCTCGCGCGGCGAATGCCAGCGGCGGCTGCGGCCGTGCATCTCCACGTGGCCAGCGTCGGCCGAGTCGGCGCCGAAGAGCAGGCGCGCGGCCTCGGTGCGGCCGGAGCCGAGCAGGCCGGCCAAGCCCACGACCTCGCCGCACCGGAGTTCCAGGTCCAGCGGGTGCAGCGCGCCGCGCCGGCCCAGGCCCTCTGCCTTCAGCACAGGGGTGCCGGTCTGCGAGGCGCGGCTGTCCAGGCGAGTGGGCTGCTGGTCAGGCGGCGCGCCCACCATCTTGTTGACCAGGGCCAGGCGGCTCAGCTCGGCGGCCGGGTATTCGCCCTCGGTCTCGCCGTTGCGCATCACGGTGATGCGGTCGGCAAGGGCATAGGTCTGGTCCAGGAAATGGGTGACGAAGAGGATGGCCAGGCCCTGGTCGCGCAGGCGGCGCAGCACGGTGAAGAGGCGCTGCACGGCCGCGTCGTCCAGGCTGGACGTGGGTTCGTCGAGGATGAGGACGCGGGCCGAGATGCGCAAGGTGCGGGCGATGGCCACCATCTGCTGCACGGACAGCGAGTAGCGCGACAAGGGCGCCGTGACGTCGATGTCGAGATCCATCTGCGACAGCACGCGTCTGGCTTCAGCGCGAACTGCGGTCCAGTCGATGCGCCCCCCACCCAGCCAGGACTTGCGCGGAAAGCGCCCGGCGCAGATGTTCTCCGCCACGCTGAGGTTGGGGCAGAGGTTGACTTCCTGATAAACGGTGCGGATGCCGAGGTCTTGCGCATCCTCGGTGCGCTTGGGCGCGATGGCCTGGCCGTCCAGGGTGATGGTCCCTGCGTCGGGCTGGAAGAGGCCCGTCAGCACCTTGATCAGCGTGGACTTGCCGGCACCGTTCTGGCCCATCAGCGCATGGACCTCGCCGGGGAAGAGGCGAAGGCTGACGTCGCTCAGCGCCTTGACGCCGGGGAAGCCTTTATGGATGCCGGACAGCGCCAGCACCGGAGCAAGGCTCATCTCAATACTTCCGGTTGGGCAATTCCTTGGCAGCGACATCAGCCGTGTACACACCCTCCGTCACCGTGATGCGCTTCTCCACCGGCTTCTTGGCGACAACGTCCTTGGCCAGCTGCATCAGCTGCGGACCCAGCAGCGGGTTGCATTCGACGGTCACGCTGAGCTTGCCGGCCTTCATGGCCTCGAAGGCGCCGCGCACGCCGTCGATGGAAACAATGGCGATGTCCTGACCCGGCTTCAGGCCGGCTTCCTCGATGGCCTGGATGGCGCCGATGGCCATGTCGTCGTTGTGGGCGAACAGCACGTCGATCTTCTTGTCGCGCTGCTTCAGAAAGGCCTCCATGACCTCCTTGCCCTTGGCGCGCGTGAACTCGCCGGACTGGGAGCGGATGATCTGCAGCTTGGGGTTGGCCTTGATAACCTCCTCGAAGCCCTTCTTGCGGTCGATGGCCGGGGCCGAGCCCACGGTGCCCTGCAGCTCGACGATATTCAGCGCGCCACCGGGCGCCTTGGCAGCTCGCTCCATGACCCACTTGCCGGCCTTGCGGCCTTCCTCGACGAAGTCGGAGCCGATGAAGGTGACGTACAGCGACGGGTCGGCCACCTTGACGGCGCGGTCGGTCAGGATGACGGGGATGCCGGCGGCCTTGGCCTCCTTCAGTACCGTGTCCCAGCCGGACTCGACGACCGGCGAAAAGGCGATGACGTCGACCTTCTGGGCGATGTAGGTGCGGATGGCCTTGACCTGGTTTTCCTGCTTCTGCTGCGCGTCGGCGAACTTCAGCGTGATGCCGGCCTCCTTGGCCGCGGCCTTGACCGAGGCGGTGTTGGCCGTACGCCATTCGCTCTCCGCGCCCACCTGAGAGAAGCCCATCACGAGGGGGGCGGCGAGGGCCGCGAAGGCCGGGGTCAGCAAAGCGGCGGCCAGCAGGCTGCGGCGCAGGATCTTCATGTCTGTCTCCGTTGGGAATCGGTCTTGTCAGGCCGATGGTAGGAAGGCCGGTGATGCGCGACCAATGACATTTCTCGGCGAAGCAATGCCGATTCTTGTATGTCTTAGTCGCGCAAGCCGAGGGCGACGATACGGGCATGCTCGCCGTTGCGGCGCAGCTTCTCCAATTGCTCATCGAAACGGGCGATCAGCGCCTTCTGCTGGGCGCTCTTGTTGAAGGCCAGATAGGTCGGGTTCTCAGTCATCGGGTTGGGCAGGGCGCGTACCGACGGGTAGTCGCCCGTGGCCAGCAAGGCGTCGCCCGACTGCTCGATGGCAACGGCCACGTCCAGGAAACCGCGTTCCAGCTTGCCGAAGTTCTGCGAGTCGGATGACACCGGCTCGGCCTGGAAGAGGCCCGCGCGGGCGGCGGCGTCGAAGCCGTCGCCATAGCTCCAGCCGCGCAGCACGCCAACGCGCAGGCCGCGCAAGTCGTCGATGCGGTCGAACAGGCTCAAGCCGCCGCGGCGGGTGTAGACCATGATGGTCTCAACATACAGGGCCTGAGTGAAGTCGTGCCTGGCCTGGCGCTCGACCGTCGAATAGATGCCGCCCACGCCATGCTCGGCCCTGTCCAGCCCCGCCAGCGCGCGCGGCCAGGGCAGGCAGACCAGGCGCATGGGCAAGTCCAGCCGCGCGAACAGCGTGCGCAGCAGCAGTGCGTAGAGGCCGTGCGGTTGGCCGTCGCGGTCGGCGTACATGAAGGGCGGGTTCTGCGTGTCGAGGGCAATGACGACTTCCGGGCTGGAAGCGTCTGCAGCGAAGGGGATGGCGGCCAGGGCGAGGCAGGTGCGTCGGGTCAGCGTCATGCAGCGCAGTGGAAAGCCGCGAGCGCTGGCCGTCAACTGAGGGCCTGCCAGGGCCCCGGCAATGGCCGGCCCTACCGCAGCAGCCTCAGGCCGTAGAGGCCGCCGGCGATGGAGCCAGGTTTTGCGACGAAGCGCAGCTCCAGCTTGCCGCCTGACGCGGCGACCAGATCGGCCGGCAGGGCGATGTCGCGGACATACAGGGGCTGGGCCTCGGGGGTCAGTTGCAGCTCGGCGATGACACGGCCGTTGACGACGACATCAAAGCGCCGACCGGCGTCGCCGCTGGCCAGGGTCAGCCGCAGCATGCGGGCCTTGGCTTGTGGATCGTTCAGCGTGTAGCCGAACCACTGCCGCGCGTGCCGCCAGCGGCCGGCCGGGGCGATGCCGGTCTCGACGCCGTCGCCCTTGAAGCCGTGATCTGACTCGGGCTGCTGCTCGCCGGGTGCGACCTGGTCGAGGGTCTGCGCGTCCAGGGCCAAGCGCGCGGCTTCGGCTTTGGCCAGCTCGACGCGCAACAGGCTTTGTTGGGCCCGCGTGGTGTGGCCCCAGTAGAGCATGTAGCGCGAGTCGTGCAGTCGGAAGAAGGGGATCAGCTGCAGCTTCTCTTCGCCCTTGCCGCCCTGGATGAGGCCGGGCGCGGTGAAGGTCAGCGGCTGGCCGGGCACCGGTCTGAAGCGGCGCACGAAATCGGCGCGGTCGCTGACGAAGACGGGCGCGGCCTCCTGCGGGCAGACGGCACCCTGGGCGACGTGGCCCATGCGGGAATCGTCGGCCTTGAAGCTCAGCGACTCTCCCGGTTGCGGCGTCTTGGCGGCCAGCACGATGGGGCCATGCAGCACGGCAACGTAGTGCTTGAGGCCGGGCATGGGCTCCAGAGTCGTGCGCATGGGCAGCTCGACGTCGACTCGGTCGCCTGCCCGCCAGGCGCGGCGCAGCTCCACATGGCCGCCGGGCTTGGCCGTCACCTGGACGGGCTTGCCGTTGAGCTTCACTTTGAACGCACCGGGTGCGACCCAGCCCGGGTAGCGGATCTTCAGCGCGAACTCGCCCGCGTCATGTACCGTCAGCCGCGTGCGCGGCTCGTCGGGGAAGCGAGTGCTCTGCGTCAGATGGATGCCGCGCTCGCGCCAGTCGAGCTGGGAGGCGATGAAGAGGTTGACGTAGAGCGAGTCCTCGTCATGCGAATAGATGAACTCGCCATGCCGCGCATGGCTCTCGATGCCGGAGCCGACGCAGCACCACATTCCCTGGTCGACCTGCGAATAGACGCGGTAGTGCTGGGGTCGCATCGGCGTGAAGTAGACAAAACCGCCCTCGCCCGGATGTTGGGAAGCGAGGATGTGGTTGTAGAGGGTGCGCTCGTAGAAGTCTGCGTATTTGCCCGTTTCAGCGCCCTGCTCCGGCTGCGCGTGCGCGAGCAACGCGGTCAGCTTGAGCATGTTGTAGCTGTTGCAGGTTTCGGGACCCTCGATCTCGTTCAGCATGGGCCGGAAGTCGTTGGCCGGGTGGAAGTGCTCCCTGACGCTGTTGCCGCCGATGGCGACGGTGCGCTTCTCCGTCACCGTGTGCCAGAAGAACTCGGCGGCGCGCCGGCCTTCGTCCTCGCCGCCCAGCTGGGCGATCCGGGCAAAGCCGATGACCTTGGGAATCTGGGTGTTGGCATGCAGGCCGGTGAGCCTGTCCTGGCCCGCGGCCAGCGGCTGCAGGATGGCCTGGTGGGAGAAGCGACGGGCCAGGGCCAGATAGCGCAGGTCGCCCGTCATCTCTGCCACATCGGCCAGCACCTCGTTCATGCCGCCGTGCTCGGCGCGCAACATGTCCTGCATCTGGGCATCGCTCAGCGGCGTGGTCAGGCGCAGCGCCCAGTCGCTAAGGCGCACCAGCATGGCCTTGGCATCGGCATTGCCGGCGTGGACCCAGGCATCGCGCAGGCCGGCGAAGAGCTTGTGGAGGTTGTACCAAGGCACCCAGCGGCCGTTGACGGAAAAGCTGTCGACCTTGAGTTCGCCATGCGCGATCTCGCTCCAGGCCTTGCCACCGTCGGGAATGCCGCCGAAATAGCCGGTACCCAGCTGGTCTTGGCAGCGCTTGAGCTCTGCGATGACGTAGTCGAGGCGCTTCTTCACCTCGGCATCGCCGGTGGAGGCATACATCAAGGCCAGGGCTGAGACGTAGTGCCCGCCCATATGGCCATCCAGGCCCGACGACTCCCAGTTGCCATAGCTCGGCACCGGCACGGGCAGACCCGCCTCACGACGGAAGGGCGCCAAGAGGCGCTCGGGGTCGAGCGCCATCAGATAGTTCAGGTCCGTCGTCTGCGCTTGCAGGAAAGGCCCGTCGAGCAGGCGGACGCTGCTCAGCGGAAAGGGCTGCGTGGCGGCGCCCACACCGTGGGCACACAGTGCGAAGGCAAAGGCGGCGAGCAAGCGCTTCATGTCAACGACTTCAGAACATGGCCACGGAGGCACTGAGGCACGGCGAAGTCACCTGCCCAGGAGACGATGTCGACCCGGAAGCGGGCGCCGGCGAAGGTAGGGGCGCGGACGCAGACGAGCCGGCCTCTTCGCCGCTGGCGCTCAGCGCAAGGGCGGCCGAGCCAGCGAGGAAGTCGCGTCGGGTCTGAACGGCCATGATGGGTGGGTCTCCGGGTCTGTTGGTTGTGGTCGCTGCGGCCGAGGAGGCTGTGCGGCGGCGCACCAATGACATTGCAGACGCGGTTGATCCTCGTTTGGATATGCCGCATGCATACCCCGCACGCACCGCAAAGCTTGAGCAAGGAGCACGACGAGCCCAGGCTTGCGGAGGGTCGAGAGAACGCTGGCCGAGCGGGACGCTCAGCCCTCGACGGCGACGACGACGACCGATTTGGCCGGCAGCTTGAGCAGCAGCTTGCCGTCGACGGCCTGGGTCTCGAAGGCCTGAGGCACGACCTGGGCCGGCTTGCCGAGTTCGTTCTGCGCGTCCATGGCGGCGGCGGTCAGCAGTTTGCCCTTGACGGCCTTGGGCGCCGCGGCGCCGACCTGCAGGGTCAGCTCGGCTGGCTGGTTCGCATTCGCGTTGACGAGGCCGATGTAGAGCTTGCCATCCTTGCCGCGCGCGGCGGTTGCGGACAGGCCCGGCATCTCGACGGTGCCGACCTTGTAGACCGGGTTGTTCTCGATCTTCGCGGGCAGCGAAGTTGCGTCCTGGAAGGGCGTGTACAGCGCGAAGGCGTGGTACGTCGGCGTCAGCACCAGGGTCGTCTTCGTCGTCTGGATCATGGCCTGCAGCACATTGACCATCTGCGCGATATTGGTCATCTGCACGCGGTCGGCGTGGGCGTGGAAAACGTTGAAGTGCAAGGCCGCCAGCAGCGCGTCGCGCAGGGTGTTGCGCTGGACCAGGAAGCCGGGGTTGCTGCCGGGATCGGGGTCATACCAGCTGCCCCACTCGTCGAAGTAGAAGCCAATCTTCTTGGCCGGGTCGTTCTTGTCGAGGACGGCCGTGTTCCTGGTGATGATCTCGTCGATGTTCTTGACGTTGGCCAGCGTCGAGATCCACTCGCTCTCGGGGAAGCCAACGGCCGAGCCCTTGTGCTCCCACCGGCCCGTGGGCAGGGTGTAGGAATGATGGGAGATGGCGTTGACGCTGTGCACGCCCTTGCTGAGCGTCTCGGTCCATTCGGTCTGCAGGCCGTTGCCGCCGCTGGCGATGAAGATGGGGCGGTTGTTGCCCGGTGTCTTCAGGAAGCTCGCGACCTGGCGGTACTGGTCGGCGTAGTACTCGGGGCGCATATTGCCGCCGCAGCCCCAGGCCTCGTTGCCGACGGCGAAGTAGTGCACGCGGAAGGGCTTGTCGCGGCCGTTCTTGCGGCGCAGGTCGGTCAGCGTGGACTTGCCTTCGCCGGTCATGTACTCCAGCCACTCAGACAGCTCCTGCGCGCTGCCGGTGCCGAGGTTGCCGTTCACATAGGCTTCGGCACCGATCTGCTCGACCAGGTCGAAGAACTCATGCGTGCCGACGGCGTTGTCCTCGGGCACGCCGCCCCAGTTGGTGTTGATCTTGACGGGGCGCTTGCTGCGCGGGCCGATGCCGTCGCGCCAGTGGTATTCGTCGGCGAAGCAGCCGCCCGGCCAGCGCACCAGGGGCACCTTGAGTTCCTTCAACGCCGCGACGACGTCCTTGCGCCAGCCGCGCACGTTGGGGATCTTGGAGTCGGGGCCCACCCACATGCCTTCGTAGATGCCGGTGCCGAGGTGCTCGGCGAACTGGCCGTAGACATTGCGGTGGATGACGGGGCCGGGCTGGTCGGCGTTGACGACCAGCTTGATGTCGGCGGCCAGGGCACTGGCAGCGACGGCCAGCGTGGCCCCAATTGCGATCAGTTTGGCCAGTAGTTGCTTCTTCATTCGTCTTGTCTCCTGTGGTCTTGTCTTGTGTTCTTCAGTTCCGGGTCAGGGTTCCATCGCGGCGGCGCCACACGCCGCGTTCATTGGGCTCGCGCAGCACCGCCGGCAACAGCGCACGCGGCATGTTCTGGTAGCAGACTGGGCGCAGGAAGCGCTGGATGGCGGCGGTACCGACGGAGCTGCTGCGGCCGTCGCTGGTGGCCGGGAAGGGGCCGCCGTGGACCATGGCCGTCGAGACTTCGACGCCCGTGGGATAGCCGTTGGCCAGGATGCGGCCGACCTTGCGCTCCAGCGCCGGCAGCAGGATCCGGGCGGCGGCGAGGTCGGCCTCGTCGTCGTCCTGCAGCTGCAGCGTGGCGGTCAACTGGCCTTCCAGGCCCTCGATGACGGCGAGCAGTTCGGCGAGGTCGCTGCAAGCGACCAGCAGCGAGGCCGGGCCGAAGATTTCGGATGACATCGCATGGTTGGCCAGGAAGGCCGCGCCCGTTGTCTTGAACAGGCTGGGCGCGCCCTGGCAGCCGCTGGACGAGCCGCGCAACAGGGTGGCGACCTCGGGCTGGCCAGCAAGCTGGTCTTCGCCACGCTGGTAGGCACTGGCAATGGCCGGGGTCAGCATAGTGCCGGACGCGACGGGCTTGAGTGCCTCGGCGGCGGCGGCGGCAAAGCGGTCGAAGTCGGCGCCAGCGATGCCCAGCACCAGGCCGGGGTTGGTGCAGAACTGGCCGACGCCCAGGGTCAGCGAGGCGGCAAAGCCGGTCGCGATGTCGGCACCGCGCGCGGCCAGGGCACCGGGCAGCAGGACGACGGGGTTGACGCTGCTCATCTCGGCATAGACGGGAATGGGCTGTGGGCGGGCCGCGGCCGCCGCCATCAGCGCCATGCCGCCGCTGCGCGAACCGGTGAATCCGACGGCCTGGATGGCCGGGTGGCGCACCAGGGTGTCGCCGATGCCGTGGCCGCTGCCGGTCAGCAACGCAAAGACGCCCGCGGGCAGATTGCCCTTGCGCACGGCTCGCACCACCGCACGGCCGACGAGTTCCGACGTGCCGGGGTGGGCCGAGTGCGCCTTGACGACGACGGGGCAGCCGGCGGCCAGGGCCGCGGCGGTATCGCCACCCGCGACCGAGAAGGCCAGCGGGAAGTTGCTGGCGCCGAAGACGGCGACCGGGCCGACGCCTACGAAGCGCAGGCGCAGGTCGGGCCGCGGCGGCTGGCGCTGCGGCAGGGCGGTGTCGATACGGGCGTCCTGCCAGCTGCCTTCGCGCAGCAGTTCGGCGAAGAGTTTCAGCTGGTTCACGGTGCGGCCGCGTTCGCCTTCCAGGCGCAACCGGGGCAGGCCGGTCTCGGCCATGGCACGCACGATGAGCTCGTCGCCGAGGGCGAGGATCTGGGCCGCGATCTCGTCGAGGAAGTCGGCGCGCTCTTGGTCGCTCGTGGCGCGGAAGGCATCGAAGGCGGCGCCGGCCAGGGCGCAGGCCTCGTTGACCTGGCTCGCGTCGACGGCGTTGAAGTCAGGGGCCAGGGCTTCGTTCCTGCCGGGGTCGAAGGCCTGGAAGGCAGCTCCCTTGCCGCGCACGGCTTCGCCGCCGATCAGGGCCAGGCCTTGAATGGTGTTGCTCATGAAAACCTCAGTGGGAGTGGCGCGGCACGGCGGAGCCGCGGCAGCCGCGCAAAAAGTCGAAGTCGCAGCCTTCGTCGGCCTGCAGCACATGCTGCACATAGAGGCTGCGATAGCCGGTGGCGTCGGCCGGGTCCACGGTCTGGGCGGCGGCCCAGCCCTGCAGGCGCTTCTGGAGCTCCTCTTCCGGCACGTCCAGGTGCAGGCGGCCGGCGGCGCAGTCCAGCTCGATGAAGTCACCCTCCCGCACGACGGCGAGAGGCCCACCGGCGCGCGCCTCGGGCGCCACGTGCAGCACCACGGTGCCGTAGGCAGTACCGCTCATCCGCGCGTCGGAGATGCGCACCATGTCCTTGATGCCCTGGGCCAGCAGCTTGGGCGGCAGGCCCATATTGCCGACCTCGGCCATGCCGGGATAGCCCTTGGGGCCGCAGTTCTTCATGACGAGGATGCTGTTGGCGTCCACATCCAGGTCGGGGTCGCCGATGCGGGCCTTGTAGTCGTCGAAGTTCTCGAAGACGACGGCGCGGCCACGGTGCTTCATCAGCGCGGGCGTGGCGGCCGAGGGCTTGAGCACGGCGCCGCGCGGCGC
>Ga0194137_10000143_pt1 | contig 48777 bp, 41 predicted proteins | sample TARM_MetaG_T3_14_FD_134025 | JGI IMG/M metagenome (GOLD analysis project Ga0194137, IMG submission 134025) | Freshwater microbial communities from Pennsylvania, USA, analyzing microbe dynamics in response to fracking - TARM_MetaG_T3_14 (version 2) | ecosystem: Environmental > Aquatic >...
CCGGCATGCCGGTCTCCTTCTCGACGATGGAGGCCAGGATGAGGGCCTCGTCGGGCGACTTCAGCGGCAGATTGGGTGCCCGCCTTTTCCAGGCTGCGGCCAGCCGGTGCTGCAAGGCTGCATGCGCGCGCTTGAGCACCGTCAGGTCGCTGACGCCGCGGCTATAGGCGTAGGTATCGGGGAAGAAGCGGCCCTCGGGCGATACGCCGGGCGAGCCCAGAGCCGCCATGACCTCGGCATCGCTCAGCTGCGCTGTCCTGGCCTTGAGCTGCGGCGCGGCAGCGAGGGCCACCCTCACCTGCCGCCAGTTCCAGCCTTCGATGAGGCGCAGCTGCTCCAGAACCTGGTCGCCCTTGACCATTTTGTCCAGCAGCTCGCGCGGCGTGATGCCGCTGTGAACTTCATAGCTACCGGCGCGGATCTGCTTGGCCTGGCCCGAGAACTTGAACCACTGGTAGAGGAAGCGGGCATCGGTCTGCACGCCGGCGCCCACCCAGGCGCGGGCGACCTCGGCCGGATTGGTGCCGGGCTCGATGGACAGCTCCACCGAAGGCACCGCCAGGCTCAAGGGGCTGCGCAGCCACTGCCAGACGGCGCCAACGGCCAGCGCCGCGATCAACAACAAGGCGAGCACCGCCCGCAACAGCCACTTCATGCCCTTGCTCAGGCTCCGTCAAAAGGGCGCTGATGATAATTGCGCCCATGTCTCAAGCTTCCCAACTCCGCCTCGCTGACTGGGGCGTCATCCGCGCCCAGGGCGCCGACGCCGCCAGCTTCCTGCACAGCCAGCTCACCCAGGACTTCGCCCTGCTCGACCGCGAGCATGCGCGCCTGGCCGGCTTCTGCACGGCCAAGGGCCGGCTGCTGGCGACGCTGGTGGGATGGAAGCAAGGGGATGATGAGATCCTGCTGGCCCTGCCCGCCGAGACCCTTGCCGCGACGCTGAAGCGCCTGTCCATGTTCGTGCTGCGTGCCAAGTGCAAGCTCAGCGATGCCAGCGCCGAGTTCGCCGTTTACGGCCTGCTGGGCACGCCGCCCACCCAGGCCTGGACGCTGGCCCGAGAAGGCGACGCGGTGCAGATCGCCCTGCCCGGCTCGGGCCGCGCGCTGCGCGTGCAGCCGGCCGGCGCGCCAGCACCCGAAGGTGCGGCGCTGTCGCCCGACGACTGGGCCTGGGCCGAAGCCGAGGTCGGCGTGGCCTGGGTGCGCGGCGCTACCGTCGAGGCCTTCGTGCCGCAGATGATTAATTTCGAGGTGCTGGGCGGCGTGAGCTTCAAGAAGGGCTGCTACCCCGGCCAGGAGATCGTTGCCCGCAGCCAGTACCGCGGCACGTTGAAGCGCCGCCTGCAGGTCTTCGAGACCGACGGCACAGCGACGGTCGGCCAGGAGATCTTCCACAGCGCCGATCCCGAGCAACCCGCCGGCATCGTGGCCGGCAGCGGCAGGCGCGGCGGCCGCACCGCGATCGCGGCGGAGATCAAGCTCGCGGCACTCGAAGGCGGCAGCCTGCATCTGGGCAGCGCCGGCGGCGCCCTGCTGCAGCCGCGCGCCCTGCCCTACGACATCCCGCCCCAGGAATAGAGAAGCTGTGAACGAACCCTGCACAACCGCTCATCCCGCCGGAACGCTGCCACACGGCGTCGCAAATGCTCGCCGTAGCGCCCGCTACGGCTCCGCTTTACGCCTTGATTGGCGACGTCGCGACGGTCTGCTCAGTCGCGCCGAGTCCATTCGCAGCTTCTGATGCAGCTCTACGTCTACTACCGCGTCGCGGCGGACAAGGTCGACGATGCCCTCGTCGCCTTTCGAAAGGCGCGCGTCGAGGCGCCCATCGAGCTGCTGCAGCGCCCCGAGCCCAATGACCAGGGGCAATGGACCTGGATGGAGATCTATCCCGAAGGCTGGGGTCATCGCGAGCCGCAGGTGGCGGCAGCCATGGCCCCCTGGCTGGCCAGCGAGCGCCGGGTCGAGCGCTTCGAGATGCTCGGCTGACCACCCATCAAGGGGGTGGCGTGAGCTACGCCTGACCCTGGCCTGGCAGCGCGCAAACGGCTAACCTCGCGCCGGACTCTGAGGTCTGGCGGCATGGGACAGGCGATCCGTTGGTTCATGGCCCTCTTCGCACTCGCTGCGGTGACCTGCGCCTGCGCCGCCACCGACGATGTCGACGTCCGCCTGGCCCAAGGGGCGCAGTGGCGCCGCGCCGGGCAGACCCATCAGGCCCTGGCCCTGCTGACAGCCATCTCCACGGCCGCCACGACGCCTGAGCAGCGCATGCGGGCCGCGGCCGAGCTGGGCCTGACCCTGGCGCAGGAGCGGCGCTTCGACGAGGCCCGCACGGCCCTGGCCAAGGCCTACCAACTGGCCCAGGGCGAGCCCCGCGCGGCCTATGCGCTGGAATTGGGCAACCTCGCCGCCCGCACGCACGACGACGAGGCCGCCGCCCGCTACCTGGCCGAGGCTGGTCTTGCGGGTGACGCACGCGTGCGCCTCGCGGCGGCCCTGAACCAGGCGCGCATGCGGCCCGAGGCCGAGCGCCGGCTCGCGCTGCTGACTCTGGCCCCGGCCGTCGCCACCCAGGGCGACGCCGTGCTGCTGACCAGTCTCGGCCGCCAGGCTCAGTCTCTTGGCGAAACCGGGCTGGCATGGCGCAGCTGGGAGCAGGCCCGCCGCGCGGCCTTGCCGGGCAGCCGCGCCCAACTCGACGCGCTGGACGGCCTGGCCGGTCTCTACGAATCCCAGGGCCGGATCGCCGAGGCGCTGAGCCTGGACCAGGCCGGCCTGACGGCGCTCGCCGGCCAGCCCATCGCCAGCGTCGGCGAGCTGGCCATCGAACTCGAATGGCGCGATGCGCGCCTGCACAAGACCCAGGGCCAGGCCGGCGCCGCGCTGGCCGCCTACCAGCGCGCTGCCGACCGCCTCGAGGCCCTGCGCGCCGACATTCCCATCGAGCTTGACGACGGCAGCTCCTCCTACGTCCGCTGGTTCGAGCCCATTTATCTGGGCCTGGCCGAAAGCCTGCTGGACGCGTCCGAGGGTCTGCCGCCGGACCGCGCCGCCGGACCGCTGCGACGCGCCCGCGATGCGGTGGAGTTGTTGCGCCAGACCGAGATGCAGGACTTTCTCGGCGACCGCTGCGCCGTCGACGCGGTCAAGGGCGGCAGCGCCTCCGTCATCCCGGCAGGCACGGCGGTGATCCATGCCGTGTTGCTGCCGCGACGGCTGGAGCTGCTGGTCGAGACCGCCCAGGGCCTGCGCCGCGTGAGCCAGCCCTTTGCGCGCGACGACATGCGTGACCTGGCCGGCCGCTTCGCCAAGCAGCTGCGCGACCAGGGCGCAGGCTTCCTGCGCCTGTCACAGCAGCTCTACGACCGGTTGCTGCGCCCGCTGGAGGGGTTGCTGGACGAACTGCAGGCCGACACCCTGGTGCTGGTGCCCGACGGCGCGCTGCGCATGGTGCCCTTCGGCGCGCTGCACGACGGCCGGCGTTTCGCCATCGAGAAGTTCGCCCTGGGCAGCATGGCCGGGCTGTCGATGACCAACACCACGGTGCCCAAGGCCCAGCTCGCCAGCAATCTGCTGGCCGGCGTGTCCGACTTCGGGCCCGTGGTCGACAAGCTGTTGCTGACCCGCACCGGCCGGGAGCTGGTCGCGCAGACCGATGGCACGCCGCGCTCACTGCGCGAATCCCTGGCCCTGCCGGGCGTGAGCCGCGAGATCACGGCCCTGGGCCGGCTGCTGCCGGGCGAGCGCCTGCTGAACTCGGGCTTCACTGTCGAGGCCTTCAGCCGCGCGGCAAGCTCGGGGCGCTATCGTGTCCTCCATGTGGCCTCGCATGGCGTGTTCGGCGGCGATGCGCGCAGCAGCTTCATGCTGGCCTATGACGACCTGCTGACGCTCGACGGCCTGCAGCAGTTGCTGGGCGCCGACGCGCTGCGCCGCCAGCCGCTGGAGCTGCTGACGCTGTCTGCCTGCGAGACCGCCGAGGGCAACGAGCGCGCGCCGCTGGGCATCTCGGGCGCCGCCATCCGCGCCCGCGCCAAGAGCGTGCTGGGCACGCTGTGGCCAGTGGACGACGATGCCGCGGTGGAGCTGATGCAGCGCTTCTACGGCGGCCTGGCCGAGGGCCACACCAGCAAGGCCCAGGCCCTGCGCCAGGCCCAGCGCGAGCTGCTGGCCAAGCCCCAATTCGCCCACCCCTTCTACTGGGCGCCCTTCACGCTGATTGGGAACTGGCTGTGATGCGCACCCTCCTCTGCATGGCCCTGAGCTGCGCCGCCCTGTCGGCTGGGGCCCAGATCCGCACCGACGCCAGCCTGGGATCGCCGGCCCAGACCCTGCAAGGCCCGAGCTATCTCATCACCCAGCAACTGGGCAAGCTGTCCGGCAGCAACCTGTTCCACAGTTTCCAGACCTTCAATCTCGCGACGGGCGAGTCGGCCACCTTCACGACCAGCACGCCCGGCATCGCCAACGTAATCAGCCGCGTCACCGGTGGCGATCCCTCGCTGATCAACGGCCGGCTGAGCCTGCAGGCCTCGTCGGGCACGCCCAGCTTCTTCTTCATCAACCCGGCCGGCGTGGTGTTGGGCGCCGGCGCGAGCGTGGACGTGCCCGGCGCCTTCCACGTCAGCACGGCCGACTCGCTGCGCTTCAGCGACGGCAGCCGCATGTACGCCGACCCGTCCAAGGCCAGCAGCTTCTCCTCTGCCGCGCCCGAGGCCTTCGGCTTCCTTGGCAGCAGCCGCGGTAGCGTCGCGGTGACCGACGGCGCCGTCCTCGCCAGCAATCCCCTGCAAACCCTCAGCCTGACGGCAGGCGACATCCTCATCGACAACGCCACCATCGTGGGCAGCGGCAATATCCGCCTCGCGGCCGTCGGCGCCCGTGCGTTGGACCTCGGCGTCGATGGCGAACTGCCCGCCCTTTCGGGCCAGATCCTGATCGGCAACGGCGCGCTGGTCGGCGCCTCCAACCTGGCCGGCCGGGACGCCGGCCTCGTCAGCCTGAGTGCCGGCAGCATCAAGCTCGACGGTGCTGCCAGCATCTCCAGCTTCGCGCGCGCCGGCACCACGGGCCAGGGCGCGACCGTGCTGCTGCAGGCCGCCGACACGGTCAGTCTCGCCAATGGCGCCAACGTCTACACCTCGGTCCGCGGCGCCGGCGCGGGCGGAGCGATCACGGTGCAGGCCGGCAACGTGCAGCTCGACGGCGGCGGCTATCTGTTCAGCGATACCCAGCCCGGCAGCAGCGGCGCCGCAGGCGCCCTGGTGGTGAATGCCCGCCAGGGCCTGAGCCTGGCCGGTAGCGCCAGCATCAGCGCGGAAATCCATGGCAGCGGCAACGGCGGCGCGATCACGTTGGCGGCCGAAAGCATCAACCTGACAGGCAGCGCCTATCTGTCCCAGGCCGCCAGGTCCGGCACGGGCGACGCCGGCGCGATGGAGCTGACGGCGAACCAGGGCGTCCGCCTCGACAGTGGCGCCAAGCTGCTGTCCTATACCCAGACGGCCGGCCGCACCGGAGCCATTGACATCAAGGCCGGCGCGGGCCTGGATCTGGCCGGCGCGGCCTCCATTGCCAATGTGGCCGTCGGCCCCGGCGCGCGGGCGGGTGACGTGAACCTGAGCCTGGGAGGCGACCTGACGCTGGGCGCGGCCACCAGCATCGTCACCAGCGGCCTGTCCGGTGGCAATGCCGGAAGCATCACGGTCAGCGGCCGCAACCTCAGCTTGGGCGGCGGCAGCTATATCTCCAGCGGCTCGCTGGACAACCAGGGCTCGGCCGGCAATGTGCAGCTCACGGCCACCGGCGCGGTCAGCCTGGACGGCGGCTCCTATGTGTCGGCCAACACCTATTCCGACGCCGATGGCGGCGCCATCCGGCTGCGCGCCCAGACCGTCAACCTGAACGGCGGCTCCCTCACCAGCACCGCCTACCAAGGCCTGGGCAACGCCGGTGGCATCGACGTGGCGGCCACGCAGAAGATCACGCTGTCGGGTGGCGCCTCCATCGGCTCGGGCACCCAGGCGTCAGGCCACGGCGGCCTGGTGAAGGTGGCGGCCCCGGACATCAGCCTGGGCGGCAAGTCGCTGATCTACACGACGGCGGGCAGTGCGGGCGCGGGTGATGCCGGCAACGTCGAGATCAGCGCCCCCAACCAGCTCATGCTGAGCGAAGGCGGCCTGCTCGACAGCAGCAGCTATTCGCTGCTCGGCCATGCCGGCAGCATCCTGGTGACCGCAGGCACCATCACGCTGGACCATGGCTCCATGTCCAGCCGCAGCGCCTTGCCCGAAGGCGGTGGGAATGCGGGCGCCATCCAGCTGCTGGCCAGCGGCGCGGTCAGCCTCGCCAACGACAGCCTGATCAGCACCAGCACGCTGTCGGCGGGCGACGCCGGCCTGATCCGCGTGCAAGCGGCCTCGATGCTGCTCGACCATGCCAGCCTGCTCAGCCTTGCAGGCACGGGCAGCCGCGGCCGGGGCGGCAATCTGGAGCTGCAGCTGAGCGGCAACTTCAGCGCCCGATCCAGCTCGCTGGGCACCACCACCTTCGGCAGCGGCGCAGGTGGCACCATCAGCCTACAGGCCCATGACATCGGCTTCGATGGCGCCCAGGCCGGCATCGGCGCGGACGCAGCGGCAGGCTCGGGCGGCCAGGTGGGCAGCATCGACGTGCGCGCCGGCGGCAAGCTCAGCCTGAGCAACGGCGCCAGCCTGGACATCAGCAACGCGGCCCGGGTTGCCAACCCCGCGGCCCTGCTGCCCACGCGGCTGGGCGTGCGCGCCGATCAGCTGGCCATGACCGACGCCGGCATTTCGGCAGACGCCAGCGGCAACGTGGCCGCCAGTCGTGTCGACATCGCCACGACCGGCGCCACCCGGTTGGTGCGCAGCGCCATCACGACCGAAGCCAACGAGGGCAATGGCGGCCCGGTCACGCTGGACGCCGGCCGCCTGCTGGTGCTGGACAACAGCGTACTGACGACCTCGGTGCTGGGCCGCCAGGGCAATGGCGGCAACATCGACATCAAGGCCGACGTCTCCCTGCTGCGCACCGGCTTCATCCAGGCCAACACCGCGGCGCCCCAGGCCAGCGGCGGCCTGGTGAGCGTGAATGTGCGCAGCCTGATCGCCAGCGGCAACAGCCTGTTCGCGGGCGGCAACCAGCCGCTGCAGTTCAAGCCTGGCGTGTTCGGCCTCAATGTGATCCAGGCGGCTGCGCCCGATGGCGTCAGCGGCGTCATCGCCATCACCAGCCCGGTGCTGGACCTGTCGGGCAGCCTGAGCGCCCTGGACACCCGCGCCATCGACACCGGCGGCCTGGGCCGCAACCCCTGCCTGAGCCGCGGCGGCAGCTCGCTTGCGGCGGGCGGGCGCGGCGGCCTGCCCGGCGCGGCACGCGGCATCGTGGGCCTGGACGCACTCGCGAGCGCGACCGCGCCGGCCAGCCCGCCACAGGCCCTCGCGCTGTTCGCCCCCGGAGCCTGCCAATGATCCGGGTCGCCGGGCTGTCGCTGCTGTTGAGCGCTGCCGTTCTGGCGGCCGAACCCCCACTGCCACCGCTGCCGGCGGACCTGGCGGGGGCGACGGCCGCACCCTCGCAAGTGCGCGTCGACGCCATCGAGTTCCACGGCAACCGCGCCGTCACCACGGCCGAACTGCAGGCCCATGCCGCGCCGCATGTGGGCCGGGTCAATGGCGTGGATGAACTGGAAGCCCTGCGCCAGCAGCTGACGCGGCTCTACGTGGACCGGGGCTATGTCAACTCCGGCCTGCTGCTGCCCCAGCGCCTGGCCGACGGGGTGCTGGTCTTCGAGGTCATCGAGGGCCGGCTCGGCGGCGTCGACCTGCACGGCCTGGACGGGCTGCTCGAGCGCTACGTCAGCGCCCGGCTGCTGCGCCCCGACGACGCAATCCTCGACATGGGCGAGCTGCGCGAGCGCTATCAGCTGCTGCTCGCCGACCCGCAGATCGCGCGCATGAATGCCCGCCTGGTGCCCGGCCCCCAGCTCGGCGAGGCGCGCCTGGACGTGGACGTGCAGCGCAGCCGGCCGTGGGAGCTGAGCGTCTTCGCCAACAACTACCGACCCGCCTCCATCGGCTCGGCGGCAGGCGGCCTCGCGGGCACGCTGCGCAACCTCAGCGGCCGTGGCGACCAGTTCGACCTGACGCTGCAGGCGCCCCTCGAGCGCAGCGGCCAAGGCGGGCATGGCCGGATGGACTGGCAGCTGCCGCTGGTGACCTGGGGCCTCACCGACACCCAGCTGCAGCTGGGGCTGGAACGCGGCAGTTCCTCGGTGATCGAGGAACCGGTCGACCAGCTCGGCATCCGCAGCCGTCTCTCCAGCCGCGAGGTCGGCATCAGCCATGTCTGGTCGGAAACGCTGGCGCGCAAGTTCGACGGTGGCCTGACCTGGCTGGGTCGAGACAACCGCACCACCCTGGCCGGCCAGCCTTTCTCATTCACGCCGGGTGTTCCCGACGGCGAATTGCGCGAGGCCCTGTGGCGCGGCTGGCTGGGCAGCGCCTGGCGCAGCGAGAGCCAGGTGCTGGCCCTGCGAGCCAGCTATTCATGGGGCCACGCCGATGTGCAGGACGCGCCGGAGCTGCCCCCTTCGCCTTTGCCCGCCAGGCACTTCGGGCTCTGGGTCGCCCAGGCCAGCTACACGTGGCAGGTCCTTGACCGCGCCGCCCAGCTGGCAGCCCGCCTGAGCTGGCAATACACCGGCAACCATCTGCTGCCGCTGGATGCCCTGGCCCTGGGCGGCCTGGGCACGGTGCGCGGCTTCCGCCAGAACCAGCTGGTGCGGGACCGCGGCGTCTTCCTCAACCTGGAGCTGGAAGTCCCGCTGCGCCAGGAGACAGCCGACGGCTGGAGCCTTAGCCTCACGCCCTTCCTCGACCTGGGCCACGCCGCCAACGTCGGCGAGCCGGGTGCCACGCTGTCATCCCTGGGCCTGCAGGCCCGCGCCCGCTGGCAGGGCTGGACGCTGGACCTGGGCCTGGCCCACCGCCTGCAGGGCGCGCGGCTAGGCACGACGCTGCAGGACCGGGGAGTGATGCTGCAGCTGGCCTACAAGCTATAGGCCCCTGACCATCTCCACATGGCCGATGCCGGCCTCCTCGAAGGGCGCGCCACGGCGCTGGAAGCCGGCGCGCAGATAGAAGTTCTCGGCCGACAACTGCGCGTGCAGCAAGACCTCTAGGTAGTGCTGGCGCCGGGCCTCGGCCATCAGCGCATCCAGCACCTGGCGGCCAATCCGGGTCCCGCGCATGGAGCGCAGCACCGCCATGCGGCCGATCTTGGCGACGCCGGGCACATGCTCCAGCATGCGGCCGGTGGCCAGCGGCACGCCGAAGCGGTTGCGGGCCAGGGCGTGCAGGCAGCTGGCGTCGGCCGTATCCCATTCCATGTCGGCCGGGATGCCCTGCTCCTCGATGAAGACCTGGCGGCGGATGGCGCCGGCGGCCTCGCCATGTTCGCGCCAGGGGCCCAAGGCGACGTCGACGACGTTCTGGCCGGCTTCGAAGTCATGGATGACGCCGCGCAGGGAATCGGGCAGGCGCTGCGGCGTCTGCGCGACCGCGTCGGCAAACACATAGACCATGTCAGCCTGCACCAGCAGCTGGTCGCCGCGGAAGATGGCGCCGTCGACCTTCATCGAGCTGTTGCCGAACTCGCGGCAGCGCACGCCGATATCCAAGCGGTCGTCGTACCGGGCCGAGGCGAAGTAGTCCAGCGCGGCGCGGCGCACGAAGAGGTCGCCGCCCAGCAGCTTCATGGTGTCGGCATAGGGCAAGGCCAGCGCGCGCCAGTAGCCGCTGATGGCCGTGTCCATATAGGTCAGGTAATGGCCGTTGAAGACGATGCCCTGGGCATCGATCTCGACCCAGCGCACGCGCAGCGGCTCGAGGAAGCGGAAGTCTTGGCGTTTCATGGTCAGAGGATGAGGGTGGGTCCAGCGTGGCCGAGCAAGGCGCCCAAAGCGCGCCAATCTAGGCGCAAAGCACAGCCGTAGCTTGGGCTACGGCGAGCATTTGCCACGACGAGTGGGGTGTTTTGGGAGGCTTGAGCGGGCATGGGGGATTCGCCTTCATCCTCTCAGATGCTCCCTGATCGCAGACGCGCAGAAGTCCAGGGCCGTGAGGGCCTCGGGCAGAGTGCGGCCCATCTTGATGAAGTCGTGGGTGACGCCGCGCGCCAGTTCGAGCTGCACGGGTACGCCGGCGGCACGCAGCAGGTCGGCATAGGCGAGGCCTTCGTCGACCAGCGGGTCGGCCTCGGCCAGCAGCACGGCGGCGGGCGCGAGGCCGGCATGGTCCTCGGCCTCCAGCGGCGCGAAGCGCCAGTCGGCGCGCTGGTCGGCGTCGATGTAGTGGCTGAAGAACCATTCGATGGACTTTGCGTCGAGCAGAAAGCCCTCGGCGAAGCGGCGGTGCGAGTCGTGGCTCATATGGGCCGCGGTGCCCGGCGTGATCAGCAGTTGCAGCGCCAACGGCAGGCCGCGCTCGCGGGCAAAGAAGGCGGCGCTGGCGGCCAGGGTGCCGCCGGCGCTGTCGCCCCCCACGGCCAGGCGTGAACCGTCCAGGCCCAGGGTGGCCGCTTGATCGTGCAGCCAGGCCAGGCCGGCCCAGGCATCATCGACGGCGGCCGGGAAGCGGTGCTCGGGTGCGAGGCGGTAGTCCAGGGCCAGCACAGCGGCACCACCGCGCAGTGCCAATTGCCGGCACAGGCTGTCATGGGTCTCGAGGTCGCCGATGGTGAAGCCGCCCCCGTGCAGATAGAGCATTACGGGCAGCACGTCGGCGCTCGGCGCATACAGGCGCGCCGGTCGCCCGGCGGCTTCGAGGTCCTCGACGCGGGCCAGAGGTGCGCGCGGCAGGTCCAGGATCTCGGCGCCCATGCGATAGGACAGGCGGGCCTCGCGCGGCGTCAGCGAATGAAAAGGCGGCCGCTTGGCGCGCTGGATGCGCGTCAGAAGTTCGGCCATGCGGGGAGTGAGCGGCGGCGTCTTGTCGGTCATCGAGCCCGCATTGTCTGTGGTGGCACCCAGGGGTCGCGCAGCGGCACCTGGAAGGCCTTCTCGTTCGTCGGCGCCACGCTGCCCGGCACCTGGGGTGTGCCGGCGCGGTCGACGGCCGGAATCAGCGCAGCGGCACGCGCCTGCTGCGCACGGCGCTCGGGCCTGAGGTCGGCCGCGGCGCGCAGGGCCAGGGTGTTGGCGTAGAAGGCCTTGAGATCGGCCAGCTGGGCGACGCGGGTCTCGTCGGTGAGATAGCTCATATGGCCGCCGGCGTAGTTGCGGATCTTGACGCGCGTCGCATCGACGCGGGCCAGGTCGGTCTCGGTCAGGTGGAAGGGTGTGGCGAGGTCGTGATAGCCGCTGAAGGCCAGCACGCGCAGCCGCGGGTTCTGGGCCAGGGCCGTGGCGAGGTCGGGCAAGGTGTCGAGCAGTGGCCGGCCGGCGTGGCTGAAGTCCCAGAAGTTGATGGCATCACTGAGCACGACGTAGGTGGAGTTGTTGCGATAGCCGAGCTGGTCGCGCAGATGGGTGGCGATGCCGGTGGCGAAGCTGTCGTTGATCCAGGTGCTGGACACATCGCCGTCGGCCGCCAGCGCGCTGCCCAGGGCGGCTTTCATGCGGCCGTCGTAGCGGCCGAGCTGCTGGCCCGAGATCAGCCAGATGCGGAAGTCGTCGGCCGACACATTCAGGCTGTTCTGCCACCGCGCGGCAGGCAGCCCCGTCAGGTCGGCCAGGGGCTGCCAGATCGTCGGCGTGGGCATCTGGGCGAACCAGGCTTGCAGTGCCGGGGCATAGACCTGGTCGGCATAGACGCGGGCCTGTGCCGCCCAGGCCGCGAGGTCAGTCGTCACCGGCTGGGTCAGCCGGTGAAAGGCGCCCACGGTGGCGAAGCTGGGCAGATAGCCGCCGCAGCCCTGGGCCGAGGTGATGCCGCAGTTGCTGTTGTAGTCCATGGCCGGAGACTGCAGCACCAGACCATCGAGCATGACGCCAACCTCCTGCAGCCGGCGCGCCAGCACGGCCGTGCGCGGGCCGCCATAGCTCTCGCCATAGAGGTATTTGGGTGAGGCGGCGCGGCTGTTGACGGCGAGGTAGCGTTGGATGAAGTCGCGGAACAGGGCCGCGTCGCCGTCCACGCTCCAGAAGCTGCGGTTGGTGAAGGGCGCGATGGCCTCGGAGTAGCCGCAGCCCACCGCGTTGATGAAGACGAGGTCGGTCTGGCCGAGCAGATGCTCGGCGTTGTCGATCATCGGGAAGGGCCGCGCGGCCGTCGTGTCGGGCACGCCGGTCATGAGGCGCCTTGGGCCGAAACTGCCGAGCTGCAGCCAGACCGAGGCCGAGCCGGGGCCGCCGTTGTAGAAGAAGGTGACTGGCCGGGTCGCCGGGTCGGCGCCGGGCTGGGTGTAGGCAACGTAGAACATCGACGCCTCGGCCGCGCCGGTGGCGTCGCGGGCAATGAGGTGGCCGGCCGTGGCCGTGTAGCTGATCGTCTGGCCGTTGGCCGTCAGCGTCTGCGTGCTGGCGGCCGCAGCCTCGACGACGCCCGACAGCGAGGCATCGGCCGCCGAGGAGTAGACCGTCGTGTCGGTCAGGCCCGGCTGGTTGTCGACGGGTGGCGTGGGCGTCGCCCCCCCTCCCCCACCACCGCCACAGGCGGCCAGAACCAGCGAGAGCAGCAGGGCAGAGGTGGTCGTCGCGCGCATGACGGCAAGTCTAGACATGCGGCACTACCATGAGGAAAGACATTGTGTGGAGAAAGCGCCGTGGCCCAGATCCTCTACCTGACACGCATCGAGCTCGAATTCGGCGCCAGCCGCCTGCTGCCGGCCGAATGCGAGCGCGTCGGCATCCGCCACCCCCTGGTCGTGACGGACGCCGGCGTGCGCGCGGTCGGCGTGCTGGACCAGGCCCTGGCAGCCTTCGATGTCAAGCCGCCGGTGTTCGATCGCACGCCCGCCAACCCGACCGAAGCCGCCGTGCGCCTGGCCGTGCAGGTGGCCAAGGCCTTCGACTGCGACGGCCTGATCGCCATCGGCGGCGGCTCCAGCATGGACCTGGCCAAGGGCGTGGCCATCGCCGCCACGCACGAGGGACCGCTGAAAAGCTATGCCACCATCGAGGGCGGCGCCGTCAACATCAGCTCCAAGGTGCTGCCGCTGATCGCCGTGCCGACGACGGCCGGCACCGGCAGCGAGGTGGCGCGCGGCGCCATCCTCATCGTCGACGACGGCCGCAAGCTGGGCTTCCACAACTGGGAGCTGCTGCCCAAGGCCGCCATCTGCGACCCGGCGCTGACGCTGAAGCTGCCGCCCGCCCTGACGGCGGCGACGGGCATGGACGCCATCGCCCACTGCATCGAGACCTTCCTGGCGCCCGCCTTCAACCCGCCGGCCGACGGCATCGCCTGGGAGGGCCTGCGCCGCGGCTGGCAGAGCATCGAGCGCGCGACGCGCGACGGCGGCGACCGCGACGCCCGCCTGGACATGATGTGCGCCAGCGTTCACGGCGCCATGGCCTTCCAGAAGGGCCTGGGTGCGGTGCATTCCCTGAGCCATTCCTTGGGCGGCATCAACCCGCGCCTGCACCACGGCACGCTGAATGCCGTCTTCCTGCCGGCCGTCATCCGCTTCAACGCCGAGGCCGACAGCGTGAAACGCGACAAGCGCATCGAGCGCCTGGCGCAGGCCATGGGCCTGGCGGGCAGCGATGCTGACGCGGTGGCCGACGCGATCACGGCGCTCAACGCCCGCCTCGGCCTGCCCGCTGGCCTGGCCGCCATGGGCGTAGGGCCGGAACTGTACGACCGCATCATCGAGCACGCCCTGCTGGACCATTGCCACAAGACAAACCCGCGCATTGCCAGCGCGGACGACTACCGGGCGCTGCTGGTGGCTTCGCGCTAGTCGCCGCCACCGCCGCAACTGCTGCCGCAGCTGCAGCCGCCACCGCCGTCGGAAGATGAGGAGGAGCAGTCCGAACTGCTGCTGCCGCTGTCGAAGCCGCCCCAGCTGAAGCCTCCATCTCCGCCGGTGCTGCCGCTCGCAGCGGCTGCGGCACGGCGGCGCATCGTCTCGGCCTCACCGACGCTGAGCAGGCCCAGCGCGGCCAGCCCGGGGGCGCCCAGGGCCGCGTGCTGCATGCCCACGCCGCGGGTCTCGCCGAAGCCGTCGATTTCCCGGTGCACGAGGCGGCCGCGCTCGAAGGCATAGGCCCAGCCGGTGGGCGGACGCAACTGGGCGTCCAGGGCAAAGACTAGGGGCAGCCGGGCCGCGAGCGCGCTGCGGCCCTCGCTGCGGCAGGCCGCCGCCCAGGTGCGGGCCAGGCATTCGTCCTCCGGCGCGCCCAGGTCGGCGGACTCGCGGTGCTCGATGACGCGGCCGAAGAAACGTTGCTGCCAATCGGCCAGCCCGGCGGGATCAACCTTCAACCAGGCATGCCAGACCGAGTCCGCCGCCCGCGAGGGCAAGGCGCAGGGACCGGCGTCGCGCTGCAGCCGGCTGGCCTCGAAGAACTGGGCCAGGCCGGCGGCGCTGCGCACCCACGCGGCTTCGTCGACGCCCATGCCGGGCAAGGTCTCGGCGACTTCGGTCTGCCAGGCGGCGCGAACCAGGGGAGGAATTTGCCGCGCCGCGATGACGGCCGGCGGGCATTGGCGCTGCAAGCGGCGCCAGGCGTTGTCGGCCTGCTGCTGCGGCGTGGAATTCCAGGGCAGGCTGCGGCTGAGGCGCTGCCACCAGTTGCGGGTCGGGAGTTGGCTCATCGGATCTCCTCTTCTTGTTGTTATAGGGACAGTCTGAAGGGGCGGCGTGACGAATTCATGAAGCTGCAACTCGTTCTCAACGCTAGCATGAGCTCATGCCCCGTGCAGAGGGCGCGTCATCGTTGTGAGGAGACATCCATGTTCAAGCTATCCATCGGACAAAGGCTGGCAGCCGGCTTCGCGCTGGTATTGGCCATGGCGGCCCTGGTGATCGGGCTGGCATCCTGGCGGCTGACCTCCACGGCATCGGCGACGCGCCAGATGATGGACGAGCCCCTGGTGAAGGAAAGGCTGATTGCGGACTGGAACCGCAACATCAGTTCCGGGGTGCGCCGCACCATGGCCATAGCCAAGAGCTCGGACACGTCCCTGGTCGAATTGTTCAAGGAGGACCAGGTCCAGTCCACCAAGAACTCCAGCGAGATGCAGGACAAGCTCAAGGGACTGGTCCGCTCGGACGAGGAACAGGCGCTGTTCGACGCCGTCGGCAAGGCGCGCAAGGTCTACGTCGACGCGCGCGACGAGATCATCAAGCTGAAGAAGGACGGCCAGGCCGAGGCGGCGGACAAGGTGTTCAACGAGGTCTTCCAGCCCGGCTCCAAGGTCTACCTGCAGAAGATGCAAGACTTCCTCGATCACCAGCGCGCCGAGATCGACAAGACCGCGGCCGCCATCGACGCGGCCAACAGCAACGGCCGCGTGCTGCTGCTGGTGCTGGGTGCGGCCATGCTGGGCCTGGGTGTCTTCGCAGCCTGGAGCATCACCCGGAGCATCACCGCCCCGCTGCTGGCGGCTAACGAGCTGGCCGAGCGTGTCGCCGACGGCAACCTCGTGCCTTCTGGCCAGGGCTCCGCGGCTCGGGCCGACGAGATAGGCCAGTTGCAGACGACGTTGCGGCGCATGCGCGAGACGCTGTCGGACACCATTGGCGGCATCCGCGACGTGGTCGAATCCATCAACACCGCCTCGGCCGAGATCGCCAGTGGCAATCAGGACCTGAGCGCCCGCACCGAGAAGGCGGCCTCCAGCCTGGAGGAGACGGCCAGCGCCATGGAGGAACTGACCGGCACGGTGCAGCATTCAGCCGCGTCGGCGGGCCAGGCCAACTCCCTGGCCGTGTCGGCCGCCAGCGTGGCCCAGCGCGGCGGCGAGGTCGTCGCCCAGGTGGTCCACACCATGGACGAGATCAACGCCAGTTCGCGCAAGATCGCCGACATCATCGGCGTCATCGACGGCATCGCCTTCCAGACCAATATCCTGGCGCTGAATGCCGCAGTGGAGGCGGCGCGGGCCGGCGAACAGGGCCGCGGCTTTGCGGTCGTCGCGGGCGAAGTGCGCTCGCTGGCCGGCCGCTCGGCCGATGCGGCCAAGGAGATCAAGAGCCTGATCGGCAGCAGCGTCGAGCGCGTGGAAGCCGGCTCGCGCCTGGTGGCCGAGGCGGGCAAGACCATGGACGAACTCGTCGGTGCCGTGCAGCGCGTCAAGGACATCATGGGCGAGATCACGACGGCCGCGGCCGAACAGTCCGACGGCATCGGCCAGGTCAATGTCGCCATCGCCCAGCTCGACCAGGTCACGCAGCAGAACGCGGCCCTGGTGGAGCAGTCCACCGCGGCGGCTGAGAGCCTGCGCGAACAGGCTCAGTCGCTGTCCGCGGCGGTGGATATCTTCAAGGTGGCACGCCGCTGATTGGGCGACGCCGGAAATAAAAGGACCCGCCGAAGCGGGTCGTGAAAAGTCAGGAGTTGACGCTCTGACTGGTGATCGAATGCGGCCGCGTAGTCAACCGTGTTTGGCGTCGAAGAACTGTTCATCCTCCGTCGAGCCCTTCAGCGCCGCGGTCGACGCCTGTGCTTCGATGGTCGTGGTGACGGCATCGAAGTAGCCGGTGCCGACTTCGCGCTGGTGCTTGACCGCGGTGAAGCCCTTCTCGGCGGCGGCGAATTCCTTTTCCTGCAGCTCCACGAAGGCGCTCATCTGGTTGCGGGCATAGCCGTGTGCCAGTTCGAACATCGAATAGTTCAGGCTGTGGAAGCCGGCCAGCGTGATGAACTGGAACTTGTAGCCCATCGCGCCCAGCTCGCGCTGGAACTTGGCGATGGTGGCGTCGTCCAGGTTCTTCTTCCAGTTGAACGACGGCGAGCAGTTGTAGGCCAGCAGCTTGCCGGGGAACTTGGCGTGGACGGCATCGGCGAAGGCCTTGGCAAAGGCCAGGTCGGGCTTACCGGTCTCGCACCAGATCAGGTCGGCGTCGGGCGCATAGGCCAGGCCGCGGCTGATGGCCTGGTCCAGGCCGTTCTTCGTGCGGTAGAAGCCTTCGACGGTGCGCTCTCCGGTGCAGAAGGGCTTGTCGTTGTCGTCGATGTCGCTGGTGACGAGGTCGCCGGCTTCCGCGTCGGTTCGGGCGACAAGCAGCGTGGGCACGCCCATGGTGTCGGCCGCCAGTCGTGCCGCGACCAGCTTGGCCACGGCTTCACGGGTGGGAACGAGCACCTTGCCACCCATGTGGCCGCACTTCTTGGCGCTGGCCAGCTGGTCCTCGAAGTGCACGCCCGAGGCGCCGGCCTCGATCATGGCCTTCATCAGCTCGAAGGCGTTCAGCACGCCGCCGAAACCGGCTTCCGCGTCGGCCACGATGGGGGCGAAGAAGTCGATGTCGTCCTTGCCTTCGCTCCACTGGATCTCGTCGGCGCGCTTGAAGGTGGCGTTGATCTTCTTGACGACCTTGGGCACCGAGTCCACCGAGTAAAGCGACTGGTCGGGGTACATCTCGCCATTGCTGTTGGCGTCGCCGGCGACCTGCCAGCCCGACAGATAAATGGCCTTCAGGCCAGCCTTGACCTGCTGCATGGCCTGATTGCCGGTCAGCGCGCCCAGGGCGTTGACGAAGGGTTCGGTGTTCACCAGGCCCCACAGCTTCTCGGCGCCGCGCTTGGCCAGCGTGTGCTCGATCTCGACGCTGCCACGCAGGCGGACGACGTCGGCGGCGGTGTAGCCGCGGGTGATGCCCTTCCAGCGGGGGTTCTCGGCCCAGTCTTTTTCCAGGGCAGCGATCTGTTGTTCACGGGTGAGGCGGGTCATGCAGTACTCCTTTGAAACATCGAAAACCGATGGCTCAAGACTAGGGCTTGGACCCGACCTTGTGAAGACCCGAGTCTTATATAAGACAAAAAACTTTCTCATTAAAAAACAATGACTTGCCTTCATATTTTCAAATCGCGAAAGACTATTCACCATAATGAGAAATCATGCGGCAGCGCAGCATGGCCATCTTTTTGCAATATGAAAAGTGACTTTCGAATCGTGAGAACGAGGCCAGCAAAATGGTCAGCCGTCCTTTGAACACCTGCCATGCCCGTTCTGCAAACACCCCGCCTCCTCCTTGAACCGGTGAACGACAGCCATCTGGAGGGCCTGTACCGCCTGAACAGCGATCCGGTCGTCATGCGCTACATCACCGGCAAGGCCGAGACGCGCGAGGACACGCAGGCCATGATCGTCCGCGTGCAGGCGCGCTGGGTCGAGTTCGGCTACTCGTGGTGGGCATTCAAGCGCCAGGACAACGCCGACGTAATCGGCATGGGCTGCATCCAGCACCTGAACCGCGATCCCGCCGGCCCGCTGGAGACCGGCTGGCGGCTGCGCCGGGACGCCTGGGGCCAGGGCTATGCGAGCGAGGCCGCCCGGCACATGGTGGGATGGGCCTTCAAGACATTGAAGCCCGAGCTGATCTGCGCCGTCTGCCAGCCGGAGAACACGCCCTCCTCCACCGTCATGGAGAGGCTCGGCATGAGTTTCACCGGCACCGGTCGCTGGTATGACATGGACTGCAAGCGCTACGACGTCACCGCCTCGCAATGGCTCGCAAGTCCTGCCAAGGCGACCTACGACGCTGAGGCATAGTGCGGCCTACTTCATCAACCTTTTGCACGGAGGACGCATGGCCAACACCGAACAACGCAGCAACAAGATGACCAAGAAGCCCAAGAAGGACACCGGCCCGGTCAAGTCCGCCGGCTCCGACCGCCCGGTGGCACCGGTCACGGCCGTCCTGCCCAAGGGCAAGGAAGCCAAGAAAAACAAGTAAGCCAATCGCTGGCCGGTCGGCTTCGGCGTCACAAACCGCCGATGAAGTAGCGCTTCAGGCCGGCCAGCACCATCTCGACGGCGATGGCCGTCAGCACCAGGCCCATCAGTTTCTCGATGGCCGAGACGACCGAATCGCCCAGCAACTTGCGGATGCGATCGGCTAGCACCAGCACAAGACCCGACACCAGCATCGCGGTGCTCAGTGCCCCAATCCACTCGTAGATGCGGTCTGGCTGGCGGGATGCCAGCAGCAACACCGTGGCCATGGCCGACGGGCCAGCCAGCAGCGGCACGGCCAGCGGGAAGATCAACGGCTCCTTGCCTGGCTCCAACCCATAGGCCGACTCGGCCGAGCCGCCGAAGATCATGCGGATGGCGATGATCATCAGGATGACGCCACCGGCCACCTCCAGGGAGCGCTCCGACAGGTGCATGACCTGCAGGAAGCTGTCGCCGACGAACATGAAGGCGAACAGCACGCAGAAGGCAATGCCCACCTCACGCAGGGCCACATGTGTACGGCGCTCCTTGGGCACCGCACGCATGATGGGGATGAAGATGGGCAGGCTGCCAAGCGGGTCGAGCACCAGCAGCAGCAGGATGAGGGCGGAGAGGAAGCTGTGATCCATAGGCGGGATTGTCAGCGCCCCGCTCCTCCTCCACCCCGAGCGTTCAGATCGTGCCGCTCAGGCTCAGGCCGATGGTTCGCGGCCGCAGGTAGAAGGCCTCATTCACCGATTGGATGTTGGGCTGCTGCAGGATTGTCCGATTGTTGGTGAGGTTCTTAACCGCAAGGTTCAAGTCCCACTTGCCCAAGGTCAAGCCCCAGCTCGCGTCGATGGTGGTGTACCCCGGGCGTTTGTAGTCGGGGTCGGTCCGCACAACCGTGCCGTTACTCTTGCCAGTACGTTGAACGTTTAGGCGAAGCACTGAATCGAATTCGCCGAGTTGGAACTGGTATTCGCCACCGATGTTCAGGCTGTACTCCGGCGACCCTGCTATGTGATCGCCCTTGCGCACATTAGGTACGCCATTCGAATCCGTACCAAGCGATGGCACGTCTTCCGAAAATACGGAATGATTGAAAGCGCCCCCAACATTGAGTGTGAAGTCTGGCGTCACCCGAGCACGCATCTCCAGCTCAAGCCCGTCAAGATTGGCTTTTCCCAAGTTCGTCTCGAAGTCGAAGCCAGCGGTGGGCAAATAAACGTCCTGCTGAATGTTCTTCCAATTGATGTGATAGACAGTCGCGTTCAGCGTCATCTTGTTATCCAAGAGCTTCGTCTTAACGCCCAGTTCGTAGTTCCAAGTCGAGTCCGACCGGAAGGTTGCCGGAGCCGCTTTCAAACCGAGCTTGGCCAAATCATCCACGTTGCCCTGGATCGTCAAAGGGATTGGTCGATTTGCACCGCCTAGACGGAAGCCCTCGGAAGCGTTGACAAACATCGTGACTTGATCGCTCAAGTCCCAGTCGACGGCAACTCGCGGCGTGAGCTTGTTGGTCTTGGCAGGAATCTCGATAGTCGAAGGGCCGCCCGCGAAGAAGAAGTCGCCCTCGCGATGGAAATCTTCACTCGCGCGGAAATACCGAAGACCCGCCACCAGACGCAGGTCTTTTGCAGCGTGATAGGTCACCTCACCAAACACCGAGTTCTGCTTGGTGTCGTAGTGGCGGGCGCTGAAGTAAGAGTTGTCGTTCGGGAAAGCGTTGTTGAAGATGCCCGAGCCGTCGACCCATTGCGTCGGGTCGTAAATGTTGACGCCGTTCTTGGTAAAGGCCTGAGTGATGCCGAACACCGGCTCGTTGTCAATCACATCCGTCTTGGTCCGGGCACCATAGAAGCCCGCCACCCAGCTGATGGGCACACCGCCAGGAGTAACGTCCTTGGAAGTCAAGCGCAACTCCATGGAGGTCTGGTTGATCTTGTTGTTCAGATACACCGCTGACGGCAAGTAGGTCACGATGTTCGAGACCGCAGGATTGGTAATTAAGCTACCGATGTAGCTGGAATTAACGTTGGTGCCGTCCTGCGTGCGGTTGAACTTGCGGTCGTAGCCGTTCACAAGGCCCGTGAAGTCGGCGAAGCCGAGATCACCGTTGACCACCAAGCTTGGCAGGCTTAGCGTGTCCTTGCCAGGCTCACGAACGATCTTCGAGGTCTGGAATTTGGCCAACGGCGCGCCAGCGTTGTACTGCTGGTAGCTGCCTACTGTCAGATAAGCAGCATCAATGTCTGCAGACTTGTTGACTTGGTAGAACAGGCCGGGAGTGATGGTCCAATCATTGTTCAGCTTGACTTTGAGCGAGGCTTTCAGGACGCTCCAGTCGACCTTGTTGATGCCCTTGTCTGTCACTGCAAGCGTCTTGGGGTCGACCAGGTCGATGTAGCCGCTGTCATGTCCCGCTTGCACGCCAATGCGCAGACCCGCCGTATCGGTGGACAGCGGCATGTTGAGGACAGCCTGGACCAAGCTATTGACACCGCCATGGTCCGTGCTAGAGACCTCGGCACGTACATCCAAACTCTGTGTGCGCAGATTGGGCGCCCTGCTGATGAAGCGGATCGTGCCGCCCATGGAGCCCGCGCCGTACAGCGTACCCTGCGGCCCGCGCAGAACTTCTACCCGCTCAATGTCGAAGAAGCGCGGCTCCGCCACACCCTGGCTGTAGAGATTGCGTGTTGTAAGCGAGATGTCATCCAAATAGACGCCCACTGTGGCCGTGCCGGCCTGAGAACTCACGCCGCGAATCTCGATCGTCGACAAGCCCGCACCGCCTTGGCTGCTGAACGACACGTTGGGCACGTTGCGGCTCAGGTCGGTGATGTCGAGGATCTGTGTCTCCTTCAGCGCCTCGCCACCGATGGCCGTGACGCTGAGCGGCACCTTGCGCACGTCCTCGAGACGCTTCTGGGACGTGACGACGACCGTTTCCAGCACCGAGCGATCCGCCGGCGGCGCGGATTCCGCTTGCGCGAAGACAGGGGTCGAACCGAACAGGCTCAGCGCGGCGAGCGCGACGGGAAGCAGGCGATGGGCGGGCATGAAAACTCCGTGGATATGTTCTCGATGGCGGCGAAGTTTGCCCCTCATCCGCCCTGCCGCCGCGGCATGTGTTGTGGCTCGCCGACAGGATTGATACCAATGAAACGATCGAAGCCTCGGTTCAACCCGAATACGCTGACGCGCAGGCGACAGCCGCTAGCCGCGCGGATGGTGCTGGGCGTGCAGCGCTTTGAGGCGCTCGCGCGCCACATGGGTGTAGATCTGCGTCGTCGACAGGTCGGCATGCCCCAAAAGCAGCTGTACCGCACGCAGGTCTGCACCATGGTTGAGCAGATGGGTGGCGAACGCGTGGCGCAGTGTGTGTGGCGACAGGGGTGCCGTGATGCCGGCCACCAGCGCATGTCGCTTGATCAGGGTCCAGAACATCTGCCGCGTCATGCCGGCGCCACGGGCGGTGACGAAGAGGTCGTCACTGCTCCGTCCAGCCAGGATCTCGGCCCGAGCCTCGCGCAGATAGCATGCCATCCAGTCGCGCGCATGCTCACCGAAAGGCACCAGGCGGGCCTTGCTGCCTTTGCCGGTGACGTGCAGCACGGCGTCCTTGAAGGCGACGTGGGCGCTCTTCAGCGTGACCAGTTCGGAAACCCGCAGGCCGCTGGCATACATCAGCTCCAGCATGGCGCGGTCGCGCAGGCCCAGGGCCGTGTTGACGTCGGGCGCGGCCAGCAGGGCCGAGACCTGGTCCTCGCTGAGCAACTTGGGCACGCGCAGCGGTTGCTTGGCCGCCGTCAGCTTCAGCGTCGGGTCAGCTTGGATGCGGCCCTCGCGCAGGGCCCAGCGGAAATAGCGCTTGAAGACCGAGAGCCGCCGGTTGGCGCTGGTGGCCTTGCCCGCCGGCTTGGCCGCGGCGTACTCGAACAGCTTGAGCTCGCTGCAGGCGTCCAGCGGCGTCGGCGCCAACCACATGGCCAGGGCGGCCAAGTCGCGCCGATAGGCGGCCTGGGTGTTGGCGCTCAGGCCGTCTTCCAGCCAGAGCGCCTCGATGAAGGTCTCGATGCCGGAATCAATCAAGCTTGAGCTTTTGCTGAGCGACGACCTTTTTGTAGACATCGAACTCGGCCGCGATCTGGGCTGCGAATTGCTCGGGCGTGTTGGCCACGATCAGAGAGCCGGTGTCCTCGATGCGCTTCTTCACGTCGGGCATCTCGACGGCCTTCTTCACTGCAGCATGCACCCTGTCGACGATGTCCCGCGGCAGGCCCTTGGGGCCGTGGATGCCGTAATAGGCCATGCGGTTGACGGGTTCCAGGCCGACTTCCTTGAAGGTCGGCACATTCGGCAGCGAGGCCAGGCGCTGCGGCGCGGCGACGACGATGGGGATGAGGCGGCCGTCCTTGATGAAGGGCAAGGCCGAAGGCAGGTTGTCGAAGATCATCGGCACCTGGCCGGCCACCGCGTCGTTCAGCGCCGGGCCCGCGCCACGGTAGGGGATGTGCAGCACGAAGACGCCCGCCAGCGTCTTGTAGAGCTCCATCTGCATATGGCCGATACCGCCCGTGCCAGAGGTCGCGTAGCTGTGCTTGGCGGGGTTCTTCTTGAGCTCGGCGACGAAGCCCTTGTAGTCGCGCGCCGGAAAGCTGGGATGCACGGCGATGACGTTGGGCGTCGCCGCGATGTTGATGATGGGCGTGAAGTCGGTCAGCGGGTTGTAGGCGATCTTGGGGTTGATCGCGGGGTTGGACGCCGTCGTCGAGACTGTCGCGACCCCCAGCGTGTAGCCGTCAGGGGCCGAACGCGCGATCTCCGTCGCGCCTACCGTGCCGCCGCCGCCGGCCTTGTTGTCGACCAACATGGTCTGGCCCAGGATGGCGTTCATGCGCTCGGAGACGATGCGGGCGATGATGTCCGTCGTGCCCCCCGGTGCAAACGGCACGATCAGGCGGATGGGCTTGGTCGGGTAGCCCTGGGCCCAGGCCAGCGGACTGAGGCTGCTCAGGGCTGCGGCCTGGAGGACGGAACGGCGCTGCATGAAGGCGGTCTCCTGGGTGTGATGAGATCGATGCTAGTTCAGGATGCCTGCCCCAGCAGGCCAGCCCGCAATCGCGCGTCGCTGTTGTCGCCCAGGAAGACTTTCAGGAAGGCGATGTAGAAATCCTGTCCCTCGATGGTCTTGCCCCAGACCTTGCCGTTGACGCTGAGCACCGTGCCGCCCTGGTCGGGCAGATAGTCGATATGCAGCAGGTCGCCCTTCTTCACGTTGCCGATCTCGCTGATGGCGGCGTTGAACTGCTTCACGCGCTCGGCCACCGCAGCCTTCTCGGCGTCGGTGCAATTGCGGCTCACGCCCTTGTTGATGGCCTTGACGAACTCCTGGGTCGACACGTTCTTCACGAGGGGGATGGTGATGCGCAGCTCGACACGCTTGGGGCCTGCCTGCGCATAGATCGCCTCCGGCGTGCCCACCTTGTGCGGCAGGTAGAGCGCGGCCAGATAGGCCGAATAACGCATGACGAACACCTTGGTGCCGACGCCGTTGAGCTGCAGCGCGGTGCCACCGAGCTGCAAGGTATCGGGGAAGTCCTGCCCTTCGTAGTGCAGGGCATGGGCGGGCAAAGAGGCGGCAGCGAACAGGGCGAGAACTGCGGTGCGGCGGCGGACGGACGACATCATTCGGAAAGCTCCAGCGGGTGCGGGCGCGACGATAACGCGCCGGCAGACGGCGGCGCCGACAGGGCCCAGGCGATGTGCTCGGCCACCAGGGCGTCGGCACCCTGCCCAACGTGCATCAGCGCAGCGCGCAGACCCGGGTCGTCACGCGCTCGCAGCGCATTGCCGGCCGCCACCGCCAGATTGCGCTGCCAGCGCGTGAAGCCGATGCGCCGGATGGCCGAGCCTTCGGTGCGGCGCAGGAACTCGGCATTGTCCCAATCCAGCAACTGGGCAATCGGCGCGCCCGCCATGCCCGGGCGCACGTCGAAGTCGGCCAGCACGGCGGGTTGGGCGAACTTGTTCCAGGGACAGGCCAGCTGGCAGTCGTCGCAGCCATAGACGCGATTGCCCATCAGGGGTCGCAGTTCCTGCGGGATGGGACCGTCGTGTTCGATGGTCAGGTAGGAGATGCAGCGACGCGCGTCAACGCGGTAGGGCGCCGTGATCGCAGCCGTCGGGCAGACATCGATACAGGCCCGGCATTCACCGCAATGGGCCGTGACGGTTTCGGTCAGCGGCAGGGCCAGGTCGATGAAGATCTCGCCGAGGAAGAACATCGAGCCGGCGTCGCGGTGCAGGGTCAGCGTGTGCTTGCCGCGCCAGCCCAGGCCAGAACGTGCGGCAAGTTCGACCTCCAGCACCGGCGCCGAATCGGTGAACACGCGATAGCCCAGCGGGCCGACCTCGGCCTCCAGCTTCTCGGCCAACTTCTGCAGGCGCTGGCGCAGCACTTTGTGATAGTCGCGGCCCCGGGCGTAGATCGAGATCTGGGCCTGCTCGGGCTTGGCAAGGCCGGCCCATTCGACGGCCTGCCAGCCCGGCTCGGTGCCCATCTTGGTATCACGGGGCAGATAGTCCATGCGCGCCGTGATGACGCGCAGCGTGCCCGGCACTAGCTCGGCCGGCCGGGCCCGCTTCATGCCGTGCGCGGCCATGTAGTGCATGCGGCCGTGATGGCCCGCGTCCAGCCAAGCCTGCAGGCCCGCCTCAGCGCTGCTGAGGTCCACATCGGCCACGGCGATCTGTGAGAATCCCAGCCCATGCGCCCAGCCGCGCATTTTTTCGAGCAGCGCGGCGGCATCGACAGTGGACGGGACCTCTTGCATTTGCCTGCGATTCTAGAAACCCAGCTGCTGTGGCCCAACGAGGCCGCGGCCCAAGCCACCGCAGAACGACTCGCGGCGGTATTGCTCCCCTCCCCCAACGGCCTGATCGAGCTGCATGGCCCGCTCGGCGCCGGCAAGACCACCTTCGTGCGCCTGCTGCTTCGCGCCTTGGGCATCGAAGGCCGCATCAAGAGCCCCAGCTATGCCGTCATGGAAAGCTACGAGCTTCCCGCCGGTGGCACGGCCAGCCACTTCGACTTCTACCGCTTCGGCGACCCGCGTGAGTGGGAAGACGCCGGCTTTCGCGACGTCTTCGCCGCACCCGGCCTCAAGCTCTGCGAATGGCCAGAGAAGGCCGCTGGCCAGCTGCCGCCGCCCGATCTGCAACTCTTCATCGAACTGATGCCGGACGACAGCCGCCGGGTGCGTGCGGCAGGCACTGCACGACTGGTCGAGGCCCTGGCATGAGGCGGCGCGACTCCCTCGGCCTGCTCGCCTTGCTGCTTAAGGCACCCGACACCCTGGCCGCCCCGACTTCGCCCAACGACGCCAGCATCGTCGCCGTGCGCGTCTGGCCTGCGCAGGAATACACCCGCGTCACCATCGAGTCCGACAAGGCGCTCAACGCCAAATACTTCCTGGTCGACTCCCCGCACCGTCTCGTCATCGATGTCGACGGCCTTGAACTGAGCCCCGGGCTGCGCGAGCTGATCGGCAAGGTCAAGCCCGACGACCCCTACATCAGCGGCGTGCGCGTCGGCCAGAACACGCCGACCGTCGTGCGCATCGTGCTGGACCTGCGCCAGCCGGTGGCGCCGCAGATCTTCACGCTGGCGCCCGTGGCGGCCTACAAGCACCGCCTGGTCTTCGACCTGTACCCGAAGTTCGCGGCCGACCCGCTGGTGGCCCTGGCCAACGAGCGCAGCAAGCCGCCCCCGGCACCAGCGCCCTCGCCGGCCCAGCGCTCGGAGGCCGCGGCCAGTGCCGTCAACGATGCCCTCGGCGAGCTGATCCAGAAGATCGAGCGCCCCGCTCCGGCGGCCTCGGCGCCCGTGCCGCCACCCGTCGCCGCCGCATCCAGGCCCATGCCGGCACCGGCGCCGGCCACCGAGCCCAAGATCGACCGCCTCATCATCATTGCGCTGGACCCCGGCCATGGCGGCGAGGACCCTGGAGCCGTCGGCCCCTCGGGGCTGCGCGAGAAGGACGTCGTGCTGGCTGTCGCGCTGAAGCTGCGCGAGCGCCTGCAGGCCAACCCCAACATCCGTGTACTGATGACGCGCGACGCCGACTTCTTTGTGCCCCTGCACGAGCGCGTGCGCAAGGCGCGCCGCGTGCAGGCCGACCTGTTCGTGTCGGTGCATGCCGACGCCTTCATCAACCGCCAGGCCCGCGGCGCCTCCGTGTTCGCGCTGTCGGACGGCGCCGCCACGAGCGCCGCCGCGCGCTGGATGGCTGACAAGGAGAACGCCGCCGACATGGTGGGCGGCGTCAATGTCGGTGCGGCCACCAGGGACGCCAATGTGCTGCGCGCCCTGCTCGACATGAGCACGACGGCCCAGATCAAGGACAGCCTCAAGCTCGGCGGCGAAGTGCTGGGCCAGATCGGCAAAGTCGGCAGGCTGCACAAGGCCCGCGTCGAGCAGGCCGGCTTCGCGGTGCTGAAGGCGCCCGACATCCCCAGCATCCTGGTCGAGACGGCCTTCATCTCCAACCCGGAGGAAGAGGCCAAGCTGCGCGACCCGGACTATCAGGACCAGCTGGTGGACGCCCTGGCGGCGGGCATCGCCCGGTATTTTGCGAAGAGCCCGCCAATGGCGAGGAAGCGCAGCTCGACGATGTGAGCTTCAGACGGCCGTGTGCCAGCGCAGGCCGAATGGCAGTTCCCGCCGCCCGAACAGGAAATGCAGCACACGGCGCCGCCCATGCGCCGTAGCCTTGGATGACGCATGCAGCACCAGCGGGCGCATCAGCAGGCCGTCGCCGGCCAGCGCATCCACCAACACGTCGCCCACACGCTCGCGCCAATGCCGAGCATCGTCCTCACCGAGCACCCCGTCACGATGCGAGCCCGGCACAAAGCGCAGGCCACCGTCGGCCTCGGTCGCATCGTCCAGATGCAGGCGCAGCGCCACCAATGGGGCCAACAACTCGGCCGGCGCCAACACGAAATGCCGGCCGGCCTTGACGGACCAGCCGCTCAGCGAGGGGTGTTCGACGCGGCTGCGGACCGGGATTGCGAGGTCCTGATGCGGCGTCACCAGCCAGTTCCGCTTGGGCGACTTCTCGAACAGCGTGCATTGCACGGCCACGCCGTCGACGGGCAGATAGGGCCGCAACTGTGGCAGGCCCTTCATCCAAAGCGCGAGTGCCTGGCACCAGGGCTGATCCAACAATTCGCGCTGACCGGCGACGCCAGGCGGCAAGGCAGCCAGTTCAGCGATGAGAGCCTGTCGCCGCTCCCGCGACAGCAGGCCAGGGATGAGGTGGAAGCCTTCAGGCAAGGCGTCGTCTTTCACAGCCGGCATGAACCGGCCTTGTACCACTGGATCTCAGCAGCACTTCCCGACACGCGCGCTGTAGCGCGCCGCCTGCCTCTCCCTGAAGAACTCCTCATAGCTCATGGCCGACCGCTCGGGGTGCGTGGCTTGGTGATGGGCCAGGTAGCTGCCGTAGTCCGGCACGCCCACCATCAGGCGCAGGCTCTGCGTCAGGTAGCGCCCAGCCTGGGCCAGATCGCGGCGCAACTCAAGCATGCTGGCCCGACGGTAGCAGCACGAAGGCCGTTTCCTGCGCCGTCGCCTTGCCGCTGCGGCGCGCTTCGAGGACGGCCTTGATGCTGTAGATGAACACGCTCAGCACGACACCCATGAAGAGAGCGCACAGCGCCGCATCCAGGCGATCGTTGAAGACCACCCGCGACATGGCGTCCAGCGACTTGGCCGGAGCCAGCACCTTGCCCTCGGCAATCGCCGCGGCGTATTTGTCGGCATGGGCGAGGAAGCCGAGCTTGGGGTCGGCCGCGAAGATCTTCAGCCAGCCCGCCGTCATCGTGCAGGCCAGCAGCCATGCCGCAGGCACGGCCGTCACCCAGGCGTAGCGGTCCTTCTTCATCTTGAAGATGACCACTGTGCCCAGCAGCAGCGCGACGGCGGCCAGCATCTGGTTGGCGATGCCGAACAGCGGCCACAGCGTGTTGATGCCGCCCAGCGGGTCGACCACGCCCTGGTAGAGGAAATAGCCCCAGGCCGCCACGCAGAGGCCCGTGGCGACGAGGTTGGCCACCGAGCTCTCGGTGCGCTTCAAAGAAGGCACGAAGCTGCCCAGCAGGTCCTGCAGCATGAAGCGGCCGGCGCGGGTGCCGGCGTCCACGGCCGTCAGGATGAACAGCGCCTCGAACAGAATGGCGAAGTGGTACCAGAAGGCCATCAGCGCCTTGCCGCCCACCACCTGATGCAGGATCTCGGCCATGCCCACGGCCAGCGTCGGCGCGCCGCCGGCGCGGGCCAGGATGGTCTTCTCGCCGACATCGGCCGCGGCCTGGGTCAGCATCTCGGGCGTGATGACGAAGCCCCAGGTCGACAGCGTCTGCGCGACGGTGGCAGCATCCTTGCCGACGACGGCGGCCGGGCTGTTCATCGCGAAGTAGACGCCCGGCTCGATGCACGAGGCCGCCACCAGCGCCATCACCGCGACAAAGCTCTCGGCCAGCATGCCGCCATAGCCGATGTAGCGGGCGTGCGTCTCGTTCTCCAGCAGCTTCGGGCTGGTGCCCGACGAGATCAGCGCATGAAAGCCCGACACCGCGCCGCAGGCGATGGTGATGAAGAGGAAGGGGAAGAGGTTGCCCGCCCAGACCGGCCCGCCGCCGGTGGCGAACTGCGTCAGCGCTGGCATCTTCAGCGGCGGCGCGACGATGACGATGCCGATGGCCAGCGCAATGATGGTGCCGATCTTCAGGAAGGTGCTGAGGTAGTCGCGCGGCGCCAGCAGCAGCCACACCGGGATGCAGGAAGCGATGAAGCCATAGCCGATCAGCAGGCCGACCAGGGTTGTGGGCTGCAGCGTGAACAGGGGCCCCAGCGTCGGGCTTTCGCTGACGGCCTGGCCGCCGAAGATTGCGGCCATCAGCAGTGCGAAGCCGATGACTGAGACCTCGCCGATGCGGCCCGGTCGGATGAAGCGCAGATAGACGCCCATGAACAGCGCGACAGGGATGGTGGCCGCTACCGTGAACAGGCCCCAGGGTGAATCGGCCAAGGCCTTCACGACGATCAGGGCCAGCACAGCGAGGATGATGATCATGATCATGAAGGCGCCGAACAGCGCGATCAGGCCCGGCACCGTGCCCATCTCCTGCTTGACGAGGTCGCCCAGCGAGCGGCCGTCACGGCGCGTGGAGATGAACAGCACGATGAAGTCCTGCACCGCACCGGCAAAGACGACGCCGGCCAGGATCCACAACAGCCCCGGCAGATAGCCCATCTGCGCCGCCAGCACCGGGCCGACCAGCGGGCCGGCGCCTGCGATGGCCGCGAAGTGGTGGCCGTAGAGCACATGCTTGTTGGTCGGCACATAGTCCAGGCCGTCGTTGTACTTCCAGGCCGGCGTCTGGCGCTTGGCATCCAGCCCCAGCACCTTGTCGGCGATGAAGAGGCTGTAGTAGCGGTAGGCAATCAGGTAGGTGCACAGGGCGGCGGCCACGACCCACAGCGCGCTGATCGACTCGCCGCGGCTCAGGGCTACGGTGGCGAGGGATGCGGCACCGAGAATCGCGACACCCGCCCAGGCGAGGTGACGGCGCAGGTTCTGCATGGGGCTTGTCTCCGATGCGGTGCGCACGTCGAAGGGGCGGCGCTACCGTGGTGCAAGTCTCGGCAAACATGCACCACGGGGCATCGGTCAAGCCACGCGGCCAGGCCACGCGGGACCACCTAAGGGTCAACCCGGGCACTCCGCAGCCTTGAGGATGCCGAGCCGGCGTGGCTGACCACAATCAGCCCGTTTCAAACCGCGTGGACGGAGTCATGCCATGAGCAGTGCAATCCTGGGTGTCGCCATCGGCATCGTGTTCGTCTTCATGCTGTTTTCGCTCTTCCTGTCCTCCGCGCTGGAGGCGATCTCGGCGGCCATGAAGCTGCGTGGCCGGGCCTTGCGCGTGACGCTGGCGCGACTGATCGACGACCCCGAGTCGCCGGTCAACCGTGGTGGATTCGGCCTGGTCGACAGCTTCATGAGTTTCTGGAACGGCAGCGCCAGGGCGTCCGGTGCTCAGGCCGATGCGAAGCAGCCCGAGCAAGCGATCACGCTGGTCGCAGACGCGGTGGACGCCGGCGCCCCCGAGCGGCACGAGGCGACGCTGGCCGACGGCGACCACCAACCCCTGCAGCCGGTCAGGTTTTCGGAAGTGTTCGACCACCCGCTGGTGGCCGGGTCGTCCAAGGGCACGCCGTCCTACGTGCCGGGCCCACACTTCACCAGCGCGCTGCTGCAGGCCTTGCTGAAGGATGCACCCGAAGCCTCCATCGCGACCCTGACCGCACGCGTCGCCCTGCTGCCGCCGGGCACCGTGAGGACGGCGATCCAGGGCGCGCTGCTGGATGCACAAGGCGACTGGCAGGAACTACGCGCCGGCATCGACCGCTGGTACGGCAATGCGATGGACCGCTTGAGCGGCGAATACAAGCGCTTCAGCCAGCTCATCACCTTCCTGCTGGGGCTGGCGCTCGCGGCGAGTTTCAATATCGACACCATCGCACTGGCCCAGCAGCTCTACACCGACCCGGCGATGCGCGAGCAGCTCTCGAGCCAGGCCGGCAGCTTCGTCAAGCAGCATGCCGACGATGCGCGCCTGCGCGGGCAGCCACCAGAAGCGGCGGCGTCCTCCGCCTCTGCCGTGGACCCCGAGGCGACCTATCGCCAAGCCATCGACCAGTGGGTGCAGGCGCGCGACCTGCTGACGCGCACCGTTCCCGGTGCCTCGTCCAGCGCCCAGATACCCACGGCCGAACGCATCCGCCGCGGCGGTCTGGGCTGGCTGGTCACCGCGCTGGCTGGCATGCTGGGCGCGCCGTTCTGGTTCGACCTGCTGCAAAAACTCACCAATCTGCGCGGCACCGGGCCCAAGCCGGCAAGCCCGGCTCCGGCCACCGGCGTTGATCCCCAGTGAGGAGCCCACCATGACGATGCTCAGCCCCCATTTCTCCCTGGACGAGTTCATCAAGTCGGACACCGCCGAACGCTACAAGCTGGACAACACGCCGACGCCCGAGGTCCAGGCCCGGCTGCAACGCACCGCCGAGCTGATGGAAGGCGTGCGCGAACTGCTGGGGGGGCGCTCCATCCACATCAACAGCGGCTATCGCGGCCCCGCGGTCAACAAGGCGGTGGGCGGGGTGGACAGCAGCGCGCACACCCAGGGCTGGGCGGTGGACTTCTTGTGCACCGACTTCGGCTCGCCCTACGAAGTCAGCTGCAAGATCCGCGACAGCGGCCTGCTGTTCGACCAGCTGATCCACGAATACGGCCGCTGGACCCACCTGTCCTTCGCGCCCACGATGCGGCGCCAGGCACTGAGCATCGCCAGCGCCGCCCAGGGATATGTGAACGGCATCGTCATGATCAAGGCCGGCTGACGCCAGCGCGCCGACGGCGGACTGCAACACGCGCTTACCTCTGCATCCGGCGCGCCGTCAACGGCAGCCGGGGTCACGCGTTGTCCAGGGCATGGTCGGCGCACCCGCCGGCCGTGCAGGAGATTCGCCATGCTTCGTCCCGTCCTTGCCGCCCTGATCGTCGGCGCTGCCGCGCTCGCCACCCCTGCCGCCCAGGCCGGCACGCATTGGTCCATCGGCATCAGCTTGCCTTTGCCGGCCGTCGTGGTGGCCGACCCGCCGCGCTACTACGAGCCCGCCCCCGTCTACTACGCACCGCCACCGGTCGTGTACGCACCGCCGCCGGTCGTATACGCCCCGCCCCCGCGCTACGTGGAGCCCGAGGTCTACTACGCGCCGCCGCGGGTGGTCTACGAGACGAGCTACCGCGAGCGTCGCTGGGATGAGCGCCACGACGACTGGCGCTGGCGCCGCGAGCACGACCGCCGCGAGCGCTGGGACCGTGACGACTACGGCCCGCGCCGCGGTCACTGACCCCGGGCGTGCTCGACGGCATAGCGGATCAGCTCCGCCTGGCCGTCCAGCTCCAGTTTGCGCTTGATGCTCTGTCGGTGCGCCTCCACGGTGCGCACCGACAGGTCCAGTTCCCGCGCGATCTGCTTGCTCGAAGCGCCCTGCCCCAGCAGGCTCAGGATCTCGCTCTCGCGCGGCGTCAGCACCGGCTTCGGCGCCTGGCCACGGAAGAGCCGGCCGGACACGGCGGCACTCAGGAAGGTGCCGCCCGCCGCCACCGCGTCGATGGCAGACACGACCTCGGTCGCCGGCGCATCCTTGAGCACATAGCCGCGCGCACCGGCGATCAGGGCGCGCTGGACATACTCGGGGTTGTCGTACATGCTGAACATCAGCAGCTTGATGGCCGGCCGCGCTTCGAGCATCTCGGCGCCAAGGGCAATGCCATTGCAGTCCTTCAGGCCCACGTCCATCAACACCACGTCGGGCGCGGTGCGCGCCAGCTGCTCCAGGGCCTCGGCGCGCCCCCCCGCCTCGCCCACGACCTCGAAACGCGGCACCGAGGCCAGGCGCACGGCCAGGCCCTCGCGCACCATGGGGTGGTCGTCGACAAGCAGGATGCGGATGGGCGAAGTCATGCCGACAGTTTGACGGTGAGCCGGCTGCCGAGTCCAGGCGAAGTGACCAGGCTGAGCCGAGCGCCCAGGGCCGCAGCGCGCTCGCGCATGCTGCGCAGGCCCAGGCCCTGGTCGGCGACGGCCTGGGCCGCCTCGGCGTCGAAGCCCTGGCCGTCATCGTGAACCTCCAGGCTGATCCCACCATCGTCTTCAAAGCTCAGCATCACGCTGACGGTCCTTGCATGCGCATGCCGGGCCGCGTTGTTCAGCGCCTCCTGGGCGATGCGGAACAGCGCCGTCTTGACGGCCTCGGGCGGGTCGATCTCCTCGCCCTCCACGCGGGCCTCGAAACGCGTGCCGCCGGCCGCATCGAATTCGCCGGCCAGATGCTGAAGGGCCGCGGCCAGGCCGAGGGTGTCCAGCAGCGCTGGGCGCAGCGCGTGCGAGATATGGCGCACCTCGGCCAGGGTGCCGTTGAGCTGCTTCAGCGCCAGCTCCTGCAGTCGCGTCGCGCCCTCGGGCTCGTGCTGGGCCGATTCGATCAGCAGCTTGGTGGCGACCAGGGCCTGGCTGACACCGTCGTGCAGCTCCCGCGCCAGCCGCGCGCGCTCATCCTCCTGACTCTGCACCACCTGCCGGGCCAGGGCGCGCAGCTTGGCCTCGGCGCTGCGGTGCTCGCTGAGGTTGAGCACCAGGGCGCCGGCACTGATGAGCGCGATGCCGAAGACGGCCACGGCGCCCACCCACAGCATGGTGGCGGTGATGTTCAGGCGCGCGCCGCGCTCCAGTTCGGCCATGGTGGCCTCGATGCCGTCCAGATACAAGCCCGTGCCCAGCATCCAGTCCCATTGCGGCACGGCCACGACATAGCCAAGCTTGGGCGCCAGCAGGCTGCTGGAGGGTTTGCGCCACAGGTATTCCACATAGCCGCCGCCCGCCTTGGCCTGGGCAATCAGTTGCTGGATGGTGGGCCGGCCTTGCGGGTCGCGCAATTCCCAGAGGTTCTGTCCCAGCAACTCGGGCTGGCGCGAATGCATCAGCACCCGGCCGTCCAGCGAATAGACAAAGAAGTAGCCGTCGCGGCCATAGTCCAGCGAGGACAGGATGGCCAAGGCCTTCTCCCGCCCGCCCGGCTGGCCGAGTAGGGGCTGGATGGTGCTGACGGCCAGGTCGACGTAGTGCTTGAGCTCGGTGCGCCGCGCATCCAAATAGCTGGCGCGCACCAGGGCATGCTCGCGCTCGGCCAGCGAGCGCTCCTGCTGGCGCACGGCCACCGCGATCAGCGCCAGCGAGGCCAGCAGGGGTAGCAGGGCCAGCAAGACCAGCTTGGCCCGCAACGACAGGGCGCGCAAGGCGAGGGCTCGAAGCGCCATACCGGGTCCGCTTCCGAACGGTCAGCGCTCCGTTTTCAACTTCGCGACCCGCGCATCACGCAGGCGAACCCGATCACCGATCAGCAAGACCCAGGGCTTGAGTCTTTCATCGCTCAACTTGTCGCTCTGGAGCAGCTTGTCGGCTTCCTCGAAACGCGCCAACTCGCGAAGCGCTTCGATCTTGGTCAGCAGCTCTTCGGCGTTCGTCTCGTCGAGTCCGGCCGCCAGCGCCTCGAGATTGGCCCGCGCAGCCGAGCCCTGCACGAAATCGCTCGTGGCCGTCGGCGCCTGGCCATCCGAGTCCTGTCGGTGCGCCTGGTTGGCGGCCCACCAGGCGCGGCGCCGTAGATAGCCGAGTTTCTCCGGCGAATCGCCCAGCCCCTGGGCGATGGCCTGCAGGAACTCCTCGCCCGTCAAGTCGCGGACCGCGGGTGCATCCTTCCACGCCTGCGGCTCCGAAGCGGCAACCTCCAGCCAGGGCGCGATGCTGCCCACCACCTTGGCCGACGACACCCAGAAGAACGGACCTTTAGCCGTGCAACGCGTGATCGCCGGGAAGCGGGGCAGCATTGGAGCCACCATGTAGCCGTCGGTCCAGAACGTCGCCCCGAAGGTATTGCCCGAATTGATGCTGGGCACCTGCCGGATCTCGGTGGAGCCGGGGCACTGGATGATCTGCGTGAGCCCCGGCGTCATGGCCGACGCCTGCAGCGCCGCCACCAGCTCCGCGCCCAGGCATAGGGTCCGCAACTTCAAACGCAAAGCCGTCTTCATCGCCCCAGTGTCGCAACCGCCGGTGCCACCTTGCGCTGGATGGGCTTCCACGTCTCCAGCCGCTTCAGCACGTCCGCAATAGCCGCATCCAGCTGCGTGTCCTCGCCGCGGTTGACAGCGGCGGGGTCGAGCTCGACGTCGATGTCCGGCGCCACGCCCTCGTTCTCGACGCGCCACTCGCCGTCAGGCGTGTAGAAACGGAAGTAGGGCACGGTCAGGAAGCCGCCGTCGATCAGCGGCGGGTTGACCGAGATGCCGATCAGGCCGCCCCAGGTGCGCTTGCCGATCAGCGGCCCCAGGCCGACGCGCTTGAAGGCATAGGGCATGAAGTCACCACCCGAGCCGGCGTCCTGGTCGATCAGCATGGCCTTGGGGCCGTAGATGGCGCCGCCCGGCGTGTCGAAGACCATGCCGTCACGGTCCTTCCAGCTGGCCAGGTAAGGCCGGGCCAGCAGCTCCGTCACGTAGTTGGCCGCCTGGCCGCCGCCGTTGCGGCGGTCATCGACGATCAGCGCCTGCTTGTCCACCTGGGCGAAGAACATGCGGTTGAAGTGCTCGAAGCCCTGGCCGGCGGTGTCGGGCATATAGACATAGGCAATCTTGCCGCCGCTCTTCTGCTGCACCTTCTGGCGGTTGCCCTCGATCCAGGCCCAGCGGCGCAGCAGGCTCTCGTTGGCGATGGGCTCGACCGTGATGTCGCGGCGGCCCTTGCCGGTGGCGTCGTGCGCCACGGCGAGGACGACCTGCTTGCCGACCATGTTCTCCAGCAGCGCGTAGATATTGGTCTTGTCGTCCAGCTCGTTGCCGTTGATGGCCAGGATGAAGTCGCCCTCCTTCACGCCCAGGCCCGGCACTGTCAGTGGCGAGCGCAGGTTGGGGTTGAGGCGGTCGCCGGCATAGAGCCTGGCGATCTTGTAGCGGCCCTGCTCGATGGCGAAGTCCGCGCCCAGAAGGCCGACGGCCACGCTGGGCTCCTGGTGCACATCGCCGCCGCCGGTGCGGTTGTGGCCCACCTGCAGCTCGGCAATCATCTGCACCAGCAGGTCGTTCAGATCCTCGCGGCGCTGCACATGGGCCAGCTGCGGCAGGTAGCGGTCATAGACGGCCTGCCAGTTCAGGCCATGCAGGGCGGGGTCGTAGAAGAACTCCTTCTCCATCCACCAGGCCTCGTCGAAGATTTGCTTCCACTCGGCCTTGGGGTCGACGCGGGCGCGCAGGCCTGATGTATCCAACGGCTTGCTGTCGCCCTTGTCGTTGGCATCACCCACCTCGAGCTTGCCGCCGGTCACCGTCAGCAGCAGCTTCTTGCGATCCTCGCTGAGCGAATAGTCGGCCACGCCGGCGCGCAGCAGCTTGGGCTTGCGCTCCTCGAAATCGAAGCGCCACAGCTCGGCCGTCGCGCGGCGCTCGGCCTGCGGCGGCTCGGTGCTGGCGCCCGGCTGGGGATGCTGCAGGTAGTAGAGGGCACCATCGGAGGCGACGGAGAGGCTGTCGTAGTTGCGCTCGGCCACCGGCAGGGCCACGATGCGATCGGCCAGGCCTTCCAGGTCGATCTTGATGGGCTTGACCGCCTCGGCCTTGGGCTTGTCGTCCTTCTTGGCGTCGGCCTTCTTGTCGTCGGGCTTCTTGTCGTCGGGCTTCTTCGCGTCGTCCTTCTTGTCTTCCTTTTTCTCGTCCTTCTTCGCCTCCTCGTCCCCGGCCCTGGGTGCCAGCGGCGACTTGCCATCGGCGGCCAGCACGAGGGCATAGAGGCCGGCGCGACGCGGGCGCTCCTGGGTCGACAGGTCCAACCCAACGGCTGTCGGGCCGCTGTTGATGGAGGCGGTGAAGTAGAGATAGTCACCCTTGGCCGAGAAGCTCGGGCTGCCGGCGTGGGAGAGACCGTCGGTGACCGCGTGGTTGCGGCCCGTCGTCATGTCGTGCAGCCAGATGCGGCCGAAGTAGTTGTCGCCCGAACTGGTGAAGGCCAGCCAGCGGCTGTCCGGCGAGACGGCGGCATCCAGGCCACCGCGGCGCACGTCGGTGGCGATCTTGACCAGTTGGCCGCGCTGCGGGCCGGCCGCGAGACTCATGCGATAGAGGTTGAGGTGGTTGTCGCTGAGGATGAGCTGGTTGCCATCGGGCGTCCAGTCCGCCAGCGTGAAGTAACCCTCCTTGGGCAGCAGGAAGCGCTCCTTCGCACCCAGGCCGTTCTGGGCCACCAGCACCACCTCGTGGCGCATGCCGGGGGCGTCGGAGATGTAGGCGATGCGCTGGCCGTCGCTGCTCCACACGGCGTCCTTCTCGCGCACGCCGGCGGTCTCGGTCAGGTTGCGCACCGTGCCGTCCTTGACTGGCACCGTGAAGACTTCGCCGCGGGCGCTGACGACCACACGCTTTCCGGTGGCCGACAGGCGGGCCGACGTGATGGTCTTGCCGGCGTCCTTCCATTGCGGGCGGGCCTGGGGCGCAATGCTGGCGAGCTGGACGTCCAGCACGCGCGGCTCGCCGCCGGCAAGCTCGATCTGCTTGATGCGGCCGCCTGATTCATAGACCAGCGTCGTGCCGACGGCATCGACGCTGCGCACGTCCCATTGCGTCTCGTGGGTCAGCTGGCGCAGTGACTTCGTCGTCGGGTTGAAGGCGAAGAGATTGGCCGCGCCGTCGGCACGGTCGGAGATGAAGACCACCTCGCCGCCGGCCCAGACCGGGGCCGAGTCCGTGGCGTTGACGTGGGGGATCTGCTGCCATTGCTGGCTGGCCATGTCCATGATCCAGACCGGCGGGGTCGAGCCACCGCGGCTCTGGCGCCAGCCGCTCGGGCCAGCGTACGCGGCGTTGTAGGGGCGGTAGGCCAGCTGCCTGCCGTCGGGCGACCAGGCGCCCTCGTAGGCCACGGCCTTCATGACCTGCTTCTCGTAGCCGCCGTCGACGCTGACCTCGTAGAGCTGGTTGCTACGGTTGTTCAGCACCTCGCGCGGCGAGGCGAACAGCACACGCTTGCCGTCCGGGCTCCAGCCGCTGACGATATCGGCGCTGGGATGCCAGGTCAGGCGCTTGGGCTGGCCACCGTCCAAGCCGATGACGTAGACGTCGGTGTTGCCGTCATAGCTGGCCGAGAAGGCGATGCTCTTGCCGTCCGGCGAAAAGCGCGGCGCGAACTCGGATGCGGCATGGCTGGTCAGGCGCCGCGCATTGCCGCCATTGCGGTCGGCCAGCCAGAGGTCGCCGGCATAGACGAAGGCCAGGTGGTCCTTGGACACGGCGGGCTGGCGCAGCATCAGCGTCGGCTCGGCCGCATTCGCCACGATGGGGGCCAGGCCCAGCGTCGCCAGCAAGGCCGCCGCTGCAATGACGGAACGGGAAATCAGCATCGAGGTCTCCGTGGGTGGGATGACGGTGTCAGCGCCGGCCAGTCGCCAGCGCAAACCTCGAACTCTAGGGCCAGCTGCGCTGGCCCGCCAAAAGTCAGCCGGTCAGCGTAGTCAGGCCGTCTTGCGCCCGAGCTTGCCGCGCAGGCTGCCGCCGATGACGATGAGGCCGGGAATGAGGATCATGGCCCAGATGATCTTGTCCAGATGGGTCTTGACCCAGGGCACATTGCCGAACACGTAGCCCACCAGCGTGATGCCGCAGACCCAGAGGGTGCCGCCGCCCACGTCGTACAGCGTGAACTTGCGCCGCGTCATCTGCGCCACACCGGCCACGAAGGGCGCGAAGGTGCGCAAAAAGGGCATGAAGCGCGCCGCAACGATGGTGATGCCCCCGTACTTCTCGTAGAAGGCGTGGGCCTTGTCGAAGGCCGCCTTGTTGAAGAAGCGCGAGTTCTCCCACTGGAAGACTCCTGGCCCGAAATAGCGGCCGACGGTGTAGTTGCTCTGGTTGCCCAGGATGGCCGCGGCCGTCAGCAGGGCCATGGACAGCCCTAGGTCCATCAGGCCCACGCCGCACATGGCGCCGACGACGAAGAGCAGGGAGTCACCCGGCAGGAAGGGCATGACGACGACACCGGTCTCCACGAAGATGATCAGGAACAGCAGCGCATAGACCCAGGCGCCGTAGTTCTGGACGAAGTTGGCCAGGTGCTGGTCGACGTGCAGGATGAAATCGAGGAGGAAGGGAAGGAAATCCATGGCGGGGCATTATCAGGACCCATTTGTGACCTTCGACGGCCGCCGATAATCCTGGGCATGGATTTGTCCCTGCCCGTAGTTGCTCCGCCCCGTGCCATCCGCGAACTGCCCGACGAGCTGATCAGCCAGATCGCCGCCGGCGAGGTCGTCGAGCGGCCGGCCTCGGTCGTGCGCGAGCTGGTGGACAACGCGCTGGATGCCGGCGCCCGCAATGTCCTCGTCAAGCTGATGGCCGGGGGCGTGCGCGGCATCGTCGTCGAGGACGATGGCTGTGGCATCCCTGTCGCGCAGCTGCCTCTGGCCCTGAAGCGCCACGCCACCAGCAAGATCGCCTCGCTGATCGAGCTGGAGTCGGTCGCCACCATGGGCTTTCGCGGCGAGGCGCTGGCGGCCATCGCGTCGGTGTCGGAAATGTCCATCGCCAGCCGTACGGCCGATGCCGCCCACGCCCATCGACTGGACGCCCGCAGCGGCGAGCTCTCTGCCGCCGCCCGCTCGCGCGGCACCAGCGTCGAGGTGCGCGAGCTCTTCTTTGCCACGCCGGCCCGCCGCAAATTCCTGAAGACCGACGCCACCGAGCTGGCCCACTGCGTGGAGGCCGTGCGCCGCCACGCGCTGGCGCGTCCCGACGTCGGCTTCGCGATCTGGCATGAGGGCAAGCTGGTCGACCAGTGGCGCGCCGCCTCCAGCGAACAGCGCATCTCCGACGTGCTGGGCGAAGACTTCATCGCCGAGAGCCGGGCCTTCGAGCACAGCGCCGGACCGCTGGCCCTCACCGGCCGCGCCGGCCTACCCGAGGCCGCGCGCTCGCGGGCCGACCAACAATACGTCTGGGTCAACGGCCGCTATGTGCGCGACAAGCTCATCAGCCACGCCATCCGCTCGGCCTACGAGGACGTGCTGCACGGCCAGCGCCAGCCCAGCTTTGTGCTCTTCATCGAGATCGCGCCCGAGCTGGTCGACGTGAACGTGCACCCGACCAAGATAGAGGTGCGCTTCCGCGACGGCCGCGCCATCCACCAGTCGGTGCGCCGCGCATTCATTGACGCGCTGGCCCAGTCCCGGGCGGAAGCCGCCGGCGTCGAGTCAGCGATGGCGCCACTGGGTTTCGAGCCGACCATGCCGGCCACGCTTCTTGTGACCGAGCCGCGGCCGAGCTACCAGTCTTCCTTCGTGGCCCCAGTGCCGCCGACGGCCGAGCAGGTCAGGCTGTCGCTGGTGCAGCACGAAACGCTGTGGCAGCCCAGCCAGCCCGCCGAGCTTTCTTCCGCCACGCCGGCCCAGCCCACCGTCACGCTGAGGCCTGTGCTGCCCGACCAGGACTGGCCGCTGGGCCGCGCCATCGCGCAGATCCAGGGCGTCTACATCCTGGCGGAGAACAAGCAGGGCCTGGTCATCGTCGACATGCACGCTGCCCATGAGCGCGTCGTCTACGAGCGGCTGAAGGCCAAGCTGGGCTCGACGACCATTGAAAGCCAGCCGCTGCTGATCCCGGTCAGCTTCGCCGCCACGGCCGAGGAGGTCGCCGCCGCCGAGCAGCATGCCGAAACCCTCAGCCAGCTGGGCCTGGACGTGTCGCCGCTGTCGACCCGGACTCTTGCCGTGCGCTCCCGCCCTGCCCTGCTGGCCGCCAGCGACCTGGTGGCGCTCACCCGCGAGCTTCTGGCCGAGATGGCCCAGTTCGACGCCAGCTCGGTGCTGGAGCGCGCCCAGCACGAGATCCTCGCCACCATGGCCTGCCATGGCGCCGTGCGCGCGAATCGCCAGCTCTCGCTGGACGAGATGAACGCCCTGCTACGCGACATGGAAGCCACGGAACGTGCCGACCAATGCAACCACGGCCGCCCGACCTGGCGCCAGCTCGACATGCGCGAACTGGACGCGCTGTTCCTACGGGGCCGTTGAGGAGAGCCGCATGCCCGAGACCATTTCCCGCCGACGCCTCCTGGCCGCCTCGGTGGCCGCCGCGGGCGCCGGTTGGGCCGGCGCCGCAAATCCCGGCCCCATCCGCCTCTACGGCGTCGAGCTGCCGCCCCTCATCATGGCCACGCCGTACGGCGTGACGGGCATCGTCGCCGAGATCACGCTGCGCGCCTTCCACCGCGCCGACCTCAACGCCGAGCTGGAGGTCGTGCCCTGGGCGCGCGGCTTCAACGCGCTCAAGAGTGGGCTGTGCGACGGCCTGATCCCAACCATCCGCTCCGCGGAGCGCGAGGCCCTGTTCGATTTTCCCAAGGAGCCGGTCTACCGCTCCGATATGTCGCTGTTCGGCCGCGCCGACCGGCTGCCGGCCTTCACCGGTCAGCTCAGCGAGCTGGCGGACCGGCACTTCGTAAGGCTGCGTGGCGCCCTGTTTGCGCCGGAGTTCGACGATGCCGTCCGCGAAGGCCGGCTGCACTGCGAAGAGACCAGCAGCTTCTCCGCGGCACTGCGCATGGTCGATGCCGGTCGTGTGGACTTTGCCGCCGTGCCCCGGCTGGCTGGCCTGCAGATCGTCGCCAGCGAGGGTCTGTCGGGCCGCGTGGCGGCGCTGACACCGCCGCTCTACCGTCAGCCCTTCTACGTCGCCCTGGCCCGCAGGTCCGGGTTGGTGGAGGTGAGGCGACGTCTGGACGAACAGCTCGCCCGGATGTGGCACGACGGCAGCATCGCCGCCGTCGAAGACGAGTACCGACGGCGCAACTGGTTGCCGCCCAGCCCGGCCAAGGCCGGCTGACATCTCCCACCACACAACCCAGCCCCCAAGCGCGATGAGTACGCTCAAGCTGAACAAGAAGAAGTCGCCCGCGGCGCCCAGCGGTGAACGCCGCGCGCCTCTGCGCGGCAAGGGCGTGTCCAAGCCCCGCACCACGCTCGCCAAGGCCCAGGCCGAGCGCGCCGAACGCCAGGAACATTTCGAAAAGAGGGACCAGCAACGCGCCGAACAGCAGGCGCCATCGCGAGAAGAGCGCCCGGCGCGGCCCAAGCCCTCGGCGGCATTCAGGCCGGAGCGGCCACCCCAGCAACGCAGCGAGCCCCCGGCTGGGCGTGCCGAACGTGGTCCGCGCGCAAGGCCAGACGAACGCACCACCGATGCACGGCCGTCCCGCGTCGACCAGCGCCGATCCTCCAACCGAGGCCCCGGCTTCGAGCCGCCGCAACGCCCGCAGCAGCGCCTCAACCCGGCTCGACAGGTCGATGCCGAGGACGGCGAGCGCCTGTCCAAGCGAATGAGCGAGCTGAAGATGGCCTCGCGCCGCGAGGCCGACGAGTGGATCGCCGCCGGCTGGGTGCGCGTCAACGGCAAGGTGGCAGTGCTCGGCCAGCGTGTCGTCGGCGACGTGCAGATCGACATCGACCCCGCCGCTCGTCAGGCCCAGTCCCAGCTCGTCACCGTGCTGCTGCACAAGCCCATCGGCTATGTGTCCGGCCAGGCCGAGGACGGCTATGAGCCTGCCGTCGTGCTCTTCCAGCCCGAGAACCGCTGGAAGGACGACCCCTCAGGCATCAAGCCCCACCCCAACCACCACCGCAGCCTGGCCCCAGCCGGCCGGTTGGACATCGACTCCACCGGCCTGCTGGTGCTGACCCAGGATGGCCGCGTCGCCAAGGCCCTGATTGGCGGCGACTCCGACATCGAGAAGGAATATCTCGTCCGCGTGGATTTCGTCGGGCATGAAGTGCCCGAGGGCACCCTGCCCAACGCCGCGCTCGCGCCCGAGAAGCTGGCCCTGCTCAACCACGGCCTGGCCCTGGACGGTGAGCCGCTCAAGCCCGCCAAGGTCAGCTGGCAGAACGAGCAGCAGCTGCGCTTCGTGCTGCGCGAGGGCAAGAAGCGCCAGATCCGCCGCATGTGCGAGCTGGTCGGCCTCAGGGTCGTCGGGCTGAAGCGCGTGCGCATCGGCCGCATTCCGTTGGGCCATCTGCCCATCGGTCAGTGGCGCTACCTCGCCCCGTGGGAGCGCTTCTGACCCCCATCTGCCTCGCCGGGCCTACCGGCTGCGGCAAGACGGCAGCAGCCCTCGCGATCGCCGAGGTGCTGCCGGTCGAGATCATCAGCGTTGACTCGGCCCTGGTCTACCGCGGCATGGACATCGGCACCGCCAAGCCCACCGCCGCGGAGCAGGCCGCAGCGCCGCATCACCTCATCGACATCCTCGACCCGACCGACAGCTACTCGGCCGCCGAGTTCGTGCGCGACGCCAAGCGGCTGGCGGCAGAGATCAGCGCGCGCGGCCGGCTGCCGCTGCTGGTCGGCGGCACCATGCTGTACTTCAAGGCCTTGTTCGACGGCCTGTCTGCCCTGCCCCAGGCCGATGCCGAACTGCGCGCCGCCATCGATGCCGAAGCCGCCGAGCGCGGCTGGCCGGCCATGCATGCCGAGCTGGCCACCCTCGATCCGGAAACTGCAGAACGACTGGCCCCCAACGACAGCCAGCGCATCCAGCGCGCCCTCGAGGTCATCCGCCTGACCGGCCAGCCGCTGAGCACCCTGCACGCGGCCTCGCGCGACGAAGGCGTCGACTGGCCGCTGTTCTCGCTCGAGCCCACCGACCGCGCCTGGCTGCACGAGAGACTGGCCCAGCGCTTCGACACGATGCTGGAACAAGGCCTCGTCGAAGAAGTGAAGACGCTTCGCGTCCGCGGCGACCTGAGCCTTGCCCTGCCCTCGATGCGCTGCGTCGGTTACCGCCAGGCCTGGGAGGCGCTGGACAGCAGCGACTTCTCCGACCTGCGCGACCGCGGCATCGCCGCCACGCGCCAGCTAGCCAAGCGCCAGATCACCTGGCTGCGCAGCATGCCCCGGCGCCGCGTCATCCATTGCGACGGCCCCCAGCCCATTGCCGAGCTGCTGGCCGGACTGCAGCGCCTCCTCGGCTAGTTTTCACATCTTGCTTGTGTTCGCCGAAAAGCGTCGCTAAAGTGATATCACTTTGATTCACTTTTGAGACAAGTTTCACCATGTCCACTCCGACCGCACCCCGCACCCTCGTGACCGAGAAGCCGGCCCGCGCCGGCAACGGCTATCTGATGGCCATCGTCGGCCTGGCCCTGGGCGGGCTGGGCATGCTGATGCTGACGCGCGGTGCCCCGCAGATCGGCATTCCGCTCGGGCTGGCCGGCGTGTTCGTGATGGCCGGCCTCTACCTACTCAATCCCAACCAGGCGGCAGCGCTGACGCTGTTCGGCGCCTACACGGGCAGCGACCGCGGCGCCGGCCTGCGCTGGGCCAATCCGCTGTCGGTCAAGAAGCGCGTCTCGCTGCGCGACCGCAACCTGAACGCCCCCGTGCTCAAGGTCAACGACCAGCGCGGCAACCCCATCGAGATCGCCGCCGTCATCGTCTGGCGGGTGCGCGACACCGCCCAGGCCCTCTTTCAGGTCGACGACTACGAGGCCTATGTGCGCGTGCAGGCCGAGGCCGCCATCCGCCACCTGGCCACCTGCTATGCCTACGACCACTCCGACGACGCCGACCAGAACAGCGTGACCCTGCGCGGCGGCCAGGACGCCGTCGCCCAAGCCCTGCGCGCCGAATTGCAGGCCCGCTTCCACGATGCCGGCGTCGACGTGATTGACGCCAAGATCAGCCACCTGGCCTATGCCCCCGAGATCGCCCAGGTCATGCTGCGCCGCCAGCAGGCCGAGGCCATCATCGGCGCGCGCAGCAAGATCGTGCAGGGCGCGGTGACCATGGTAGAGACGGCCCTGCAGGGCCTGAGCGAACGCCAGATCGTCGTGCTGGACGACGAGCGCAAGGCAGCCATGGTCAGCAATCTGCTCGTGGTGCTGTGCTCCGACCGCGAGACGCAGCCGGTCGTCAACACCGGCACCCTGTACACCTGAGGACGCGACCATGCAACGGCGCCTGTTCTCCATCGTGTGGCTGCTGGTCGCGCTGCTGATGCTGGCGAGCATGGCGGTGCTGCCCGAGCAGGTAGGTGATCCTGGCCACGAGATGGGCCGGGGCGGATTCGTCGCGGTCATGCTGGGCTCGCTGGCGCTGGCCGGCGGCCTGTGCAGCCCCGGCTTCGTCGTCTGGCTGGGTCGCGCCGCACCGTCGCAGATCAACCTCCCGCACGCCGACTACTGGCTGGCCGCAGAACGGCGGGAGGCGTCGCTCGAACGCCTGGGCGAGCACTTCGCGGGCATCGGGCTGATGGTCGTGCTGCTGCTTGGCGGCGTGCATCTCCTCGTGCTGCTGCAAGGCCGGCCCGACTGGCCGCAGCTGCCGCGCGAGGCCTGGGCGCTTGCCGGGACGCTGCTCGGCCTGTGGTTTGCCGTCTGGATGTGGCAGGCCTGGCGGCTGTTCCCCGCACCGCCCAACCAGGCCGCCGAGCCGCCGAGCCACCCACGCCGCCCGGGCGGACACCGCTGATGGCCAGCACCGACAAGAAATCCTTCCCGCTGCGCATCGACCCCGCCCTCTGGGCCGAGGTCGAGCGCCTGGCCGCGGTGGAGCTGCGCAGCGCCAATGCGCAGGCCGAACTGTTGCTGCGCGAGGCCCTGGCCAGGCGCGGCATCAAGCTTGCGCCGCCCCAGGGGCGGGCCAGTCCAGCGAAGCGGTGAGATCGACGGTGCGTGAGCCCCTGGCAGGCAGGCCATCAAGGCGCAGCGGGGAGCCGGGTTGGGTACCCGGCGAGCACTGCAATGCAGAGGGCCTGCCTGCCAGGGACTCACCCTGCGGGCAGGGCAATGGCCTGGCCGGCCGCTGCGTTGCAGCGTTTGCCAAGGCGGCCAGCCTTGCCTGCGCACTGCGCTTTGCTGCCAGCCGGGCCATTGCCCCGCGCGCCGCAGATCTCACCGCTGCGCTGGACTGCGCGCGCAAGGACCCAGAATCCGGCCCATGAGTCTTTTGAGTGCGCGCCGCCTCGCAAAGTCCTACGGCGAGGTGGCGGTGTTTTCCGATGTGGACCTGGACCTGGATAGCGGCGAGATCGTGGCCCTGCTGGGTGAGTCCGGCAGCGGCAAGTCCACGCTGCTGAACTGCCTGGCCGGGCTGGACGAAGCCGACGCTGGCACCATCACCCTGGCGGGCCAGGACCTGCGGGCCCTGGACGACGAGGCGTGCTCGGCGCTGCGGCGCCGCGAGCTGGGATTCATCTTCCAGGCCTTCCATCTGCTGCCCCATCTGAGCGTGGCCGACAACGTCGCCCTGCCGCTGCGCCTGCTGGGCCAGCGCGACGAAGAGCGGGTGCGGCAGATGCTGGCGGCGGTCGAGCTCGGCGACTTGGCAGCGCGCATGCCGCGCCAACTGTCGGGCGGCCAGCTGCAGCGCGTGGCGATTGCGCGGGCCCTGGTGCACCGCCCGCGCCTGGTGCTGGCCGATGAGCCCACCGGAAACCTCGACCCCCGCCATGCCGGCGAGGTGCTGGAGCTGTTGAAGCGCTGCACCCGCGAGGCCGGCACAGCCTGCCTGCTGGTCACCCACTCCGAGCGCGCGGCCGAGGCGGCCGACCGGAGGTTGCGGCTGGACGACAGCGGGCTGCATCCGGCATGAAGTTGTGGCGCCACTTCACCTGGCCCGCCTGGCGCGACCAGCCCGGCCGTGTTGTGCTGGCCATCGTCGCCGTCATGCTCGGCGTCGCCCTGGCCTTTGGCGTGCACCTGCTCAACGGCGCGGCCCTGGCCGAGTTCGCGCGCGCGGCGCGTGGCGTCAACGGCCAGCCCGACCTGGTGCTGCGTGCCCGCTCCGGCCCGCTGACCGATGCCGATCTCGTCGAGCTGCTGAACCGTCCCGAGGTGGCAGCCGCCAGCCCCGTCGTCGAGGCCCAGGCACTCTGGCCCGGCCAGGCCGGTCGGGACGGGCGCGGCCTCTCCGTCCATCTCATCGGCCTGGACCCGCTGGCCCTGCTGGCCTCGGCGGCCGCCGGCCATCCACTGGCTCCCGAGCTGACGCCCCAGGTGGAAGGTGGCCCGGCAGGGCTGCTCGGCACCCACCTCGTCCATCTGAATGCGGCGGCCCGCAAGCTGCTGCCACCCGGCGCGAAGACGTTGACCTTGCGCCTGCCCGACAACGGCCAGCCACACGACATCCAGCTCGGCATAGGCGGCCGCGTGGCCGCCGACAACGTGCCCCTCGGCGTACTGGACATCGCCGACGCGCAACAGCTGTTCGGCCGCCTGGGCAGCCTGGACCGCATCGACGTTCAGCTCGTGCCGGGTACCGACGCCACGGCCTGGGCCGCCACCCTGCCACCGCACTTCCAGGCCATGCCGCCGGCCGATGCCGGGGCCCGCCTGTCCGACATGACGCGTTCCTACCGCGTCAACCTCGGCCTGCTGGCCCTGATGGCCCTGTTCACCGGCAGCTTCCTCGTCTATGCCGTGCTGTCCCTGGCCACGGCCCAGCGCCTATCGCAATGGGCCTTGGTCGGCGTGCTCGGCGTGTCGGCGCGCATGCGCTGGCGGCTGATCCTGACGGAAGGCCTGGTCATCGGCCTCATCGGAACCGGCCTGGGCCTGGCCGTGGGCGTCGGCCTGGCCGCCGGGGCCCTTCAGCTGATGGGCAGCGACCTGGGCCTGCACGGCGCCACCGACTCCTCGGCCGAGCTGCTGGCCAACCAGCCGCTGCTGCTGCCGGCCCTGACTTACGGCGCCCTGGGCCTGGCCGCGGCCCTGGTGGCCGCCCTGGCCCCGGCGCTGACGGTCAGGCGCATCGCGCCCGCCCTGGTCCTCAAGGGCCTGGGCCTGCCGGCGCGGCGGACGCTGCCGGCCTGGGCCGGTCTGGCCCTGCTCGCCCTGGGCGCGGCCGTGGCGGGGCTGCCGCCGGCCTGGAACGACACGCCGGTGGCCGCCTATGCCGCCATGTTCCTGCTGCTGATGGGCGGCCTGGCCCTGGTGCCGGCCCTGGTTCAAGCGCTGACGGCCCTGCTGCCGGGCCTGCCCGAAAGGGCCCAGGGCGCCTTGCTGCTGCTGGCCCGCGAACGCAGCCGCGAGCAGGCCGGCGAGGCGCGCCGCTCGCTGGCCGGTGTCCTCGTCGCCCTGGCCCTGGCCGTGGCCATGACGGTCATGATCGGCAGCTTCCGCGAGTCGCTGATGCAGTGGCTGGACGAGGCACTGCCGGCCGACCTGTATGTGCGCAGCGCGCTGCGC
>Ga0194137_10000145_pt1 | contig 48218 bp, 49 predicted proteins | sample TARM_MetaG_T3_14_FD_134025 | JGI IMG/M metagenome (GOLD analysis project Ga0194137, IMG submission 134025) | Freshwater microbial communities from Pennsylvania, USA, analyzing microbe dynamics in response to fracking - TARM_MetaG_T3_14 (version 2) | ecosystem: Environmental > Aquatic >...
CGAGCGCTTTGCGCTCCATCCTCGATAGCTTCACGAGCTGTGCTTGGCGGCCTCGACTCACGAGCTCAAAGCCTACGCCAACACCGCCTTTTATGCAAAGCTATTTAGGGGATGTCGTACTAGCCACCATCATCGCCATCGTCTTGCTGGTTGTGACCGCGATTGACCAAGTGGCAGCTTGGCTGCGTCGGAGGCTCGTGTGATCGGGGCGGGTGGCGTGGCACTGGCCGTGCATGGCCTCACCAAGCGGATGGGTGGGCGCCAGGTGATCGACGACCTGAGCCTTTCCGTTCATCCGGGCGAATGCATCGCCTTGCTCGGGCCAAGTGGTGCGGGCAAGACCACGTTGATTCGATGCATGTCAGGGCAGTTGCCGCCCGACAGCGGCCACGTTCTGCTGGATGGCCAGAATGTGTTGTCAATGCGCCGGTCGACCCGTCGCCGCATTGCGGTGGTGTTTCAGCAGTTCAACCTCGTCGGTCGGCTTGACGCAATGGACAACGTTCTGGCTGGACGCCTCGGTCACATGTCCGCGTGGCGGGCGATGCTGCGCCGCTTCGATTCCAATGACCAGTTGCTGGCACTGCAGTGCCTGGAGCGGGTGGGCATGCTTGAGCTCGCCTCTCAGCGCGCGGATACTTTGTCCGGCGGGCAGCAGCAGCGAGTCGCGATCGCGCGAGCTCTCGCGCAACGGCCCAAGGTGATCTTGGCTGACGAGCCCATTGCCAGCCTGGACCCGGTCAACGGCGAGGCGATCCTCGATCTGCTGCGCGACATCGCGCGCACCGAGGGTGTTGCGGTCGTGTGCAGCCTGCATCAGCTTGAATTTGCGCGCGAATGGGCCGACCGGATCGTGGGGATGGCGCCCGATGGAGCCGTCGTTAATCTGCCCGCCAAGAGCTTTGATGTCCGGGCCAGGGACGACATCTACGGGCGGGTTTGGGGCAACAAGGAAGAAGCCGGGCTGTCCCGCCTGCTGCGGGACCTGTACGTGTGAACCTCAGGAGCACTGGATGCCGATTCGCGCTTTGACTTTCGATACTGGCGGCACCGTCCTCGATTGGCATGGCGGGCTCGTCCGAAGGCTGAACGCCATCTGTGGAGATCGCCTCGCGGGCATGGAGCCGCACGTCCTCGTCAATGACTGGCGCAAGCGAGCGATGAAGGCCATCGTGGGGCAACTCCAGCCCGCGTTCAACATGGACGACGTGCACCGCGAAACGCTGGGGGCAATGCTGCAGGCGTTTGGCCTCGACGACCTGAGCGCATCTGAGCGGGAGGCTCTCTGGCGCGGTTGGTACGAACTTGACGCCTGGCCTGACTTCCCTGCAGCGTTGAAGGCGCTTGGCCGGGCCTTGCCCGTCGTCTCCTTCACCATGTTGCCGACGGCACTCGTGATGGGCGTCTCGCGGCGCAACGATTTGGCCTGGGATGCCATCATCTCTTGCGAAATGATCGGCGTATACAAGCCGCACGCCGAGGCCTACGCCACAGCCGCTCGCTGGATTGGCTTGGCGCCGCAAGACATCCTGATGGTGGCCTGCCACAACTTCGATCTCAACGCGGCCCAGGCAGCTGGATTCAAGACGGCCTTTGTTCGCCGCCCCGATGAATGGGGCCCACAGGGGCCGCCGGATCCGCACCCGAATCGTTCGTATGATTTCGTCGTGGACGGCTTCGACGAGCTTCAGCGACTGGTGTCAGCTTTGTGATGGAGACAGTAGCCTTATAGGGCACTGAACCATGCGTCGTTGGTCCAGAGGCAAGAAGTTTGCGCCGTTCGATGCGGCGATGCCGCCATTGATCGTGTAGAGCGACGCCGATTTTAGGAGGTCCGATGCAGTCCAAAGAGCACTGGGAGCACGTCTACTCGACGAAGTCCGAGGGCAGTGTGAGCTGGTTTCAGAAACACGCGCATCAGTCGGTTCAACTCATCGGCAGCACGGGGGCTTCGAAGGCCGCCCACATCATCGACGTGGGTGGCGGCGCCTCAACGCTGGTCGACGACGTTTTGGCTGGGGGCTATCAGCACATCACGGTCCTCGACCTTTCAGAAGCTGCCCTGGCTGCGTCGCGCGCCCGTCTCGGGGACCGAGCGTCGTGCGTGAATTGGCTGGCAGGTGACATCACCAGGATTGAGTTGCCGAGGCACGCATTCGACGTGTGGCATGACCGCGCAGTGTTCCACTTCCTCACGAGCCCTGAACAGCGCGCAGCCTACGTGGGGGCAGTGCTTCGGTCAGTCAAGCCTGGTGGTCATGTCATCGTTGCGACATTCGCCGATGACGGGCCGGACAAATGCAGCGGATTGCCGGTGATGCGCTACAGCGCCGACGAGCTACACGCCGAGTTCGGGTCGCCATTCACCCTGCTACGGCAAGAGCGTGAAGATCATCACACGCCATTCGGCACGGTTCAGAAGTTCGTCTACTGCTTGTGCCGGAAGGAACCGAGCTGAACGCAGGCACCGTAACGCCAGCGTCCTGATTCAACCTTGATAAGGCCAGTTGCTCAAGGGGAGCCTCGTTCCTTGGGCGTGCTACCCGGCGCAGCAGGACAGTTGCTTCACGTCCTTGCTGAAGGTCTGCGCCGCGAGCTTCAAGCCCTCGACCATTGTCAGATACGGGAACAACTGCTCGGCCAGTTCCTGCGCCGTCATCCGCGCGCGGATCGCCAATACCGCGGTTTGGATCAGCTCACCGGCCTCCGGGGCCACTGCCTGCACGCCGATCAGCCGATGGCTGCCCTCCTCGATGACCAATTTGATGAAGCCGCGTGTATCGAAGTTGGCGAGCGCTCGGGGCACGTTGTCTAGGGTGAGCGTGCGACTGTCGGTTTCGATGCCGGCATCGTGTGCCTCCCTCTCGGACAGGCCCACGGTGGCGACCTGCGGATCGGTGAACACCACCGCCGGCATGGCGGTCAGGTCCAGTGCCGCGTTGCCGCCGGTCATGTTGATCGCGGCGCGCGTACCGGCCGCCGCCGCCACGTAGACGAATTGCGGCTGGTCGGTGCAGTCGCCGCTGGCATAAATATCCGGGGCGCTTGTGCGCATGCCGGGGTCGATCTCGATGGCCCCTTGCTTGTCCACCGTCACCCCGGCCGCTTCGAGGTTGAGGCTGTTTGTATTGGGCGTTCGGCCAGTGGCCACCAGCAGCCTGTCGGCGCGCAGTTTGCCCTGGTTGGTGTTCAATACAATCTCGCCGTCCATGTGCACGACCTGGCTTGCTTGCGCGTGTTCCAGCACCTCGATGCCCTCGGCGCGGAACACCGCCGTCACGGTTTCGCCGATGGCCGGGTCTTCGCGTGAGAACAGAGTGCTGCGCGCCAGGATCGTGACCTTAGCCCCAAGCCGGGCGAAGGCCTGCGCCAGTTCCACCGCGACCACCGACGAACCGATCACCGCCAACCTCGCGGGAATCGTGTCACTCACCAGCGCCTCGGTTGAAGTCCAGTAAGGTGTGTCCCTGAGGCCGGGAATCGGCGGCACCGCCGCGCCTGCGCCGGTGGCGATAAGGCACCGGTCGAACGAAACGACGTGCTCGCGGCCCTCAATCAGCCGCACGATGAGGCTGTGGCCGTCCTTGAAGCGGGCTTCGCCCGCAAGCCGCGTGATGGCCGGATTGCCATCCAGGATGCTTTCGTACTTGGCGTGGCGCAGCGCATCGACGCGGGCTTGCTGCTGGGCCAGCAGTCGTTCACGCAGGATCACGGGGGCGTTCGCCGGAATGCCGCGATCGAACGGGCTTTCACGCCGGAGGTGGGCGATGTAGGCAGCGCGGATCATGATCTTCGAGGGCACGCAGCCGACATTGACGCAGGTGCCGCCAATGGTGCCGCGCTCGATCAGCGTCACCCGCGCGCCTCGCTCGACGGCCTTGAGCGCCGCCGCCATCGCGGCCCCGCCGCTGCCGATCACAGCGATATGTAGGCCTCCATCGTGGCTGGCCTTATCGCCGCCGGCGACCCAATCGCGCGCGCGGTCGAGCCGCCCGCCCCTGGGGAGCGGATCTGACGCATCGGCCAGCGCGGCCCGGTAGCCCAGTCCGGCGACGGCCGCAATCAGGGCTTCGGGCGAAGTACCGCCCGCGATGGCGAGCCGGGCGCTGCCCTTGGCGTAGGACACCTCGGCCGATTGCACGCCAGGCACGCTTTCCAGCGCTTGCTTGACATGGACCGCGCAGGCATCGCAGGTCATGCCGTTGATCTTCAACTCCGTCATGGCGTCATTCCTCTCGATTCGATGGGGCTCAAGCCAATCAGCGATGCTTCGCGGGCAGTGCGCAGCCATCCGGTCCGCAACGACGGTTGGCCGGAGATAGCAGGTCCCAGATGGACACGCCGACCATCAAGGCCAGGCCGGTGTAAACGACACGGGCCGTCCACCAGTTGCCAAGCAGCCAGAAGGTCCCTGCGAACACGAGGGCCGGTCCAATCATGCCGAGCAGACTGCGGTGCCACTGGCGGTGGCTGATCCACCCGATGGCGTTCGCCAGGAACGCCAGTCCGGCGAACAGCGGCAACAGCTTGGAGATGAACAGGCCCTCGTATTCCTGAAGGAAGCCCAGTCCGACAGCCGCGCCCAAGCTGGCGATCGCGGGAAAACAGGCCGCGCAGCCCGCCGCCGAGACGACGGCGCCGAATGCACCCGCTTTATCAGCGATCTGAGCGATTGGCTTCATGCCGTCCTCCCTGGATCAGCGCTTGACGCTGGATGGATAGCCCGCGTCTTCGGTGGCCTTGGTCAGCTTCTGGACGTCGGCCCTTGCGTTATCGAAGGTGACGACCGCCTCGCGCTTCTCAAAGGTCACATTGACCTGGCTGACGCCCTCGACCTTGGAGAGCGCTTTCTTGACGGTGATCGGGCAGGCGGCGCAGGTCATGCCGGGTACTGCCAGCGTGACGGTCTGGGTAGCGGCCCACACTGGCGCGGTGACTGTGACCAGCGCAAGGGAGGCAAGCAAATTTTTGGCTTGCGCCGAAACTAGCGTTTTCATGATGAACTCCTGATCAATAGAAGAAAGGCAGCACGTAGGGAAAACCAAGCGCGACCAGCACGAGCGCGGCCACGATCCAGAAAATCAGCTTGTAGGTGGTACGAACCTGCGGAATCGCGCACACCTCGCCCGGCTTGCAGGCATTCACCGTCCGGTAGATGCGTCGCCAGGAGAAAAACATGGCTACCAATGCCACGCCGATGAAGATCGGCCGGTAGGGCTCCAGCGCAGTCAGGTTGCCGATCCAAGCACCGGAAAAGCCGAGCGTGACCAAGACCAGAGGCCCCAAGCAACAGGTCGAGGCGAGGATGGCGGCCAGCCCTCCGGCGGCCAGAGCGCCACGCCCTGCTTGCGGTTGCGACATCGTGTTTTCCTTTCGAGATTTCGCTTGAAGACTTAATCTTGCTTCCGTAGTCAAGTACGGAGTCAAGCGAAGTGGAAATCCACCTGGAGAACCTGACGATCGGCGCATTTGCCAACGCCGCTGGGGTCAATGTCGAAACGATCCGGTTCTACCAGCGCAAGGGTCTGCTGCTGGAGCCGGACCGGCCTTACGGCAGCATCCGGCGTTACGGCGGCTCGGACGTGGCAAGGGTGAAATTCGTGAAGTCAGCTCAGCGCTTAGGCTTCAGCCTCGACGAGATCGGCGAGTTGCTGAAGCTCGAAGATGGCGCGCATTGCAGCGAGGCATCCGAGATCGCGGCGCTGCGTCTGGTCGACGTGCGCGCCCGCCTGACGGATCTTGCACGGATGGAAGCTGCGCTGTCGAAACTGGTGGACGAGTGTTGCTCGCGTCATGGGCAGGTGTCGTGCCCGCTGATTGAAGCGTTACACGGTGACTGAACAACGCTCATGCGACCGACGACACGACGTGTTGGGTTCGGTGGAATTTCCGAAGTTCAGACTTCGTTTTGCCAGGGTTCAAATCGGCGACCAACGCGGGCCATCCCCGGGGGGGTGACGATGGCGCGTCGTTTGATCACGATTCTCAGGGCATCACCGCCTCGATGGTGAACTGGTAGGCGTTGCCGCCGATCAGCTCGAAGGTGGGGCGGTACAAGCCGGGCAACGAGCCGCTCTTGAACTGAACAGTCAGCAGCCCGGGGTTGGGCTTCCCGCCGCCGACCGCAGCCGGATAGGCAGCGTTGCGCTGCACTTCGCCCGACAGCACCGGGCGGCCGTCTGCCCCGATCGGGCTGGTGGCTGCCTGCCCGGTAGCGCCTTGGGGTGCCGCGCCGATGATGCCGCCGACGACCTTGTCCACCGCCGGGTCAAGCCTGTGATCCCCATTGGTGTCCTGAACGAGCAAGCCGCCCGTGTACTTCGGGTATCGAGTGAGGTCGCGCGCAGCGACGCCCACGCCATTCAATGCTGCACCGTTCGCACCCCACAGGAGCAGACCCAAGGTCTGCGGCGCCACGGCGCCGGTTGCTACCTTTTGGAAATCGCCGTTCACGCCGGGTGGGAGTTGAAAGTTGGACGGCGCCAGACGCGCCGCAGGCGCTACATCGAGGACTTTGAGCTGGCCCTGCCAATGAGCGGTCGCGCCTCCAGTCGCCGACACCTGAGACACCGAGACCGGGTAGTCGCCCGGCATCGGGTTGAGAAAGGTTCTACCGCGCAGGTGGATGACCTTGATGCCGGGCGCGTTGGCGCCGCTGGCGGGAACATCCACCAGGGCTGTCACTCTCATCGCGTGAGCTGCTTCGTCAAAAGACACGCGGTACTGCCCCGCCAGTCGGACAGCACCCTGGGCCCAGCCCTTCGTGAGCACCAGGTTCGCATCGGTATCGGCCGACACGGACGTCGCCGCGTTGCGCTTGAACGCAGAAGGCATCGACAGCAGCAGGCTGTCGCCGGCACGCAGTGCCAGGCCCGGGGTCGCCGGATTGGCATCAGGAATGAGCATGAAGACAAAGTCTGTAGCCTCGCCCGCGACATTGCCTGCGAACGTGACCGGTGCCGGTGCGGTCATCAGCTGATTGGGGGCGACGGGCGGCACGGTGGTGCAGCCGACCATGAACGCAGCCGCCGAGGCTGCGGAGGTGGAAATCAAGCGAAAGCTCATGGAATAGCTCCTGTGAAAGTCGTCAGATGCCGACGGTCAGGTTGACCCACGCGTCGGGCAGCACGCGCAACACCTGCGCCTCCAACCACTTGTCGCCACCCGTCAGGATGGCCACGCCCACCAGCCCCAACAGCAGCGCGAAGCCGCGCCGCACTCGGTCGATGCGGGCCAGTACCCAGTCACGCACGCGGACGAAGCCCTTGCGCGAGGCGTAAGCCACGGCCACGAGCGGGAGGGCGGCACCCAGACCGAAGACGCCGAGCACCACACCGCCACGCGCCACGCCGCCCTCGCTCGCGACCAGGCTCAGCGCCGAGCCCAGCAGCGGCCCTGAGCAGGGGCTCCAGACGAGCCCGAGCACGGCGCCCAGCAGCAGCGCACTGGTCAGCGTGCGGCCATCCAGTCGCGACGAGGCGTTCTGCGCCTGGCTGGCGATCGGCAGCATCCACTGGCTGAACCGGTCCCCCAGCGCGGGTACCAGCATCACGACCGCGAAGGCGATCAGCATGGCGGCCCCGGCAACCCGCACGGTGTCCCCATCGATGCCGAGCGCCGGCCCGAGGGCGCCCAGCACCATGCCGATCAACGCGAAAGACACCGTCATCCCGGTGCCCATGGCCAGCGGCGCCAGCCGGTTGCCCTGCAAGGCACTGCCCACCACCAACGGCAGCAGCGGCAGAACACAGGGAGACAGTGTTGTCAGGCTGCCGGCTGCCAGGCTCAGGCCCAGTTGCGGGACGGAAATTGCGAGGCTCATTAGGTCGTCTCGCTCAGAGCGCGGCCTTGAGCGCGTTGCGGATGCCGTCCGCGCTGGTGTCGCCGGCCAGGCGGGCGACTTCCTTCGCCCCCTTCAGCACCACCATCGTCGACTGGACACGGATGTTGAAGCGCTTCTTCAGGTCCTTCTCGGTGTCGTAGTTGACGGTGAGCACGGTGAGGTCCAGGCCTTTCTCGTCCTTCATCGACTGCAGTGCCTTGTCCTGGGCGCGGCAGGTCGGGCACCAGTCGGCGTGGAAATGCAGCGCGACGGGTTGCCCCGCCTTCTCAGCCGCGGCCAGGGTTTCGGCCGAATAGGGCTTGATATCCAGGGCATGGACCCACGACGCGGCGCCGAGCAACAGCGAAGAGACAATGATGCGAGCGAACTTCATGGATGGACCTTTCATGCGGCGGTTGAGTGACAAAACCTTCGACGTGCGGTGCAGGTGCACACGACAGACGTTGCGAAAGGGGAAGTCGTTCGACAGCCGCATGGGGTTACAGCGAAGCGAAATATTTTTTGCGCTGTAACCTCGCAGGCAGATCTGACGAACTCACCGATGAGCGACCCGCGTGACTCCGTTGAGCATCGGCTGCGGCCGCTGTGGCTGGCGGCTCAGGCAGGTGACGAGGCCGCGTACCGGAAGTCGCTCGAGTTGATGTCACAGCGCCTGCGGGCGTACTTCCGGCGTCGCATGTCTGACGCACCGCATGACCTGGAGGATCTCGTGCAGGAAACCTTGCTGGCCGTTCATTTGCAGCGTGGCACATTCGATGCAGCCGTGCCGGTGACTGCATGGCTGCATGCGATCGCCCGCCACAAGCTGGTCGACCTCTGGCGACGTACGGGTCGCAAGGGCGCCGTGACCGACTCTTTCGATGATCTTGACGAAGCCGCCCATCCGGTTGCGCCCTCCGCAGCGCCGTCACGCGACCTTGGCGTTCTGCTGGAACGACTGCCACTGGCCATGCGTCGGTCGATCGTGAACACGAAGATCGAAGGGCTGTCGGTGGCCGAGGCTGCGCGGCTGGAGGGCGTGTCGGAATCGTCCGTCAAGGTCAATGTTCATCGCGGACTGCAAAGACTGGCGAAGCTGATCCGGGGAACGCCTTGAGAACTGACGAACTGATCGCTGCACTGGCGACGAATGCGGGGCCGGCTCCCACTGGACGGGTGCCAGCACGCATCACCATCGCGTTGATGGGCGGTGCTTCGGCCAGCACGCTCGTCTGTCTGACCTGCCTGGGCGCCAATCCGGCACTGATGACGATGGGAACAGGGCTGGCCGTTAAGCTGGCTTACGTGATCGGCGTACTCGCCACGACGGCCTGGTGGCTCGGCCGTGCAGGCAGACCGGGTGCCGACTGGCGCCGCGCTGCGAGCGCTGCGCTGGTCGTCGCGGCCGTCATGGCGTTTTGGGCTGTGATCAGCGTCTGGCAGGCGCCTGCCGACGCCCGCAGCACACTTTTGCTGGGACAGTCCTGGACGTCCTGTCCATGGCGCGTGGCCGTGCTATCGGTGCCAGCCTGGGCACTGGCCATGTGGGCGATGAGCGGCATGGCGCCGACCCGACCGCATCTGGCCGGTTTTGCTGCGGGTTTGTTTGCCGGCAGTGTCGGCGCCCTAGGCTACGCGATCTTCTGCCCGGAAGTCTCGCCCGCCTTCGTGTCGATCTGGTACTCGATGGGCATGCTCATTCCCGCCTTCATCGGTGCGCTTGCCGGGCCACGTCTGTTGCGCTGGTAGTCACAGGCCGCGACGAGCGGCCTCTACTTCGATGGCGTCGAGGTCGGCGGCCCAGTCGATCCGCCTCAAGCTCAGCACTTCGAGGCGGCGATCATCCAGTGCCGTCGCTAAAGCGCTGCGAAGCTCTAGGCGCTTGTCCCTCGCTTCAAGCAACAGCTCGATGCGCGCTTGATAGAAGCGTACGAAGCCGTTGATCCATCGAATGGACGAGGCATGCTCTCCTTCGGGACTCAAGGCGAACCGCTCAACGAAGGACATCGTCGTCTTCGCGTCGAACCAGTGCCCATCGGTCACCCAACGATTGACCGTGAACAGGCCAACGGGCAAGCCCCGAGCGTCTAGCGAAATTGCCAACAGATGAGAAGGCGCAGTTCGGGTCCAGGAGGCGCGTCCTTCACGCAGATAACGCCGTCGTCCCCCTCCGGTAGCGTGCCAGAACAAGTGCAAGTGCCCGTGTTCAAGATCGCCGTCGCGATGGGCGTGGTAGTAGAACTGCGAGCCGCGCCGACGATCGACCACATCATCGGGCGGATAGTGGTCGTACTCGACGACCTCGCGTCCCTGAACCCAGCTCTGGATCAGGGACCCCGAAGTCTGCGTCGCCGTGCTGAAGGCAGCCACGCTGGCACGCGCCGCCTGCACCGCGAGCGCCACCGCATCATCGGTGGCCTGTCGCCAGTGCCGGACCAGAACCGCGTCAGCGCTCATGGCGTGCCTCCTCGCGCGAGACTACTTCTTGGCGCCGCAGGCACCGCACTTCTTGGCCTTGCAGGCACCGCACTTGCTCGCACCGCACTTCTGCACTGCCGTGCAGCCACCGCATTTGCGGGCCCCGCACATCATGGCGCAGCCGCTCAGTGCAGCTGCGGTGACGACAGCTGAAGCCAGGGTGCGCGCCAGGGTGGTGGACATCGAGTTCATGAACGTCTCCTTGTATGAGGTCGGATTGCTTACTTCTTCGCGGCGCAACCGGCGCCGCACTTGGGCTTCGCAGCGCCGCACTTTGCCTTGCACGCCGCAGCCTTCGCACCGCACTTCGCACCGCACTTCGCACCGCACTTCGCACCGCACTTCGCACCGCACTTCGCACCGCACTTCGCACCGCACTTGGCGCCGCACTTGGCGCCGCACTTGGCGCCGCACTTGGCGCCGCACTTGGCGCCGCACTTGGCGGCATGCTTTGCGCCGCATTTCGGAGCGCTGGCCTTGGGGCTGCACTTCGCAGGCGCGCAGCCAGCAGCGAACGCATTGCCGCTGAGAGCGGCTGCGGTCATGACGGCCGATGCCAACGCCTTGGAGAGTTGAGTGGACAGTTGATTCATGATGAAAGTTCCAGGTGGGGTTCAGGGCAAAACCACACAGCGATGCCGCTGGTGGCAAAGATCACCGGACGATTTCGATCGCCCGCGTGATGGGGAGCACGACGCGACTGCTTGCGTCGAGTGCATGGGGGGCTACTCGACCGATCGGCAGCGCTTGGCAATCAAGTGGTCTACCGACACGGCGCCGGGACCGTAGGCGATCAGGTACAGCAGAACAGCAGCCCAGGTTCCGTGTGTGGCGTAGGCGCCGGGGTACACGAACAGCTGGATCACCAGCGTCATGCCCAGAAGTGCCAGCGCCGAGAAGCGCGTTGCCAGCCCCATCAGCAGCAAGACGGGAAACACGTGCTCTCCGAGGGCAGCCATGGGTGCCGCAATCTCTGGGGGGATGAACGGCAGCTTGTACTCGTCCTGGAACAGCGCCAGCGCAGACTCCGACAGATGCGGGATTCCGAGTTTGAAATCTCCCGTGACCAGGTTGATGACGAAGCCCTCGACCTTGGTCTGGCCGGAGTTCCAGAAGACGGCCGCGATGGAAAAGCGTGCAAGGAACGCCACCAGGCTGAGCGGGATACGGGCCAACAGATTCACCAGCGAACTGATGTGTCCAACCAGTCCGCGGGCTGGGCGCGCCTTCTCGACGTTGGTGTCCATGGATGTGTTGTGCATGGGAGCTCCTGCGGTGGGTCAACGCAGCTCTAAGGCGGTGACCGCGCCTCGGCTGAACAATGTGGCTAGGAACGCCACCAGATTGAAATCAGTGGCCTCAGTCTTTGCAGCTTCAAGCGCCACTGCAATCGACGAGGCTGCAGCAACAGCTTGGACAAACTGGGTCGAGGCCGAGTCGGTCGGCAGGACAAGGACATCCAGCGCCTGCCGAAGCACCACAGCGTCCTCACCGACGTTGACGTCGATGTCCTCTAGTCGGACCTGCCCTTGGTGAGCGGCCCAGATGCTCACGGCGGCAAAAGGCGCGCAAAACACCTGTACCGATGGATGCAGCGAGAGGTAGATCTCGTCCAGAGATGAACCACTGCCGCTCAGCGCCTGCAGGGCCTCTGGCCCGACCGGCTCGGCGTCGGCCGAGTGATAGGCCCGCACACGCAACCACTCCAACCTCGCAACATCAGCCAGATAGGGAACTTGCATCGCAGGCGGGAACGCAGCCACGAAGCCGGGAAACTCCCCACCATAGTGGGCAAGCACAGGCATGCGCGGAGGAGCGGCGCGGACGAAAGCCGCGCCCAGCGCGCGGAAGAACTCCTCTCCGACCAACTGCAGGACCACGGGAAAGGTATCGGCAAGCGCATCGATTAGGGAACTCAGGACGTTGTTCCTGTGGACTGCCAATCGTCGCGCTGGGTCAGATTCATTCCAGGTACGCAAGCCCGTCGGCGTTGAATGACCCGGATCTAGCAGCGCTGGCGCCATGCACGCGGGTACTGCAATGAGCATGCCTGTCATTGCACGCCCTCTAGACATAGGTCCGCATGCTGCTGCGACCCACCCGTTAGCAAAAGAACTGCCCGATGGGCCTCGGCAAGCAGTTCGGACAGGCTTGGAATGTCCTGATCTCGTTCGAGCAGTGTTGGTACAGGACCCAGCCTGGCCAGCACGCTGGCATACAGACCCCAGACCGCGATATCGACAGGCGCCGCATGACTGTCAATCAGCAAGGGTGCTCCCGCCGCGTCTGCGTCGCGGGTGAAGCCGGCCACATGAACTTCACCGACGGCCGAGAGCGGGAATTCCGCCAAACAGGCCACAACATCACGGCCGTGATTGACACAGGACACGTGCAGGTTGTTCACATCGAGAAGCAAGCCGCATCCGGTTCTTCTCACCACCTCCGCCAGGAAGTCGCACTCGCTCATGGACGAGGTTTCGAACTGCACGTAGGTGGAAGGGTTCTCGAGCAGCATGCGACGCCCCAGGCGTTCCTGGACATGGTCGATGTTCGAGCAGACACGTTGAAGCGTTGGCCGGTCATAGGCCACGGGCAGCAGATCGTTGTAGAACACGCCGCCATGGCTCGACCAGGCGAGGTGCTCGGAGAACGAGGCTGGCTCATACCGCCGCATGAGTTCGGCCAGCCGATCCAGATGGGCCTCATCAAGCGGGCCCGCACCCCCGAGATTCAGGGCCACGCCGTGAATCGAGAGCGGGTACTGCTCACGGATGCGGCCCAGGAAGTGGTGGTAGGGCCCGCCCGCCACCATGTAGTTCTCGGCATGGACCTCGAAGAACCCAATGTCAGGCTGAACCGCCAGCACCTCGCGGAAGTGCTGGGGCTTCAACCCGATGCCGGCCCTTGCAGGAAGCTTCATGGATGCCTGTGCGGTTCCGCCGCGAGTCGAGCCGTCAAGCCTTCTTGGCCTTGAAGGCTTGCAGTTGGCCGAACCCCGTGGGCGAGGTCTTCGAGGCAGTCTTCTCACAAGTGCCCTTTGGGACGAAAGCCCAGGCGTCGCTCTGGTGATCGACTTTGGAAGTTCCCGCACAGGTCGTGCCTGCACCGGCGGCGCAGTCGTTCTTGCCCTTCAAGGCGACACCGAAGCACTTTTCCTTTTCAGGGGCCTGAGCGTCTGCGGCCGTGGCGGCAAACGCAGCGCCTAGTGCGACGGCGAGCGCCGCGGCGGAAATCTTCGTGGAGGAAAGGCTTGTCATAGAAAGGCTCCAAAGGGTCGAGTGGATGAAGGGGTTAGCTCTGATCCGGTCCCGGCCGCTGTCATGGACGGTCAGGTTCAGCTCGCAGTGCCATAGACGCTCAGTCGGCGACGTTCTTACAGCCAGGATGCGGAAATCTTTGAACCTCGCCCTGGGACAAACCCGCCATGGCTGTGCAATCTCAGGAGCCCGCAGCGGTTGTCTCGTGGCGTGCGAGCAGCGCAGCGAGCCGCTGGCGCACCTCCGCGGTCATCGCAGACATTGGCGTGACCAGGGCTGCATCAAGCGCAGTGTGTGCAGTCGACGCGGGCCACTTGGTAGCCAGCCGCTCGACCGCGCACCGAAGTAGCCGTTGCGCACGCTCTGCGTTACCTCGCAGATTGCTGATCGCCATCTCGGCTGTCACGCAGGCCTGGTGGGGATGCCAGCAGTCCCAGTCGGTTGCCAGCGCCAGCGTGGCGTAGGCAATCTCGGCTTCGCGGGCGAGCCGGGCTTCGGGCATGTTGGTCATGCCAATCACGGAGGCTCCCATGCCGCGAAACCATATCGACTCGGCACGGGTTGAGAACGCGGGCCCCTCGATGCAGACGTAAGTTCCCCCGCGATGCAGCCGGACGCCCTGCAAGTCGCATTCAACGAAGGCGTCGGCCATGACTTGCGACAGCACCGGACACACGGGGTCAGCGAGGGACACGTGTGCCACGGCGCCGTCACCGAAGAAGCTGCCCTCGCGGCGGCGAGTCAAGTCGATGAACTGATCTGGCAGCACCATGTCGAGCGGCGCGATCTCTTCCCGCATGGATCCCACGGCAGACACAGAAAGCAGGTACTGCACGCCCAGGGACTTCAAGGCGTAGATGTTGGCGCGGTAAGGAATCTGGCTCGGAATCCAGCTATGACTGCGCCCATGGCGAGCCAGGAATGCGACCTCGACACCGGCCAGTCGGCCCACGCAGATCTTGTCAGACGGCGGACCAAATGGCGTGTCCAACGTGATCTCCTCAACGTCGGTCAAGCCCGGCATTTGATACAGGCCACTGCCGCCGATGATGCCGATTCGAGCTCGATTCATGAAAGTTTCCGAGTGGTGATGGGTGTTGGACGGTGAGCCTCGTGGGTTCTTACAGGGGCCCGGCAGCGCGCAGCTGTGCTACCTGCCGTCTGTAAGGTCTGCGGCGCGATGCGCGTCTATGGCAGCAAAGGCGCTGGCTTCCCCCAGCTCCCCGAGTAGCTCCGCCGCAAAGGTCCTTGATGCGCTTGAACACCCGTTGGCTTCTGATCGGACTGCTCCTGGTCGGCGCAGTGCTGGTCTACCAGTCGGATTTTGCCCAGACGATGACCCTTGCAAGCATCAAGGCACGTCAGGCCGAACTGGAGGCATGGCGACGCGCCAGCCCTTGGTTGGCTGGTCTGATGTTCTTCCTGGGGTACGCGGCGGCGGCTGCCATCTCTTTGCCTGGCGCCGCCTTGATGACCGTGGCGGCCGGGGCCATCTTTGGGCTCGGTTGGGGAACGCTGATCGTGTCGTTCGCCTCCAGTCTGGGCGCAACCCTGGCGTTCCTGAGTTCACGCTGGCTGCTCGGTCCCTGGGTGAATGCTCGGTTCGGGACGCGGATGGCTACGCTCAACGAGGGTGTGGCCCGGGATGGCGGCTTCTACCTGTTCACGCTGCGCCTGGTGCCGGTGCTGCCGTTCTTCGCAATCAACTTGGGCATGGGCCTGACAGCGATGCGACCGTGGACCTTCTACTGGGTCAGCCAAGTCGGCATGCTGGCCGCGACGCTCGTGTACGTGAACGCCGGGACTCAACTTGCCAGCCTGAAGTCGTTGGGCGATGTCCTTTCCCCGACGATGCTGGGCTCGCTGGTGTTGCTGGGGTTCTTCCCGTGGCTTGCAAAAGGGCTTGCAATAGGGCTTGCGGGCCTGCTGCGCGCGCACAAGGTCTACGCGCGCTGGCCGCGCCCCGGGCATTTCGACCGCAATCTCATCGTCATTGGCGGCGGATCGGCGGGGCTCGTCACGGCCTACATCGCGGCAGCACTCAAGGCACGTGTGACCTTGGTAGAGAAGCACGCCTTGGGTGGCGACTGCCTGAATACCGGCTGCGTGCCATCAAAGGCGCTGATCCGCTCCGCGAAGTTCGTTCATCAGATCCGCCGCGCGAAGGACTTCGGCATCCACGCCGCCGAGGTCAAATACGACTTTGCCGAGGTGATGGAGCGCGTGCAGCGCGTCATCAAAGCCATCGAACCTCACGACTCGGTGGAGCGCTACACCGCCCTGGGCGTCGAGGTGGCGCAAGGCGTTGCGCGCGTGATCTCGCCCTGGCAGGTGGAAATTAACCACCGTGATGGTCGCGTTGAACGGCTCACCACCCGAGCCCTGGTGATCGCTGCCGGTGCCAGGCCCTTCGTGCCCCCCATTCCGGGCATCGAGCGTGTGCAGGTGCTGACCTCTGACAACGTCTGGCGGTTGCGCGTGTTGCCGCGTCGTCTGCTGGTGCTGGGTGGCGGCCCGATCGGCTGCGAGTTGGCCCAGGCCTTCGCACGCCTGGGGTCGAAGGTCACCCAGGTCGAAATGGCAGATCGCATCCTGTCGCGAGAGGATGCAGAGGTCTCCGAAACAGTCACGCAGCGCTTCGAGTCAGAAGGCGTGACCGTGTTGACCGGGCACGAGGCCCAGCGCATCGACCTCGAAGGCGATGACAAATTCCTGGTGGCGATACACCGCAACGAGCATGTGCGAATTCCATTTGATGAACTGCTGGTAGCCGTAGGCCGTCAGGCCAATCTTGCGGGTTACGGGCTGGAGTCCTTGGGAGTTTCAGTCGGTCGCACCGTGGACGTGAACGGCTACCTGCAGACCAACTTCCCGAACATCTACGCAGCAGGTGATGTGGCCGGCCCCTATCAATTCACACACACGGCGGCGCATCAGGCCTGGTACGCCGCAGTCAACGCTTTGTTCTCTCCGTTCAAGAAGTTCCGGGCGGACTACTCGGTCATTCCGGCAGCCACCTTCGTTGAGCCCGAGGTGGCGCGTGTCGGGCTGAATGAACTGGAGGCCAAAGCGCGCGGTACGCCCTACGAGGTGACGTGCTATGGGCTGGATGACCTGGACCGCGCGATCGCGGACGGCGTGGACCATGGCTTCATCAAGGTGCTCACGGTGCCTGGCAAGGATCGCATCCTCGGCGCCACCATCGTGGGTGAGCACGCGGGAGACCTGCTGGCGGAGTTCGTTCTGGCGATGAAGCATGGCATCGGATTGAACCAGTTGCTCGCCACGATCCACATCTACCCGACCCTCGCCGAGGCCAACAAATACCTAGCCGGCAACTGGAAGCGCGCGCACGCGCCTCAAGGGGTTCTCAGAGGGCTGGCGCGGTTCCACCGCTGGCGCCTGGGATGAAAGCAGCACGATGAAGCCACGTCTTTGCATCATCGTCCCGGTATTGAACGAAGGCCCTCAACTGGCCGAACGTCTGAGTGCGCTTCAGATCTTTCGAAATCGCGGTGTGCATGTCGTCGTCGTGGACGGTGGAAGTCATGACGACAGCCTCGCCGTCGCTCGCGAGCACGCCGATCTCGCGTTGCTCGCGCCGCGCGGCCGAGCGGCGCAGATGAATGCGGGTGCTGCAGCCTGTCCGGCGCCGGTGCTGCTCTTCCTGCATGCCGACACCGTGCTGCCGGCTCAGGCCGATCAGCTCGTGGTGGATGCATGCCAGCGATCCATCGCCTGGGGGCGCTTCGACGTTCACATCGACAGTGACCGGCCCTTGCTGCATTGGGTGGCCCGGCTGATGAATCTGCGTTCCCGCCTCACCGGCATCGCCACGGGCGACCAGGCGATCTTCATGCGCCAGGAGTTGTTCCAGCAGGTGGGAGGCTTCCCCGATCTGCCGCTCATGGAGGACATCGCGATGTCAACGCTGCTGAACAAACTGAGCGCTCCGGTCTGCCTGCGCACCCAGGTCCGGACATCGGCACGTCGCTGGGAGAAGCACGGCGCGTGGCGCACCATCTGGCTGATGTGGCGCTTGCGCGCTGCCTACTTTTTCGGCGCCGATCCGGCGCAACTGGCAATTCAATATGGCTACCGTCCGCGCGACCCCCAGTGACCCGGCGCTCAGTCGCGTTCAAGTGGCTATCCTGGCCAAGGCGCCGATCGCCGGCCTGGCCAAGACGCGGCTCATTCCAGCGCTGGGCGCCGCTGGTGCGGCACGGTTGCAGCGACAGTTCACCCGCGACACCGTCCGCACCGCACGGGCCGCTGGTCTGGGGCCGGTGACGCTTTGGTGCACGCCCGACACACGCCACCGATTCTTTCGGGCGCTGGCGCGCTTCGAGGGCGTGCGCTGCCTGACACAGCCTAGCGGGGATCTGGGCGACCGCATGCACACGGCCTTCCGTCTGCATTGTGTTGATGGGCCGACCCTTCTCATCGGCACCGACTGCCCGGCGATGCAGCCCCGGCATCTGCGCGAGGCCGCGCAGGCGTTGCTCGCTGGCCGCGATGCGGTGTTCTATCCCGCAGAGGATGGTGGCTATGTGCTCGTCGGGCTCAGGCGCCCACAGCCGGCGCTATTCGAGCGCATGACCTGGAGCACCTCCGACGTCATGAACGACACGCGCGTCAGAGCGCATGCCCTGGGGCTTGGGGTTCGAGAGTTCGATCCACTGTGGGACGTGGACCTGCCCGATGACCTGGCTCGGCTGCGGACGTGGGTCGCAGACCCGGCATGACGCACCGCCAACTCATCCTGCTCGGTGGCGGTCACGCCCATTTGCAGGTGCTGGCCGAATTGGCCAGGCGGCCGATCAATGGCTGGCAGGTGAGCCTGGTGAGTCCCTCCCGTCGGCAGATCTACTCCGGAATGCTGCCGGGCTGGATTGCCGGCCAGTACCGGCTGGAGGCCTGCTCGATCCAACTCGCCGAGCTCGCAGAGCTCGCCGGCGTGACCTTCCTGGAAACGGCCGTCGTCGAACTGGACGCTGACACCCGCCACGCGCGATGTGCCGATGGACGCCTGCTGCACTTCGACCGCCTGTCCATCGACACGGGGCCCGTCGCAGCGCTGGCCGCGGTGGCCGGTGCGGCAAATCACGCACTCCCTGTGCGGCCCATCGAAGTATTTGTAGAGGCTTGGCCAGCGCTGGTTGACCGCATCTTGAGTCGCTGCGCGCGCTTCGAGCTCGCCATCATCGGTGCGGGTGCGGCAGGGGTGGAGTTGGCGTTCGCCATCCGCCAGCGAGCTTGGCGTGACGGCTGGTCACACCTGCGCATAAGCCTGTTGGGGAGCGGATCTTTGCCCCTGGACGGTCTGCCCACCTCGGCGCAACGACGAGCCCAAGCCTTGCTACGTCAACACGGCATCCGGTGGATTGGAGAGAGTCGGGTGATCGAAGTCTGCCCGGACCATGTGCGGCTGGACGGCGGCGGCAGCCTGCAGGTCGACGCCGCGATGATGGTGACGGGCGCCGCAGCACCCGCATGGCCAGAGCGCTCCGGCCTGAGCACCGACGCACGCGGTTTCATCCGGGTGGGGCCTAGCTTGCAGAGCCGATCCCACCCCGACATCTGCGCCGCGGGAGATGTGGCTTCCTATGCGAGCGAGCGTCCCAAGTCGGGTGTCTTCGCCGTGCGCGCCGGCCCAGTGCTGGCGCAGAATCTTCGGGCGCTTTGCGAGGGCCGTGCTCCGCGCGGCTGGGAACCTCAGCGGCGCGCCCTCTACCTGATCAGCACGGGCAACCGACAGGCGATTGCCAGCTGGGGCGGATTTTCATCGTGTGGTCGCTGGGCCTGGCTGTGGAAGGACCACATCGATCGCCGCTTCGTGGCGCGCTTGAACAACAAGGACATCGCATGAGCCTGTTCAGCTTTCTGGGTATCAGCCGCCAGGCCGACGCGCGCGGGCCCGTACAGGACCGGTGGGTCCAGCGCGAGCAGATCCTCGCCAGCCTGCTCGTCATGGCTTGGGTCGTGGAGGCGCGCGATCCATACACCGGCGGGCACCTCTGGCGTGTGTCGCGCTACGCCGGGCTGTTGTGCGAACGCGCCGGCCTGCCGGAACACGAATGCGCCCGCATCGCGATCGGCGGCTTTCTTCACGATCTGGGCAAGGTGGGCATTCCGGATGCAATTCTGCGCAAGCCTGACCGATTGACCGACGAGGAGCACGAGGTCATCAAGACTCACCCCGAGCAAGGTGCCCGGATGCTCGCCGGCCATCCGCTGGCCGACCTCGTGCGGGAGGCGGTGCTTCATCATCACGAGACACCGGATGGCCGGGGCTATCCCCGAGGACTGAGCGCCGCAGCAATCCCGATGGCCGCCAAGGTGGTTGGCATTTGCGACGCCTTCGACGCGATGACCAGCAGGCGCCCCTACCGCCCCGGCATGCCCGTCTCCGTGGCGCTGGACAAGCTTGAAGCAGCGCTGGGTCGGCAATTCGATGGACCCCTGGGCCGCCACATGATGGCGCTGGGTCGCGAGGGGCTGCTCGACCACATCGCCGGACACAGTGACGATGGCATTCCGCTGAGAACGTGCTTGCGTTGCGGCCCGACCTTGGTGCTGCGGCGGGAGCAGCAGGCGGGAGAGCATGTCTGCTGCTTCAACTGCGGCAGCGACTACCGCCTGGAGGCGGACGCGCACGATGGCTCGCTGAACGCGATTGCCACTGAGCAGCGCGCGAGTGCTGCAGCACTCCAACCCGCGCCCGACCTGGCCCTGATTCAGCGCTTCGTGGCCGACACTGCGCACGAGTTCTTGAAGACGCTTGACGCGGCGTGAGGCGACTGCATGGACCTGACGTCGCTCCTGACATGCCCGTACCGTGGCCACGCCGAGCGGGCAGCAATGCCAATTGATGCTTGTCAGTTTTCTACGAATGCCCTGGGTGTCGAGTCGTGCTTCGACCCAACCCCGGCGATTGCTGCGGCTTCTGCTCTTTTGGCAGCACACCGTGCCCTTCCGTCCGGCAAGACGCGTCGGGCCGCTCGTGCTGCAGCTGATCGATCGCCTCGGTGCCACTTCAATTGACCGATCAAGACCGCTTACGCCCCGCACTCAGGTCGCGCGTCACAGCGCTCGTTGTGGCCCTTGTCTTGAGCGCCTGCAGCTTGCTGCCGCCAAGGCCGGACTTGGGAATCAGCTACCAGGGTGCCTCAACGTCGCCTGATCGGACTCCGCTGATTCTGATTCCCGGCCTCTTCGGCTCCAAGCTCCGGCGCGTGACGACGGGCGAGGAGATCTGGCCGGGCAGCTGGCAGAGCGTGCTCTTCTCCGACTATCGCGAGCTTGCGTTGCGCGGCAGCGTGGATTCGCCGGTTGAGGCCTTCGACCTGGCAGAGCAGGTCCTTGGTTTCGACTACTACAGACCACTGCTTGAAACGCTCGTGCGATACGGCGGCTATGTCAGGACGCGCCCCGGCCAGGCACCGCCGGCGACGGGACGAGCGCTCTATGTCTTCCCCTATGACTGGCGCCAGGACAACGCCCTCCACGCGGTGGCGCTGGAACGACTCATCCAACAGATTCGCGTCGACCACCACGATCCCAGACTCAAGGTCGACATCGTGGCGCACAGCATGGGCGGCGTGGTCGCCCGCTACTACCTCCGATTCGGGCCCAGGGATGTGCTGGGAGGAGACCCCGGCGACATCACCCTCTATGGTGCCGAACATGTGCGCAAGCTGGTTCTCCTGGGGACGCCGAACTTTGGATCCATCTCGGCACTCGAGGGAATGATCGGTGGAGAGCCCGTCGGTCTAGGCCGGATCCCGCCGGATGTCATCGCCACGATGCCGTCGGTCTTTCAGCTGCTGCCGCACCCTCTGGCTCCGTGGTTGCTCGATGCGGATGGTCATACCGTCGACGCGGATCTGTATGACACGGCCACGTGGAGAAGCTTCAACATGGGCATCTTTGCCCGTTCAAGGACTGACCAACGCCAGCCTATGGTCGATCACGAAAACATCGACGAGCGGCTCTTTGCGACATATCTTGAAAAAGCACGCCGCCTGGCCTGGATGCTTTCAACGCCAGAACCCCGTTCGCCGATCCGCTATGTGCTGTTTGGGGGCAACTGCGAGCAGACGCCGGCGAGACTGCAGCTTCGAGAAGTTGACGGAGCGACACGCGCAGAAGGGCCGAACACCGGATCGCGGGGGCGCGCCTCAGCTCATGATCTTTTTGAACCTGGTGACGGCAGGGTCACCAAGCCGTCGCTTCTCGCACGTGAAACCCTGGATCCAAGTGCACCGCAGCACGAGGAGGCATTTCTGCCCTTGGCCTACTACTTCTTCCTTTGCGAGCGCCACGACAGGTTGACCAGCAATCCAAACTTCCAAGACAACCTGCTCCACATCCTTCTGACGCCAATGCTGCCCTGGGACACTTTGCCCCGCCGTTGAGGCGACAGAAAGGTTTCTTTCTGGCAGATCTGACGCCTCGATGGCACGGCTCCCGTGCTCAGGTGGCTGCGAGTCGCCGCTCAAAGTCGACCAGAAGCATTGGTTTGGCGATGAGATAGCCCTGCAGTTCGTCGCAACCCAGACGCTCCAGCAGTCTGTGTTCCTCAGGACGCTCAACACCCTCGGCAACGACCTTCAGCTGCAGGCTGTGCCCCAGCTCGATGATGGTGCGCAGCAAGGCTGCGGCCTCTGGCGCGCCGTCAGCCTGAGTCACAAAGCTGCGGTCGATCTTCAGCTCGGAAACCGGGAGACGGTGCAGGTACGAAAGCGATGAATAGCCTGTTCCGAAGTCATCGATGGAAAGCTTCACGCCTAGCTCGCACAACGCACGCACTACGGGAATGACGGCGTCAGCGTGCGACATCAGCCCGCTTTCGGTGATCTCCAGCTTCAACATGTTGAGCGGCGCGCCGTGGCGGGCGGCCATCCCTGCAAGTCGCGTCGGCAGCGCCGTGTCGCGGATGTCGAGCGTGCTCACGTTGACGGCAATGCTCAGTTGTGGGTGTGTGAGCTTCCACCTGCCCAGGGTGGACAGTGCCTGTTCAAGCATGGCATGCGTCACGACGCCGATATGGCCCGTCTGTTCTGCGAAGGGGATGAACTCTGACGGTGCCACGTAGCCCCAATCTGGATGGCGCCACCGGACGAGGGCCTCCACGCTGCGCATCTGCCCAGAGGCGAGCTCCAGCTTCGGTTGCAGCCACATCTCAAGCTGAGCACCGTCAGCAGCGGACTCCAGCCCAGAGAGAAGTCCGAGCTGACGAGCGCGGGCCGAGACATCACCAGCCGCGTGCCAGCGCCACACCTGTTGTTGGCGCTTGGCCTCGGCAGCGGCTTGCTCGGCTTCGCGCAACAGGAGGTCGAGCGTGACAGGGCCGTCGGTGTCGCGGGCGGACAGCCCGTAAACCAGACGAACATCGATGGTCTGCAGGGCACAGACCATCGAGCCGGAGAGCACAGCGTCCAGCCGGGCGCGCAGCTCCTCGACCGACTGGCGAGAACGGCCGGGGCTGATACAGACGAAGACGCCCCCTTCAAGCCGTGCCAGCGTGAATCCTTCCAGTTGTGCTTGCGAACGCAGGTGGGCAGCCAAATGCGTCAACACGTCGTCGCCCGCATCGAAGCCCAATACCTCGTTGATGCTGCGCAATCGAGCCAAGTCGATGTGAATGACAGAAGGCCGTGACCGTGGGCCAGCGTCAGCCAAGCGCATCAGCCCATTGCGATTGGGGAGGTTGGTCAAGCGATCTGTATAGGCCAAGCGTTCTATGGCCCTCTCTCGTACCGCAACGGCTTTTGCCATCCTGTTTATGGCGTCGGCGACGCGCGTAATCTCAGCGCCGCCTCGTACTTCGACACGGGAGGTGTACTGGCCCTGTTCAATGAGACTTGCGGCAGACTCGATGCGAGCCAGCGGCTTCGCAATGCTTGCGGTGATCCGCCAGGCCAGTACCGCCGAGGCCAACAAGGCAGCCAAGGCAAGCGTCGCTAGGCTCCACTCGGAACGAGCAATTCTTTCGGACACCGCAGATTGGCGGCGCTCGAGTGCAAGCCGCTCATGGGCCAGCAGTGCTTCGGAGGCAACCAACAGGCGATTGAGTGCAGCCAGGCCCGGTCCGTTGAATAGCCGGCTCGCCTGAGGAATTTCATCCGCCTCAATGCTGGAGACGACGTCGATGAAGATCGTTCGATACTCTTGGCGGCGTAGGCCCACCTCAGCAAGGAATGGCAAGGACTCCAGGTCCCCGACGTCCTGCTGCAACTGCGCCAGTGTCCGGTCGATCTGAAGGTATTCGGCGTCTGCGAGCGCATAGACGGGCTCGCGATCAGCCCTCGGCGAGGTAAGCAATCGCGCCATGGCAGCGCCGTGCCCCTGTGCGTGCTGGTAGACGGACTGCACGCGCAGCATGCGCTGGAAATCGACCTTCAGCATCCGGTCGCTGTGATGGGCCAGAGTCCTGAACTGAAGCACGGCCACGACGAGCAATACCGCCATCAGCACCAGCAGCGACGCGAACCCGTATGCAATGCGATGCCAAAGCTTGAGGGGGCCGCCGTGCCTGCGCTCGCGCGCGAACCAGCCCCATGTGCGGCGAGCGGCTGTTGGGTTCATGGCGTCGGTTTCTGCAGGTGAGGAAGGCCCGCCAAGCGGGCGCCACGCTGACCGTAAGACGAACGAGCCCTGGCATTCCTTACGCCGGCATTCAGGGCGGTTTCCAGCCAACGGATCGATTCGGAACTTGGTCACATACATGCGCCGTCTTCTACACGGTCACAGGTATGGGCCGTCACGTTTGGCGGCTGCCGAGCGACTACTGCATCGACTGAGCCAAAGACCTCTCTGTCCCGCGGTCAGTCGCCCTCAACAGCGGTCGAAGACCGAAAGGAACTCACATGAACAACCTTCAATTCATCGCCGGCCTGGCCCTCTCGATTGCCTCTTTCGCCAGCTACGCCGGCAACCCCAACTCTGCTCCCGATCAAGCCGGCGCTCATCCCTTGACCCGATCCGAGGTTCGGGCCGAACTGGTCCGCGCTCGACTGGCAGGTGAACTCGGGACGCTTGGCGATTCGCCTCGCTCGTTCGAGATGTCGGCGGGTGATGTCGCACGCACCTCCGTCACGCGAGACCAAGTGATGGCTGAGCTTTCGCAGGCGCGTCACGACGGCAATCTGACGGCTGCCAATGATGTCTACGGTGCAAACCTCAACCTGGGCAGGACGGCCCCGGCAACGTCGGCTGCAGTCGTGGCCGACGTGCACCTTGCTGGCCGCGACAACACCGGCGCCGCCGCGAAGAAGTAGAAAGCTCCGTAATGAAAGGAGTGCTCAGCCGTCCAAGGGGTCAGGCAGCAGCGCAGGCCAGCGTACTTTTGCGCCCCGCGTGCCGCTGCGAGACCGCCAGGAGCCGCCTCTCATGTCGCCTGCCCAGCCCAGCAGCATTCACCACGCGGCTGAATCGCCGCGTGAATCGGCCGACGAGCAGCAGCAGGGAAAGCATGACCTCGCAGCTGTGCTGCTGTCCCTTCGTCAGCGCTTGCTGCGGCATGCACGATTCGCCGTTCATGACCAGAGTGCGGCTGAGGATCTGGTTCAGGACACGCTGATCGTCCTGGTCGAGCAACAGTCACAGCATCGCGGGGAGTCGTCCCTCAGCACATGGGCGATCAGCATCTTGAAGCACAAGGTGTCCGATTGGTATCGATCGTCCGCGCGACACCGAACGGTGCAATGGAACTCTGACGAGGACGCACTCCAAATGGAGCTCGACCGGCAGTACGCGTCAGACGGAAGCTACGTCAATGCAGTACCAAACTGGCAACTGCCCGAGAGCCGCGTGGAGCGGCGACAACTGATGGATGTGCTGGAGCGCTGTGTTGGCGCGCTGCCGACGCAGACCGGCCGCGTGTTCATGATGCGCGAGTGGCTGGGCTTCGAGAACGGCGAGATTTGCGAGCGCCTCGGCATTAGCTCAGACCACTGTCGAACCATCCTTCACCGCGCCAGGATGGCGCTAAGAATCTGTATTCAGCGTCACTGATCTAAGGCCGAGATATGCCAATGAATTTGCTGCATTCCTGTCGTCAGGTGGCTGAACTGCTGACGCTGAGTCAAGACGAATGCCTGCGCTGGCATCAAGTCGTCAGGCTTCGGATTCACCTGACCATGTGCAGCAACTGCAAGAACGTTGCTCTCCAGTTGGCCGAGATGCAGCAGTTGTCTCGGGACCTGTTCTCCGGTGGCAACGATGACACCGAGGCCCATGAATCCAAGTGAGAGGTTCTGCTGGTGGCCAGCAACGAGGCGTGCGTGTCGAGCCAGCCCAGCGCAGGCCCAACAGCAAGTGGACGGGTCGTCTTCGCGGCCACGTCCAGACCCCTGTCGTGCACTCAGAGCGTCTTGGGAACCTTGTCCTTCAGCTTGGGCCAGTTGCTGTTGGCTTGACTGATGTTGCCCGGCACGTTGTCGAGCCAGCGCTTCTGAACGTCCTTGTTGACGTTGAGGTACAGCTTGCCGTCGACGACCTTCCAAGCTTGGGGGTCCACATCGAGCTTCTTCTCGAGCGCGACACCCATGGCGCAAAACCCACCGAAGGCAGGCGCGTACTTGCCGGGATTTGCGATGAAAGTGTCTCGGCTTGCGGCCGAGATGAAGCGGTATGTGGCACCGTCGTGCTCTGCCGTGAACTGTTCCGTCCCTTGTTGGGGCCCGCCACTGCCAAAATAGGTCACAGGGTCGTAGCCCTTCAGGGCGATGCCGCGCGCATCGACATTGACAGCACTCGGTGACGTTTCGTCATAGGCCAGCGCGGTTGAGGGGAGGGTCACAACGACACTGGCGGCGATGGCCAGGACGGCAAGAAGGCCTCGGCGTGGCATGCGCAGATTCGTACTCATCAGGTACTCCGATTTCAGTGATGGGTGTGGGGAACGCGTCATGCAAGACGTGGGGTCTTGCGGTTGACAGAGGGCAATGTAGGGATCGCCGTGATAGCTTCGGACATCAAACGTGCCGATCTGTTCACCCAACGTCTCAAAGTATGGACCGCCTCTCGTTGCTACTGAACCGCTACTCCCTCAGCGCCGGTGTCTTTTACGCGGGGCAGATTTGCGGGGTCCACGAGTTTTCGAGCGATGAGACACGCGGTCATGTGCATCTCATCCGCCGCGGGCCGGTCCGGCTGATTGGCGAGCAAGGCGAGCGGCTAGATATCGAAGAGCCTACCTTGGTCTTCATGCCCCGACCGGACCTTCACCGTCTTCTGACGGATGAGCGAGCCGGCGCGGACGTGCTTTGCGCCACGATCCAGTTTGGCGCCGGTGGCAGAAATCCAATCAGTGACTCCTTGCCTCACATGGTGCTCGTGCCGCTGGCGGAGTTGCCAGGCGCCGAAGCCATGATGGCGCTCATCGACGAAGAAGCCTTCTCAAAGCTATGCGGTCAGAGGGCCGCGTTGGATAGGTTGTGTGAGCTGCTGCTGATCCGGCTGCTGCGCTACTGTCTGGATCGCGGTCTCACGCGAGGTGGCACCCTTGCCGGACTGGCCGACCCACGGCTGGCCAAGGCACTCACCCGCATCCATGATGACCCGACGCATGCCTGGGATCTGAACGAGATGGCTCACTTGGCCGGCATGTCGCGGGCCCGTTTTGCTGCGCACTTCAAGATCGTGGTCGGCGACACCCCTGCCGAGTACCTTGCTGGATGGCGAATTGCGCTCGCGCAGACGCTGCTCAGGCAGGGCCGAGCCGTGAAGCACGTGGCAATAGAAGTCGGGTATGGCAGCCAAAGCGCCCTGACAAGGGCCTTTGTTCGTAAGGTGGGTCAGGCGCCCGGCACCTGGCTGCGCGGCGAATCCGTATCGAACGACGACGCCGCCTGAACAGTTCAAGACTCTCGGCCATGAAGCCGGCACGTGCGGTGAACGCGTTGAAGACCTGCATTCATAGGATTTCGCCACAGTCCTGCACATCACGCGGATGGGCGGACTGATTGACGCATCTTCAAGGAGTTCCCATGTCTGCCAAGCCCTTCCTACACAGCCTTCGCCCCATCGATCCCACAGCAGCCCAAGGTCCGCAGGAGGAGATTCTCGACCAAGCGATCAAACAGGTCGGCTTCCTTCCGAACATGTACGCGAACATGGCCAACGCGCCCGCGGTCCTCAGCACATACCTGCATGGGTACGCTCTTTTTCGCAGCGAGTCTGGCCTCACGCCGGCTGAGCAGGAAGTGGTGTTTCTAGCAGTCAGTCAGGTGAACGGCTGCACCTACTGCACAGCGGCGCACAGCATGCTTGCCGACAAGAAGTCGGGTGTGCCGGCGCCGGTACTGGCAGCGATTCGCGCAGAAGCTCCGATACCGGACGAGAGGCTCGCGGCTCTTCACGCGCTGACGGCCGAAATGGTTCGCACCCAGGGACGCCCCGCGCAGGAGAGGCTGCAAGCCTTCCTCGCCGCGGGCTTCAGTGAGGCTGATGTGCTGTACATCATCCTCGCGATTGCAGTGAAGACGCTCAGCAACTACAGCAATCATGCGTTCGCCACGCCTGTGGATGAGGTGTTCGCCGCATACCGGGTCGACTGAATTGCCCCGTTTATTCAGGCTCTTTGAGCGTTGATTGATGATGGGCCTATCGCCTCAGTCGAGGTATTTCGCGGTCAGCGCCTCGATGCGGTGCTGGGCCTGCAGCCTGGCGAAGGTCTCGCGAAGCTTCTGCACAATCTCCGGATTGGTGCCCGGATTGACGGCAAAGTAGTAGCCGCCGGACGCGGAGAGCTGAAGCGACTTTTGCAGCGTGTCCCTGTTCAGGCCCTGACCGTGCAGCGTCCAGGCCACCCCGACCTCTGTGCCGGTGATCGCATCAACATGCGCGGCCATCAGCTTGCGCAGATTGATGAGCTCGGTGGCGACCATTTCCAGTTGCTGGCGCTGCACGCCTTCGCGCAGCAGATCCTCGACGGCGGCATCGCCTCGCACGACGCCGACCCGGTATTGGTTGAGGTCAGCGAGCTTCTGCAACTTCAGCGGCTTGTCGCGCCGTTCGAAAATCCAGGTTTGGCGCGGCAAATAAGGGCCGATCCATAGAAAGCTGCGCTCTCGCTCCAGCGTGCGGGCCGTGGTGTAGAGCAGAGTGTTGGGCGTGGCGAGCACGTGTGAATAGCCGCGCGCCCAAGGGACGATGCGGATGTCGCAGGCCAGCCGGGCCTCGGCGCACATCTCGCGCAGCAGGTCGGTGGCGATGCCCGCCGCGGCACCGTCCTGCGCGAAGTTATAGGGCGGCCAGTCCTCAGTGAGGGCCTCGAGATCCGCCGCACGGGCGCCGGGTGCGAAGGCGGCCGCAAGTGCCCAGACCACGCTCCACCGCCACGTTCCTGACGCGTTTCTCATGCACTTCATTTTGCCTTGCTCCCATCCCACATTTGTCCGCGGCCGTTGTGACAGCGGACCCAACCGGCCGGGTTGTCGGCGATGGCGGTCTCAGCGGGCCGTCCAGGTCGGCCTCGTGATTTCCGGCCCCAGCGGCAGCCAGAGTAGGCGCCTCGCGCGGGTCACGAGTTGGTCTCGGACCTCTTGGCTTGAATTGCGAATTCCCGGGGTTTCGTGGGTTTGGCACTCGCCGGCGCATCGTCGCAAGTATCAGAAGGAATAATCCGATATTAAGACTTCTTATAAATCGATAGATTTCAGCACCTTGACGCCAATATCGTAATACGTAATACTGCCATTACGTAATACACACCAAATTGGTGGCAGACATGGCACGAGCAGGGGTGACGAAGGGCGAAGTCCAGCGGGCGAGGCTCGCGCTGATCAAGGCGGGCAAGCACCCGTCAATCGACGCCATCCGCATTGAGCTCGGCAACACCGGATCCAAAGCGACGATCTTTCGCCATCTGAAGGACATCGAGGCCGACGAGGGTGGCGCCGGCGTGCCGCAGGGGGCGGTCAGCGAGGAGCTGCTGGCCTTCGTCACCAACTTGGCTGGCCGCCTGGAATTCGAGGCGCAGGAGCGCTTCGACGCGCTCAAGGCTGGGCACGCCGAGGAAGTGCGCGGCCTGAAGGAACAGCTGGAGAAGGCCCGTGGCGAAGCGCGCTCTGGCCGGACCGAAGCGGAGCGCAGCCAAGTCGAGCTTTCGACCGAGCGCGCCGCGCGCCAGCGGGTGGAGGCCGAACTGGCTGCGCTGCGCCTGGAACATGGCCAACTGACCTCGCAGCTCACTGCCCAGCTCGAAGGCGCCCAGGAGCAGATCCGCGCCGCCCAGGCCCAGGTGGCCTCGCTGGAGGAGAAACACACCCACGCACGAGAGGCCCTTGAACACTTCCGCAACGCGTCCCGCGAGCAGCGCGACCGGGAAGCCCGGCAGCACGAACAGCAACTGCAGTACCTGCAGCGCGAAGTGGCCACCGCCGCCGAAGCCCTGACGGCCAAGCAGACCGAGCTGCGCTCTGCCTTGCAGGAGAAGGCGGATGCCTTGGCGCACCTCTCGGCGGCCCGGGCCGAACGGCGTCAGGTCGACGAGCAGCTGCGCGAGCTGAAGCCGGCGGCCGAGCGCCTGGCCGTCCAGAACCAGCTGGTCGAGGACATGCGCGGTCAGGCTCAACAGGCCGCCCTGCAGTACGAAACCCTGCGCATGCGGGCCGGTGAACTGGAGCAGCGCAAAGGGGAACTGGAACGCTTGCTGGCCGGCGCCACTGCCACGGCGCAGTCACAAGCCGACATGGTCAAGGAGCTGCTCGCGCGCATCAGCCAGCCGGCGCCAGCGGGCAAAGCCAAAGCCAACGGCAAGACTGCGGCTGCAGGCTGAATGCCTCTATCGCTGCGGACGCAGCGTCAGCAGCAACAGGCCACCCAACGCCGCGGTGGCCAGGGTTTTGGTGCAACCGGGCGCGGGTATCTGCCTACAGCGATGCGCGAAGCCTCAGTGCCAGTCGCTTTAGACTTGGACACCCCTAGAACAAGGTCAGGCGTACAGGCTAAAGCCGGCGCCGGCGTCGTGGCTGCCAGGCAGGGTGGAATCCCGGCACCGCCACGGAACACCAGACCACAGCGCATATCTTTTGCATGCATCTCGCCAAGCGGAATGTGCCGCTGTTCCTTCGGAACAAGCGGGCCAACAAGGACGCACGCTGGCTGCGGCGTCAGCTCAAGAGCCTCGCCCGGGTGCAGCAGTCCACTCAGGCGCTCAGCGCTGCGTTTGGCCGCAGGTCGGTCATCGTGCGCATGGTCGCCGGTATCGCGCCGCCCCCGACCAAGTCCACCAAGATCAAGCGTCGAGTCGGCTTCACGCTGCCCACCGGCTTCTCCGTCATGGAAGCGCCCGAACAGGCGCTGGCCAGCCTGTCGCACCTGGCGCGGGCCATGGCCTACGAGGGACTGAACGACGTCTATATCGACTTCAGCCGACTGACCCAGTACGACCTGGGCGCCAACGCGTTGCTGGACGTGCTCGTCGACGAGCTGGACACGCAGGCCCGGCGCAGCAAGCGAGTCATCCGGTGGCGGGGCAACTTCCCCAAGGACCCCGCCCACGTGCGGTTCGTTAGGGCGCTCGGTGTCATCAAGCGCCTGAAGGTCGAGCATGAGTACCTGTCCAAGGGGGATGAGACCCGCCTGCTGTTGTTCGATGAGCGCTGCAAGCACTACGTCCGTGCCGTTCGCCCGCGCGAGGCTGACCGCAAGACCAAGGTCACCGTCCGGTTCGCCGACCACATCAACAAATGCCTGACAACCACCGGGCGCACCTTGACGCCGGCGGCTCGCGGCCGGCTGTGCAACTACGTTGGCGAGATCCTGGACAACGTCGAAGAGCACTCCGGAATGTTCGACTGGTCGATTCAGGGGTACTTGGATACGCAGCTGGCAACCCCAATGTGTGAGATCACGATCTTCAACTTTGGAGCGAGCATCGCTGAGACGTTCGAGCGGCTGCCGGAAGGCCACTGGACGCGCGACCAGATTCAGACCTACATGGACCTGCACACCAAAAAGCGGCTCTTCGGCAAGACCTGGCGCAAGGAAGACCTGTACACCTTGCTCTCACTTCAGGGCGGCGTCAGCACGAAGAACGATTCTGCTGACAGCACCCGCGGCAACGGCTCAGGCGACCTGATTGAGTTCTTCCAGCGGGTCCATTCAGAATGTTCGAATGGTGACTCGGCCCAGGCCCGGATGATCATCCTGTCCGGCTCGACGTACATCGCCTTTGACGGTAGGTACAAGATGGTCACCAGCGACACCGGTCTGAGGACGATTGCCTTCAATGAGAAGAATGACCTTCGAGAGCGGCCCGATCCTACGTACGTCCGTCAGCTTGCCGGGGTATCCTTCCCTGGTACGCTCATAAGCGTGAAGTTCCCCCTCTCGACAGCAAAGAGCACACAGGCGACTAGCGCGGGAGACGCAGCATGACCACCGCAAACTTGATCGATTTCGGCCGCATCGAAGGCCCGGTCTACACAGGCCGGGACCGTGGCGCATCGCTGCGCCGCGATCTTGATGTGGACACGATGGACTCCAACAACTCCCCCGTGGAGGTTCGGATTCCGACATCGACTTACACAATCAGCAGTTCGTTCTTCCTGGGCCTGTTCGGCCCGAGCGTCGTGCGTGCAGGTACTAAGGAAGCCTTCTACCGCCGCTTCCATTTCGATTCTCCCGAGTTCCTGCGCGAAGTCATGGACGGGTACGTGCTACGCGCGCTCCAAAGCCGCAATCTCTTCAGCTGAGGACCGGTCTTGACGACGACAGCGGCGCCCGCCGCTCAGTCCACCACGGCCGCAGTCCCGATCCCAAAACCCCAACCAGCACCAGTACCCAATCCGCCGCCTACGGTGAGCGCCGTGGCGCCTGCGCCGCCACCGGCAGTCCTCGCCGCAGCATCGGCGTCGAGCCCAGTACAGCCACCGCAACTGGTGTTGCCCGATGGCTGCTCGACCATCAGCGCAGCGGCGCAGCAGGTGGTCATCTGTCAGCCAGCCCACGAGACCGCCTGGGCGAAGATGCTGCCGACCGTCCCGGCGCTGGCGGTCAGCGTGTTGGCGCTGGCTGTGTCGCTGGGCACGCTGTTCTACAACCGCAAAAAGGACACTCGCGCCCGGCGCCAGTCAATCGTCGACGACTTCTGGCTTCGCAAGGTCATCGCGCCTGTGTCCATCGAGCCCTTCCTGAAGGCCACGACGGAACTGTGCACGACCCTGCCGGACTCGAAGTGGGCCTCCAACGGGGTCCAGACCTTCTGGAAGGATCAGGCTGAAGAAAGCGCCAAGCTCGCCGTTGCCTTCCTGGCCTTCAATCTGATCGACCAGCCACTGTGCGGCACTCTCACGACGAAGCTCGAAGAGATCGACGACGTCGTCGCCGAGTACTGCGGCCTGCTGCAGCAGTCGCTGGAGAACAACGGCGTGCCACCGCCACCGGATCGCAACGTGGCCATTGAAGCCATTCAAGCCGTTTGCATGAAGGTCTACGACGCGGTCAAGGCGCACCAGGAAAAGGTCAACTGACTTCGCGCCGGGGTTGCGTCCTCCGGGTCTCAGCGCAACGGGCCTTTGGCTCAGAACCGAGGGACTGGGATCTGCGACCTTCTGGGCCTTGGCGGCCGAGCGCTGCTTGATGAGATAGAGCCCATCGTCCAGGTGCTGAAACGGCACATATCTCCTAGGCATCGGGCGTCACAGTGGGGTCGCCAGGCCGGCATCGCAAGCAGGCGCCTCGTCGCGGCCGTGCGGATGGGCGAAATTTCAGGGGCGTCCGACGTACATCAAGACGGTCAAAAATCCCGAAATACCCGCAGAATTATTTATGCACCACAACCACTTACGAGAATTTTTGCGTTTGCGGGGGTTGGGCAAAAATAGCCTAAAGCGGCTCGCAAAAAACATCAGGGCCCGCTGTGGGGCCCTGGAGGTGAGTGAAGCGCGGCGCAGAGGCCGCAGGGGTTCAGGTCGAGCGGCGGCGCAGTGCGCCCAGGCCCAACAGGGCCAGCCCGGTCAGAGCCAAGCTGGCGGGTTCGGGCAGGCGATTGGGGTCGCGCACGACGAAGTTCAGCGGGCCGCTGGAGAAGTTGCAGCCGTAGTTCTGGAAATTGGAGTTCAGGCACTGGTCGCTGGTGCCAATGGAGCCGACACCGGCCGCGATGGCCGTGTAGTCGATGATGAACAGCGAGGGGTCGAGATTCCACTCGACGCCAGAACCGAGACTGCCGATGGCGATTTTTGTCGGGTTCAGCGCGGGCGCGCCGGTGGAGTTCAACGAACCACCGCCGGACCCGCCAGCATCCGTTTCGCCGGCCGAGCCGCCTTGCACGATCACCTCGACCTGGAAGCTCTGGCCGATGAGGAGGTTGTTCATATCGACGCCGCCAACGGCCTGCATGACGAGCACGGGGGCCGCTTGAGCGCTCAAGGCGGTGACGGCGAGAGCAGCTGCAGTGAGGGCGGTACGGAAATTCATCTTGTTCTCCAGGCGATTGATCAATTCAAAGCAAATTCCGCGCCACTTCTGGCTTCTCCTATGAAGCACCGCTCTCTTGTAACAAACGCTGTAAAGCCTGCCGACAGCGAATTCGGGGTTGGCCACCCAGATCGGGCTTGAATGCCAGGCTGGGAGATGGCCAGCATGGCGGGTTCGGAGGCCGCCTCGCAGCCCCCTCTCTCCAGGCCTGCTGCCAGGCTTGGGGCGAATGACTGGCCCCGGCGGCGAGCCCGCGCACGACGCAACCGGCGCTGGCGCCGCTGGCGGCGATCTCAGCCAGTTGCTGCGGCTCCAGCACCCCGCCGATGCCGACGACCGGCGCCGGCGCCATCGCACTCCACCAGGCCAGGTTGGGCGGGCCCTGCGGCCGCCAGGGCATGGCCTTGGTCAGCGTCGGCCAGACTGGACCGCAAGCGATGTAGTCGGGCGACCAGGCCACGGCGCGCGCGAGTTCCCAGAGGCTGTGCGAACTCAGGCCCAGTCGCAGGCCTCGCAAGCGGGCGGCGGCCAGGTCCTGCCGGTCTGCAGCCGACAGCGACAGCAGGTCCTCCTGGCCGAGGTGGATGAAGTCGACGCCCGCGGCAAGGGCCTCGCGCCAGTGGTCATTGACGATGAGCGTGCCGTCATGACGGCGCGCGGCCGCGATCTCGTCACGCAAGCGGCGCTGCCACTCAGCCTGGCCTTCCTCGGCTCCGCGCTTGACGCGAAGTTGGACGGTCCGCAGGCCAGCAGCAAAGAGCCTGGCTGCATGGGCGCCGTTGTCGGTGATCGCATAGACCCCTTCGACAGCCGGTGGGCCACGGCGTGCGGCGGGCCAAGCCGCTGGCGGTGATTCATCGTCGAACAGGGCCGGCAGCAGGCCGGCATCGCGGATGAAATCCTGGCAAGGCTGCACCGGTCCGGCGCCCGCTCCAGGCGGCTGGATGTTGGCACTCAGGCCCGAGGTCGTCAGCATCTTGGCGATGACGGCCGCGTCGGCATCGACAAAGCCTCGGGCCAGCGCCGCGGCAAGCGCGGTCGCAAAGGTGCAGCCCGTGCCATGGTTGTTCAGCGAGGGGCGACGCGGCAGGGCCAGCCAGCCGCTTGCGTGCTCAGTGTCCAACCAGTCGAGAGCCAGATCGCCCGCGTCATCGCCACCGGTGATGCATACGCCGCCCACGCCGAGACGTCGCAGCGCGCGGGCCTGTTCGGGAGGGCCGGCCTCGCCCGCGAGACGGGCCGCTTCGCCGCGGTTGGGCGTGACGACGCTGGCGCGCGGCAGCAGTTCCTCGCGGTAGGCGCACAGCAGGGCCTCGTCGGCCAGGTTGGCGCCCGTGGAGGCACGCAGCACCGGGTCGACGACGAGGGCGACGGGGCCTCGCTCGCGCAGGCGGTCGATCCAGCGCACGACGACGCGCAGCTGCTCCACGCCGCCCAGCAGCCCCGTCTTGATCGCGGCTGGCGGCAGATCGCCCTCCAGCGCGGCCAGCTGGGCATCCAGGCTTTCGGCCGACACCGGAAAGACTGCCTCGACGGCGACGCTGTTCTGTGCCGTCAACGCGGCGGCGACGGGACACAGGTGGACGCCGGCCGCATCGGCGGCACGCTGATCGGCCGACAGGCCGGCGCCGCCGCCGCTGTCCAGGCCGGCGATGCTCCAGACGAGGGGGGGCTTGTTGTTCATGGGATCAGGAAAGGCCTGCCACCCACCGGCGTGCTCGCAACGGCCATGTCCTGCTTGGCCATGACGCCGGCTTCGAAGCCCAATCGCCCGGCCGCGATGGCCTGGCCAAACGCCGCGGCCATGCGCACGGGGTCCCCGGCCTGGGCGACGGCCGAGTTCAGCAGCACGCCGTCATAGCCCAGCTCCATGGCCTGGGCCGCGTGCGAGGGCGCACCGATGCCGGCGTCAACGATCAGCCGCACGCCACGCAGGCGCTCGCGCAGGGTGCGCAGCGCAAAGGGGTTGAGCAGGCCCTGGCCCGAGCCTATCGGTGCCCCCCAGGGCATCAGCACTTCGCAGCCGGCGTCGAGCAGGCGGCGGCAGGTGATGAGGTCGTCAGTGCAGTAGGGGAAGACCTGGAAGCCGTCCTTCACCAATGCCTCGGCGGCGCTGACCAGCTCCCAGGGATCGGGTTGCAAGGTGTATTCGTCACCGACGACCTCGAGCTTGATCCACGGCGTGTCGTAGAGCTCGCGCGCCATCTGCGCCAGCGTGATGGCCTCCTGTGCGGTGCGGCAGCCCGCGGTGTTGGGCAGCAGATGGCCGCCGGTGGCCTTCAGCGTCTCGCGGATGGCGGCGACAAAGCCGTTGTCGCCGGCCGCGGCCAGGGTGCGCTTGAGGCCGACGGTCAGGACCTGCGCACCGCTGGCGATGACGGCCTGGCGCAGCACATCGGGCGAGGAATAGCCGGCGGTGCCGAGCAGGAAACGGCTCGTGAGCGTGCAGCCGTAGAGGGTCCATGAAGACATGCAATCAACCTCCCGTGATGGGTTGGATCAGCGTCAATTCGTCGCCGGGCTGGACCAGCGTCGTCTCGCGCTGACCACGTGGCACAAAGGCGCCGTTGAGGGCGGTGGCGACGGCGTCGGCCGCCCAGCCCTGTTCTGCCAGGAGCGTGGCGATGCTGAGGCCTTCGCGCCAGGGCTGGCGTTGGTGGTTCAGCGTGAACTCAGACATGGCAACCTAGATCCGGCAGTTGGGCGCGCCCGAAGGGCTGGCGAGGCGGTCTGCTGGCAAGGCGCGCCGACGAAGTGGGCTCGTGCCCACGAGGAGAAGCAATGCAGCCAGCGGGCCGAAGCGCCAGCCCAGCGGGTGTGCAGCGTTCTTATTCGACGTCGTGAACGCTGCCAAGCCGCTACGGTGTTGAGACATGAAGACCTCCGATAGGTAGCGAGCGGTCAACTGCCGGATCTAGGCTGAGTGCTTTCTCCGCGAGGGCGGGCGCCAACAGCCAACCGTGGCGGAACAGGCCATTGATGCGCAGCAAGCCCGGTTCGTAGGCCATGCGCGGCTTGTGGTCCGGCAACGCCGGACGGAGGTTGGTTTCCATGTTCACGATGCGCGCCTCGGCCAGGACCGGCAGCACGCTGTGAGCGGCGGCCATAAGTTCGACGGCACTGCGCAGGCTGACGGGCGAGCGATCCTCGCTCTCCACCTCCGAGGCCCCGACGACGATGACGTCGCCCGGCCGCGGCACGAGGTAGACGCGGTGGCGGGGATGCATCAGGCGCACCGGGCGCTGCAGCGAAACCCCCGGCGCATGCAGCCACAGGATCTCGCCTCGCACGCCGCGCAGGCCCGGCATGTCGGCCTTGGCGCCGAGGCCGCGGGTGTCGATGACTAGATCGGCGTCGAGCCGGCGACCGTCGTCCAGTTCGAGGCGATGCGGCCGGACAGCCATGGCTCGCCGCCCCCATTGCCAGTCGACGTCCGGCGCCTGCTCGGCCAGGGCGACCAGCAGTTCGCGCGGCAGCAACTGGCCTTCGCCCGGCAGCCACCAGGCCTTGAGCTCAGGCGCCAGCGCGGGCTCCAGCATCTGCAGCGCGGCGCCGTTCAGCGATTCGGGCTCGCCTTGCAGTCGAGCAAGCACGCGAAGCGCCGCCCCCAGATCGCAGCCATGGGCGACCAGCAGGCTGCCCTCGGTCCTGACCAGCTCGGGGCGGCCCAGGGCTGCGGCGATCTTCGGCCACAGCTGCAGCGAGCGCCATCCCAGCTCGACGACCTCGGGCTCGGCATGCTCGCGCTCCGCCAGCGGGCTCAGCATGCCCGCCGCCGTGAAGCCGGCCGCGCCGGGTTGAGCCGGCCCTTCGGCGGGATCGACCACGCTGACGCGATGCCCCGCCCGCGCGAGCTGCCACGCCAGTAGCCGGCCCATGACGCCGGCACCTGCAATGACGATGCTGGCCATCAGCAGAAGCTGTGAATGGACTCCGCGAGGCCGAGCAGGCCGTTGCGGCGTTGCCAATCAAGGCGCAAAGCGGAGCCGTAGCAGGGACTACGGCGAGCATTTGCAACGCCTAGTGGCGACGTTGCAGCGGCATGAGCGGACGTGGGGAGTTCGTTCACAGCTTCTTCCCGATGGGGATGTAGAACTCGCCGCCGCCGGCCTTGAACTCGGCGGACTTCCGCGCCATGCCGTCGGCCACCACGTCGGCCGCCTCCAGTCCCTGGGAGGCCGCGTACTCTCGCACGTCCTGGGTGATCTTCATCGAGCAAAATTTCGGCCCGCACATCGAGCAGAAATGGGCCTCCTTGGACGAATCCTTGGGCAGGGTCTCGTCGTGATAGTCCCGCGCCGTGTCGGGGTCCAGGCCGAGGGCGAACTGGTCATTCCAGCGGAATTCGAAGCGCGCCTTGCTCATGGCGTCGTCGCGCGCCCGCGCGCCGGGGTGGCCCTTGGCGATGTCGGCCGCATGGGCAGCGATCTTGTAGGCGATCAGCCCCTGCTTGACGTCGTCGCGGTCGGGCAGGCCGAGGTGCTCCTTGGGCGTGACGTAGCAGAGCATGGCCGTGCCCATCCAGCCGATCATGGCCGCACCGATGGCACTGGCGATGTGGTCATAGCCCGGCGCGATGTCGATGGTCAGCGGGCCGAGCGTGTAGAACGGCGCCTCGTGGCAGTGCTTCAACTGCTCGGCCATATTGGCCTGGATGAGGTGAAGGGGCACATGGCCGGGACCTTCGATCATGGTCTGCACGTCGTGCTTCCAGGCCACCTGGGTCAGCTCGCCCAGGGTGCGCAGCTCGGCGAACTGGGCCTCGTCGTTGGCGTCGGCGCCGCTGCCGGGGCGCAGGCCGTCGCCCAGCGAGAAGGTCACGTCATAGGCCTTCATGATTTCGCAGATCTCTTCGAAGTGCGTGTACAGGAAGTTCTCGCGATGGTGGGTGATGCACCACTTGGCCAGGATGGATCCGCCGCGCGACACGATGCCGGTGCGGCGCTTGGTGGTCATCGGGATGAAGGGCAGGCGCAGGCCGGCGTGGACGGTGAAGTAGTCGACGCCCTGCTCGGCCTGCTCGATCAGCGTGTCGCGGAAGACGGCCCAGCTCAGGTCCTCGGCCACGCCGCCGACCTTTTCCAGCGCTTGGTAGATGGGCACGGTGCCGATTGGCACGGGCGAGTTACGCACGATCCAGTCGCGCGTGGTGTGGATGTTGCGGCCGGTGGAGAGGTCCATCACCGTGTCCGCGCCCCAGCGGATGGACCAGACCAGCTTCTCCACCTCTTCCTCGATGCTGGACGTCACGGCCGAGTTGCCGATGTTGGCGTTGACCTTGACGAGGAAGTTGCGGCCGATGATGGTCGGCTCGAGCTCGGTGTGGTTGATGTTGGCCGGGATGACGGCGCGACCGCGGGCCACCTCGTGGCGCACAAACTCGGGCGTGATGATGTCGGGAATGGTGGCGCCGAGAGAGTCGCCACGCAGACGCTGCTCGCGCTCGGCGTCGCCCAAGTAGTCGCGCATCCACTCGCGCCTGCCGTTCTCGCGCAGCGCGACGAACTCCATCTCCGGCGTGACGATGCCGCGGCGGGCGTAGTGCAACTGGCTGACGTTGCGGCCCTGCACGGCGCGACGCGGCGGGCGCTGCAGGGCAGCGGCCTCGGCGCGCAGTTGGGTGATGCGCTCGCTGTCTTCCTTGCCACCATCGTCCAGGGCCACGCGCTGGCGGCCGCTATAAGCCTCGGTATCTCCGCGGTCCGAGATCCAGCTGGAGCGAATGGGCGGCAGGCCGCGGCGCACGTCGATCTGGGCGCTGGGATCGGTGTAGGGGCCGGACGTGTCGTGCACGACGACGGTCTCGCCATTCGTCAGCGCGATCTCGCGCATGGGCACCCGCACGTCGAGCCGGCTGCCGGTCACATAGGTCTTGGTCGACGCGGGGAAGGGTTCGCGCGTCAGCGACAGGCGTTCGTCGAGGGAGAGGATTTTTTCGGGGGCATTCACGGCGGCGGTCTCCTGGAGCAGTGGTTTCGGTTGCTCCGTGGCCGCCTGTGGACGCAGGGCGAGGACGGACGGCCCTCGCCTGCATGCTTCAAGGCATGCGCTCTCCTTACGCCGGTACTAGCCGGTTCAAGTTCACGGGTTCGGTCCTCAAGGACCGTCTCAGCGTCGAGCCTGCTTGAGCAAGCCCGGGCACCCCGGAGCGGGGACGATTGTGCGGGTCAACGGGCGCGCTTGGCAAGGCCGAGAGCGACAAGAACCAAGCCTGTCGCCACGGCGAAGGCGATCTGCAAGCCGGCCGCGGCGAAGACGGCACCCAGGGCCGCCGCGCCGGTGACGAGACCAAGGTTGCGGGACAGCGTCAGCAGCGCCGAGATGACGCCGCGCTGGTCCTGGGCCACGTCGGCCATGACCGCGGTGTTGTTCGCAGCCTGGAAGAGCGCGTAGCCCGGCGTGACGATGACGAGAGGCCCGACATAGCCCCCGGCGCCGAGCGAGGTCGGCAGCAGGCCGATGACGGCGCAGCCCAAGGCCATGGCGGCAAGACCGATAAAGGCCATGCGGCGCGCGCCGCAGCGGTCGACGAGCCGCCCGGCCGGCACACCGCTAAAGGCCGAGACGAGAGGACCGACGGACATCAAGGCACCCACGGTCGCCGCGCCCAGACCCAGGCCTTGCGCGAGGTGGAAGGGCCCGACGACCAGCGTGGCCGCCATGACGGTCGAGACGAGGGCGTTCATCGCCAGGCTGGCGCTCAGCGCCCGGTCGCTGAACTGGGCCGGGTTCAGCAGCGGCGACGCAGCGCGAGATTCGACGCCGATGAAAAGCGCGAGGCCGACGGCCGCTGCGGCGAGCAGGCCTGGGTGCAGCGTCATGCCCAGGGCGTAGGCCGCCAGCGTCATTGCGAGCAGCACGGTGCCGGGCATGTCGAACCCGGCGCCCTTCTGCCTCGGCCTGTCGGCCGGCAAGGTCCGCCAGGCCAGCACCAGGGCCAGCAGACCCAACGGCAGGTTCAGCGCAAAGATCGCGCGCCAGCCCGGCCCGGCGATCAGCAGGCCGCCGAGAGACGGACCGAGGGCCGTGCCGACCGCCGACATCGTGCCGAGCAGGCCCATCGCGCTGCCCGTGCGGGCCTTGGGCACCGTCTCGCCGACAAAGGCCATGGTCAGGACCGTCATCGCCGCCGCGCCCAAGCCCTGGACGGCGCGGGCCGCGATCAGCCAGCCGAGGCTCTGCGCCAGCGCGCCGCCCACCGACGCGACAGAAAACAGCGCAATGCCGCCGAGCAGCAGATGCCGACGACCGAACAGATCGCCCAGCCGGCCGGCGCCGACGATGAGCGTCGTCGTCGCCAACAGATAGGCCAGCAGCACCCACTGCACTTGCGCAAAGCCGGCGCCGAAAGCCTCGGTCAACGCGGGAAGCGCCACGTTGGCGCTACTGACAGCCAGCGAGGGCAACAGCATGCTCAGGGCCAGGGCGGTGAGCAAGGCAACTGGCGCCGTGGGAGCGGTAAAAGGAGCGGACTGGGTGTTGGCGGTCATCATGCCCAGACCTTAGGCCTTGGCTGGGCATGGCGGAAGACGCATTATTTGCACTTCATCAGTGCATCAGGCGCCATGTCAGACCCCGATCTCAACCTTCTGTTGACGCTGGACGCCCTGCTGGCGGAGGGCAGCGTCGCCGGCGCCGCGCGACGCCTGCGGCTCAGCCCGTCGGCCATGAGCCGATCCCTGGCCCGGCTGCGCGAGGCCACGGGCGACCCGCTGCTGGTACGCGCCGGGCGTGGGCTCGTGCCCTCCCCTCGCGCGCTGGAGTTGCGCGAGCGCATTGGGTCGCTGGTGCAGGAGGCTCAGGCGGCGTTGCGGCCGGCGGCGCCCCTGGATTTGGCCAAGCTGCAACGCGAGTTCACTTTGCGCATGCGGGAGGGCTTTGTCGAGAACTTCGGAGCCGCGCTGCTCCAGCGAGTCGCGAGTGAAGCGCCTGGCGTGCGGCTGCGCTTTGTGCCCAAGCCCGATCGGGACAGTGGGCCGCTGCGCGATGGCAGTGTCGACCTGGAGACCGGCATCGTCGGCGGCACGACCGGGCCGGAACTGCGCGCCCAGTCCCTGTTCCGCGACCGCTTCATCGGCGTCGTCCGACCCGGCCATCCTCTGGCGCGCGGCAAGCTCACCGCCCAGCGCTACGCCGCGGGACGGCACGTCGCCATTACGCGCCGCGGCAGCAAGCCTGGCCATGTCGACGATGTGCTCTCCACCCTGAGCCTGAGCCGCGACATCGCCGTCACGGTGGCCGGCTTTTCCGAAGCCCTGGCCATGGTGCGCGGCACCGAACTGATTGCGACAGTGCCGGAGCTGCACACCGGCCAATTGCGCGACGGTTTGCTGAGCTTCGATTTGCCGTTGGCGATGGAGGCCTTCACCGTGTCGCTGCTGTGGCATCCCCGCATGGATGGCGATGCTGCTCATCGGTGGCTGCGCGGCTGCCTGCGTGAGGTCTGCTCGAGCTGAGGATCGCCCTCTAGGCGCGCTCATTCAACCATTGGCCCAGCCCGTCGAGCCGCACGCTGCCCGCCGCGGCCTTGGACGACTCCACGATCTCGTTGCTGCGCCGTGCGGTCGCCTTCGCATCTTCGGCCGTCTTGACTTGCGCCTTGATGGCCTCGATCTTGTCGGAGATTTCGGCGATCTTCGCCTTTCCGGCCGGAGTCTTGCAGGACGGGCAGTGAACCCAGTCGGAGAGCTGGGTTTCGAGTCTGGCCAGCTCGCTGCTGGCCGCCGCAGGCGGCCGCGGCAGCGCTTCGCTCGGGATGCTTGCCGAGGACATGCCGGCCAGGCGTTCGATGGGGGCCATGGGGAGAGAGTAAAAGGTTTCAGGACCTTTATCGGCTTTCCTGGGAAAGAACTTAGCGGGTCTCGTCGCCCCGTCAACCCGGTAGCGGCCAGACGAAAAAAAGCCGACCACCGAAGTGGCCGGCCAGAGGGCGCTGGAGCGCGCTCGAGGGAGAACCGTTATTCCTTGTCCGCGGGCATCGCACCCGGCATGCCATGCAGTGGCAGCGTGGTCGCACCGCCCTGCTCCGCCGCCTTCTTGGCAGGCTTCTTCTCGCGGGTGAGGTAGCTGTAGAGCACCGGCACGACGACCAAGGTCAGCAGCGTCGAGGTGATGACGCCGCCGATGATGGCGCGGCCCATGGGTGCCTGGATCTCGCCGCCGTCATTCAGCGCGATGGCCATGGGCATCATGCCGAAGACCATGGCGGCCGTCGTCATGATGATGGGGCGCATGCGGATCAGCCCGGCCTGCAGCAGCGCGTCGGCGACCGTCGCCCCGGCCTTGCGGGCATGGTTGGCGAAGTCCACCAGCAAGATGGCGTTCTTGGTCACCAGGCCCATCAGCATGACGAGGCCGATCATCGAGAAGACATTCAGCGTGGAGCGCCACAGCAGCAGGGCCAGCATCACACCGATGAGCGCCAAAGGCAGCGAGGCCATGATGGCAATCGGCTGCAGGAAGCTGCCGAACTGGCTGGCCAGCACGATGTAGATAAAGATCACCGCCAGGCCCATGGCCGCGAGCAGGCCGCTGAAGGCTTCGGCCTGCTGCTTGCCGGCGCCGTCGACCTTGAAGCTGATGCCCGGGGGTAGCTGGGTCTCCTTGATGAGCGTCTGCACGTCGGCGTTCACGTCACCACCCGGGCGGCCCTGGACGCCGGCGAACACGGCCTCGCGGCGCTGCAGGTTCTCGCGGCGGATGACCTCGGGGTTGAACACCGGCTCGATGGTGGCGACCTGGTCGAGCGTGATGGGGGCACCGTCCTTGGAGAAGGCGACCGGCAGCTTGGCCATCTGCTCGATGCGCTCGCGCTGGTCGCGCGGCAGGCGCAGCAACACCTCGACCTGGTTGCCGTCCGGCGTCGTCCAGTAGGTGGCGATGTCGCCGTTGACGTAGGCGCGCAAGGACGAGGCGATCTGCGGCGCCGTCAGGCCGAGCTCGCGGATGGCCGAGTCCTTCAGGCGCACGGCGAAGGCGGGCAGGCCGGGCTTGACGGTCAGGTCGACGTCGACGGCGCCGGGGATCTTCTTCAGCTTCTCGGCGAAGTCCTTGGCGACCTGGGTCAGAACTTCCGGGTCGGTGCCGAGGATGGTGACCCAGATCGGGCGGTTGAAACCGACGCTGACCTCGATGCCAGGGATCTTGGCGATGTCGGCACGAATGGAATCCTCGATCTCCTTTTGCGTGCGCTTGCGCTCGCTGCGGTCCACCAGCGAGATGTTCAGCGAGGCCTGGTTGCGGCCCGTGGACAGGCCTTCGCCGGTGCTGCCGACCACCGTCGAGACGGTCTTGATCTCGGGATAGTTCTTGAGGATCTCCTCGATCTGCGCGACCTTGGCACTGCCGCGCTCGACGCTGGAGGCGACGGGCATGCGCAGGTTGACCTGGGTGAAGCTGTTGTCAGTCTCGGGCACGAACTCGCTGCCCACCATGGGCGCCAGCGTCAGCGCGACGACGAAGCTCGCGACGGCGCCCCACATCACCAGACCGCGCGGCGTCAGCGTCGCGAAGCGGAACACGCGCTTCGCGGCCTTGTCGCGCTTGCCGTTGGCGTTGAAGGGATGGCCATACGCCGGGATGGGCGGCACGAAGACGCGGTAGCGGCGGCCGGAGAAGGCCCACTTGATCAGCCGCTCGTAGCCGTTGTGCAGATGCTCCATGCTCCAGTCGGTAGCGCGGATGGCGTGGCCGATGACGGGCCAATGCCTGATGCGAGTGTTGACCGGGTCATGCCAGACCGAGGACAGCATGGGGTCGAGCGTGAAGCTGACGAAGAGGCTGACCAGCACGGCCACCGCGACGGTGATGCCGAAGGGGTAGAAGAACTTGCCGATGATGCCGCCCATGAAGGCGACGGGCACGAACACCGCGCAGATGGCGAAGGTGGTGGCCATGACCGCCAGGCCGATCTCGTTGGTGCCGTCGGCGGCCGCCGTGTGGTGGTCCTTGCCCATGGCCACATGGCGCACGATGTTCTCGCGCACGACAATGGCGTCATCGATCAGCAGGCCGATGCACAGGGACAGCGCCATCATCGTCATGAAGTTCAGCGTGAAGCCGAAGGCCTGCACAGCGATGAAGCTGGAGATGACGGCGATGGGCAGGGTCAGGCCGGTGATGATGGTCGAGCGCCAGCTGTGCAGGAACAGGAAGACAATGGCCACGGTCAGCAGCGCGCCTTCGATCAGCGTGTGCTTGAGGCCGGTCAGCGAGCCCTTGACGAAGTCGGAGTTGGCATAGATCAGGCGCAGCTCGACGTCCTTGGGCAGCACCTTGCGCAGTTCCTCCATCGCGTCCTTGACGGCGTCGCCGGTGGCCACAATGTTGGCGTCCTGCTGCTTGAAGATGTTGAAGCTGACGGCCGGCTGGCCGTTGATGCGAGCGATGCTGTCGACCTCGCGCTCACGCTCGACGAGGGTACCGAGGTCGTTCAGCGTCAGCGCCAGGTTGCCGCGACGGGCCACGACCATCTGCGCGAACTGCTTGGGGTCCTTGACGCGGCCTTCAACGCGAAGGATGGCGTCGGCGTTGGAGTCGGACAGCAGGCCCACGGGCTGGTCGCTGTTGGCGTCGTTCAGGGCCTTGGAGATCTCGGCTGGCGTCACGCCATAAGCGCGCAGGCGCATGGGGTCGAGGTCGATGCGCACCTCGCGGGTCACCATGCCGCCCACGTCCACCTTGGCCACGCCTTCGACGCGCCCCAGCCGCTTGGAGACGATGAGGTCGGCCATCATTGACAGCTCGCGCGCGCCGCGCGTCTGGCTCAGCAGGGCCATGACGACAACGGGCTGGGCGTTGTCGGCCTGGAAGCGCGACACCGTCGGCGGCTTGACGTCCTTGGGGAAGGCAGCTTGCGCGGCGGCGACGCGGTCGCGCAGATCCTGCATGGCACGGCTCATGTCGGTGCTCAGCGTGAACTCAACGCTGGCCTGCACACGGCCCTCGAAGCTGCGCGATTGGATGCGGTCGACGCCGGCGATGCTGTTCAGCGCCTCCTCGAGCGGCTTGGCGACTTCACGCTCGACCGCCTCGGGCGAGGCGCCGGGGTAGCGAATGTCGATCCAGGCACCGGGCAGCGTGATGTCGGGCATCTGCTCCACGCCCAGCTTGGCGTAGGAGAACAGGCCCAGCACGCACAGGGCCACCATCACCATGGTCGCGAAGACCGGGTTCTGGATGGAAACGCGGGTCATCCACATGATGGGCCCCTCACTGTTGGGCGGCGGCCGAAGCCGCCGCGCTGGCGACCTTGGCCGACTTGGCGGCCACGATGGTGGCCTTGTCGCCTTCGCGCAGATTGTCGAAGCGGGCGGCCAGCACCTGGGCCTCGGGCTTGAGGCCGTTCAGGATCTCGACGCGGCCGTCGCGGGCGTCGCTGCGACCCGTCGTCACGATGCGGCGCACCAGGGCGCCGTTCTCGATCATCCAGACCTGTTCCTGGCCCGAGCTGCGGCTGATGGAGGCGATGGGCACGGTCAGGCGCTGGGTGTCATCCTGCAGCACCACCTTGGCGACGGCGTACTGGCCCGCGCGGTAGAGCTCCTTGGGGTTGTTCAGAACGAGGGTCACGCCGATGGAGCGGGTGCCCGGCTCGGCGCTGGGGGCGATGCGGTCGATCTTGGCTTCCACCGGCTCGTCCACGCCTTCCACCTTGACCTGTACGGCCATGCCGGGCTTTAGGCGGCTGACCTCATGCGTGCCGACCAGGCCGGCCAGCTCGAGCTTGGACAGGTCGACGATGGTCAGGATCTGCTGCTCGGCGGCCACCTTCTCGCCAGGCACTACATGACGCTTGGAGACAACGCCGTTGATGGGCGCGACGAGGGCGGCCTGGCGCATCGTCACCTGGCTGGTGTCCAACTGGGCCTTGGCGGCCAGCCAGTTGGCGCGGGCCGATTCATAGGCTGCACGGGAGTTGTCCAGGGCCGTCTGAGCGATGAAATTCTTGGCGGCAAGGCCTTCGTTGGCCTTGTAGCTGCGTTCGGCCTGCTCCATCTGGGCCCGCATGGCTTCGACGCTGGCGCCGCGCTCGGCGATGCGGTAGCGCAGTTCTTCCAGGTCGACCTGGCCGAGGGCCTGGCCGGCCTTGACTCGGCTGCCTTCGCCGACGGCGAGGTTGAGCAGGGTGCCATTGGACTTGGCGCGCACCATGGCCGTGCCCGGCGCCACCAGCGGGCCGCTGAACTCGATCTGGGCCGGCATGGCGGCCAGCGTCGGCTTGACGACCTCACTGGCGACGAACTCCAGGGCCGGCTTGGCCTTCTCATCACCCGGCTTCTTCGGGCCATCGCCCCTGCTCGCCATGACGGCCACGCCGGCTCCGCCGACCAGCAGCACGACCGCTGCAATGCCACCCAACTTGAACGACTTACGCATGGCTCCCCCAGTACGCTCACTGATACAGACCTTTGCAGTCTAGAAACCAGCGTGACGGGGCGCAGCGGACTTGTGACGAAACGCGGTTTGCGAGGGCTGAGCTGCACCGGCTGGCGATCAGGCCGGCGGCTTTTGGACGACGAACTGCAGATTAGGCGGGACGAGCTGCCGGAATCGGGTCGAACGGCAGCCGCACGTCACCGCATTGCGCCCTATGACGAAGGGCATGGTCCATCAGCACCAGAGCCAGCATGGCCTCGGCGATGGGGGTGGCGCGGATGCCGACGCAGGGGTCGTGGCGGCCGAAGGTCTCCACGATGGACGGGTTGCCGGCGCGGTCGATGCTGGCCTTGGGGCTGCGAATGGAGCTGGTGGGCTTGATGGCGATGCTGGCGACGATGTCCTGACCGGTGGAGATGCCACCCAGCATGCCGCCGGAGTTGTTGCTGGCGAAGCCTTCGCGGCTCAGCTCGTCGCCATGCTCAGTGCCCTTCTGGGCTACGACGCCAAAACCGGCGCCGATCTCCACACCCTTGACCGCATTGATGCCCATCAGCGCATAGGCGATGTCGGCATCCAGCTTGTCGAACAGGGGCTCGCCCAGGCCGACCGGCACACCGGTGGCTTCGACGCGGATGCGCGCGCCGACCGAGTCGCCGGCCTTGCGCAGGGCGTCCATATAGACCTCGAGCTCGGCAATCTTGCTGGTGTTGGCGGCGAAGAAGGGGTTCTGGCCAATGTGTTCCCAGCCTTCAAAGGGAATCTCGATCTCGCCGAGCTGGGTCATGCAGCCGCGAAACTCGGTGCCATAGGCATGGCGAAGCCATTTGCGGGCCACGGCGCCGGCGCCG